>PPYE01740125.1_pt1 | contig 27314 bp, 24 predicted proteins | sample 1559881 | NCBI WGS metagenome assembly PPYE01 (sample SAMN08240022, study PRJNA423297) | Human gut metagenome, whole genome shotgun sequencing project. | reverse complement strand
CATGGGGAGCCTTGGAGCGGTCGCCCTTGGGGTCGGTCATGGCGCCGTCCACGGTCAGGTCGTTGTCCTGGACCATGGTGAGGAACTTCTTGAAGTTCTCATGGTAGTGGGTGCCGTACTTCTCGTCCACCTCGAAGGTGGTGGAGAACACAGCGTTGAAGGAGTCCATGCCCACGCAGCGCTGGAAGCAGGAAGCGGTCTTCTGGCCCAGCAGACGCTGCATCTTCACCTTGTTGACCAGGTCCTCGGTGGACTGATGCAGATGGGTGAAGCGGTTGATGGTGTGGCCGGTGAGGCTGGACTTGACGGTCATCAGATCCGCATACTGGGGATCCTGGGCCAGGGCGTAGGTCATGGCCACGCAGTTGATGGAGGGACGGATCATGGGGTGATCCACCCAGTTGTCGATCTTCTCGCCGAACATGTACACGCGGGTGTTCAGCTTGCGCAGGCTTTCAATGTATTCCTGTGGGGTCATCAGTGCCATTTTTGTTTCCTCCTCAAAATGTTGGGGGTATTGGGATTAGTCGTTAGCCAGGCCCATGAGTTCATCCTTGAAGATGCGCTCGTCCATGAGCTTGAGGTCCTCGCTGATCTGCGGCATGAAGTCCATCTGATCGAGGACCTGGGTCTGCAGGTCGATGCCCGGCGCGATCTCGATGAGGGTCACGCCCTCGGGCCGCAGCTCAAACACGGCACGCTCCGTGATATAGAGCACGGGCTGGCCCACCTTGACGGCATACTTGCCGGAGAAGGTGATGTGCTCCACTTCCTTGACGAACTTCTTCTTGCCGCCCTCCTGGGTGATGACCAGCTTGCCGTCGCGGCATTCGGTCTTGAGGCCCTTGGCGGTGAAGGTGCCGCAGTAGACCACCTTCTTGGCGTTCTGGGTGATGTCGATGAAGCCGCCGGCGCCGGCCAGGCGGGTGCCGAACTTGGAGACGTTCAGGTCGCCGTTGGGCGCAGTCTCTGCAAGGCCCAGGAACGCAACGTCCAGACCGCCGCCCTGATAGAAGTCGAACTGCACGTTGTGGGGCAGGATGGCCATGGAGTTGGCCGCCGCGCCGAACTGGGTGCCGCCGTAGGGCACGCCGGCGATGGAGCCGGCCTCCACGGTCAGCGTCATCTTGTCGGAGATGCCCTCCTCAGCGCAGACGTTGGCGATCTTCTCGGGGGCGCCGGTGCCCAGGTTCACGATGGCGTCCTGAGGCAGCTCCATGGCAGCCCGGCGGGCGATGATCTTCTTGGCGTCCAGAGGGATGGCGGGGATGGCATCCACGGGGATGCGGAACTCGCCGGTGAGAGCGCCGTCATAGGGCATGCCCAGGCACTGCTCGTTGTCCTCCATCGATCCTACCACAATGGAGTCCACATAGATACCGGGAATTGCCACCAGTTTCGGGTCGAGAGAGCCACCCTGCACAATTTTTTCCACCTGCACGATGACGCGGCCGCCGGAGTTCTTGCAGGCCTGAGCCATGGCGGTGACGTCGATGGGGCCGATCTCCCGATGGACGGTGCAGTTGCCGAACTCATCGGCGTAGCTGGCCCGGATGAACACCACGTTGATGGGGAAGGACTTGTAGAGCAGCAGCTCCTCGCCCTCCACCTCTACCACCTTCACCAGGTCCTCGGTGGTCTTGGTGTTGAGCTTGCCGCCGCCGTTGCGGGGGTCGGCAAAGGTGTAGAGGCCCACGGTGGTGAAGGTGCCGATGTTGTGGGCAGCGATGTCACGGTACATGTGGGAGATGACGCCCTGGGGCAGGTTGTAGGCCTCGATCTTGTTGGCCAGAGCCAGATCGCCCAGCTTGGGAGCCCGGTCCCAGTGGCCGCCGATGACCCGCTTGACCATGCCCTCATGGCCGTAGTGGTCGCCGCCGGTGCCGTCCCGGTGGCCCTGACCGGCCGCGAAGAACAGCGTCAGGTCCTTGGGATGGCCCGTCTCCAAAAAGCGCTTTTCCAGCGCCTTGGACAGTGCCTCGGGGCATGCGCAGCTGACGAAGCCGCCGGTGGCGATGGTGTCGCCGTCGTTGACCAGCGCCGCCGCTTCCTCAGCGGTAAGCACACGAACTTTCTTCATGACTGTCTTCCCTCTTTTTTATGTAATTCTGAAAATCCAGGAATGGCTTACTTGTTCTGGAAGTGCTTCTCCTTGCGCTTTTCCAGGAAGGCGCCCATGCCCTCTTTCTGGTCGGCGGTGGCAAAGCACATGGCGAACAGCTCGTTCTCCAGAGCGATGCCGTCGTCGATGTCCATCTGCATGCCCCGGTCGATGCAGGCCTTGGAATACTTCACGGCGATGGGAGCGTTGGCGGTGAAGGACTTGGCCATGGCGATGGCGCCGTTCATCAGCTCCTCGGGGGCGTACACCTCGTTGACCAGGCCGATGGCCTTGGCCTCGGCAGCGCCGATGGTCTTGCCGGAGAAGATCAGCTCCTTGGCCTTGGCGATGCCCACGCGGCGGGGCAGACGCTGGGTGCCGGAGAAGCCGGGGGTGATGCCCAGGCCCACCTCGGGCTGGCCGAACTTGGCGCCGCCCTTGCCCTCAGCGTTGGGGCCGGCAGCCAGAATGATGTCGCAGGACATGGCCAGCTCGCAGCCGCCGCCCAGAGCGAAGCCGTTCACCGCGGCGATGGTGGGGATCTCCAGCTTTTCGATGCGGCGGAACAGGGCGCTGCCCCGCTGACCCCACTTGCGGCCGGCGGCCACGTCCATGGGATACTGCTCACCGATATCGGCGCCGGCCACGAAGGAGCGGCCCTCGCCGGTGAGGATGAAGGCACCCAGCTCGGTGTCCTTCTCCACCTCGCCGATCAGCTGCTCCAGCTCGGAAATAACAGTGGAGTTCAAAGCGTTCAGCGCCTCGGGACGATTGATGGTGGCAATACCGATATTGCCGTTCTTCTCGTAACGAATGGTCTGATACATGGCAAGTTCCTCCTCTAAATTAAATCGTAAACGATGTTCACAGGCGGCGCAGGTGCCGCCTCAGGATAGCCGCTTAAATATATAGCAATTTTCGTGCCAGCTTTTTCCGGCGATCGATCCGCTGCGTGCGGGTCATTTTTGTGCAAAACGGAACAACTGCTCCTGCCCTTTTCTACACTTTCGACAATTTCATTTTTGCTCCGCCTCCCCGCTATTCAAAAATGAATAGCCTATCTTCCCAGGCCCCGGCAGGAATTTTTGTGTGTGAAAGCGAAATTCTCCCACAATTTCTGTTGAAAGCGACAGGGAGAATTTTCTCCCCGGCCCTTTTTATTCATTTTTGAATATGTTATACTCATTTTTGAATAACACACTATGCAGGAGGGCAGGTGGAAACATGGTGCAGCCGCCCAGTTTTTCCTCCATCTTTGACGACGATATCAACCTCAAAGGACTTTTCGAGATCCTGAATCCGGAAAACAACCTGGTGCTGGCGGATGACATGATGCTCTCCGACGCCAACGGCATCATCCTGCGGGTCAGCGAGACCTACGAAAAGAACTTCGGCTTCGCCCACGACTCCATCGTGGGCAAATCGGCCTTTGACCTGGAGGCCGCCGGGGTGTTCACCCCCTGCATCACGGCGGAGGTCATCCGGCAAAAGCGGAAGGTCACCGCCACCCAGACCATCAACCACACCCACAAAAACGTCATGACCGTGGGCATCCCCCTCTTTGACGACCAGGGAGAGCTGAAGTACGCCGTTTGCTTCAACACCGTGTCCATGGAGCAGATCAACGCCATCCAGCGCAACTACCGCCACCTGCAGGACTCCATCCAGCAGTACTCCCAGGAGATCGCGGAGCTGCGCACCCGGGCCACGTCCACCTCCCTGGTGTTCAAGAGCAACTCCATGCAGCGGCTGTGGACCCTCATGCAAAATACCGCCAACACAAAGGCCAACATCCTCATCACCGGCGAGACAGGCGTGGGCAAAAGCGCCGTGGCCAAGACCATCCATGCTATGAGCAACCGGGCCGCGGGGCCCTTCATCGAGGTCAACTGCGCGGTGCTGCACGAAAACCTCATCGAGTCGGAGCTGTTCGGCTATGAAAAGGGCGCTTTCACCGGCGCAGCCACCGGCGGCAAGATCGGCAAGATCGAGCTTGCCAACCACGGCACACTGTTTCTCGATGAGATCGGCGAGCTGCCGCCCCATATCCAGTCCAAGCTTTTGCAGCTCATTCAGGAAAAGACCATCGAGCGCCTGTCCGGCACCCGGAAGATCGAGCTGGACTTCCGGCTGCTGGTGGCCACCAACCGCAATCTGGAGGAGGAGGTGCAGCGGGGACTGTTCCGCTCGGACCTTTTCTACCGGCTCAACGTGATCCGCATCCACATCCCGCCCCTGCGCCAGCGCAAGGAGGATATCTTCCCCCTGGCCCACCAGTTTTTGGCCCGGTTCTGCGCGGAGTACGGAAAGACGCTTTCCTTCAGCCCCCGGTTTTTGACATTTTTGGAGCAGTACGACTGGCCGGGCAACGTGCGCCAGCTGGAAAATCTCATCGAGCGCATGGTCATCACCGTCCAGGACCCCATCATCGACGTGAGCGCCCTGCCCCTGGAGTACACAGGCGACGCGGTGCCGCCGGCGGAGCTGCTGGCCCGCTCCGGTACTCTGGCCGAGCGGATGGACGCCTATGAGTCCCAGATCATCCGGGAGGCCTACCGCCGCTGCGGCACTACCGTGGCGGTCGCCCGGGAGCTGGGGATCTCCCAGGCCACCGCGGCCCGGAAGATTCAAAAATACGTTGGCAATCGCAACTAAAGATGCCCGGGAAAGGAGCTGCCCATGAGTCTGGTATCCTTAAAAACTGAGCTGCGGCAGGATCTGAAGCTGACGCCCCAGCTGCTGCAGTCCATGGAGATCCTCCAGATGAACTCCCAGGAGCTTCTGGAGTATTTGAATAAAGTCAGCGAGGAAAATCCCCTGGTAGAGCAGGAGGACGCTCCGTCCCTGCGCAGCGCCTACGAGGAGCTGCGGCAGAAGGCCAGCTGGATCGACGCCGGCGGCGTAGGCGGCACCTTCTCCCACGAGGAGGGCGCCATGCCGGAGCGGGGCGCCAACGACCGGGAGATGGATAGTCTTTCCGCCTTTTTGTGTGACCAGCTGGACCGCAAGCGTCTGCCCAAGCCCCTGCTGGCCCTGAGCCGGTATATGGCCGAGCTGGTGGACGAGGACGGATACCTCACCCAGGAGGACCTGGACGGCCTGCTGGACCTGAAGATCCCCCAAAGCCTCATCGACCAGGCACTGGAGACGGTGCAGAGCCTGGACCCGGCGGGTGTGGGAGCCCGGAGCCTTTCCGAGTGCCTGCTTTTGCAGCTGGCCCGGCAGGACAGCGTCTCCCCCGCCGTCATGGACATCGTCTCCCGGTTTCTTCCCGAGCTGGGCCGCAAGCACTATGGCCCCATCTCCCGGGAGCTGGGCTTGACCATCGAGGAGATCCAGGCGGCGGAAAAGGTGATCGCCTCCCTGGAGCCCCACCCCGGCCGGGCCTTCCAGCCCTCCGAGCCCACAATGTACGTGCGGCCGGACATCTTCGTGGCGGAGCTGGACGGAGAGTGGAAGGTCATCCTCAATGAATACTACCTGCCCCGGGTGTCCATCAGCGACTATTACGCCCGTCTTTTGAAGGAGTCGGACGAGCAGGAGACCCGGGAGTACCTGCAAAAGAAGATGCAGCAGGCCAAGTGGCTGCTGGGCAGCCTGGAGCGCCGGGGCAGCACCCTGCGCGCCTGTGCGGAGGCCATTCTGGAAGCCCAGCTGCCCTTTTTCACCGGTCAGACCGGGGAGCTCTCCCCCATGAGCCTGAGCACCCTGGCCGAGTCTTTGGGCGTACATCCGTCCACTGTGTCCCGGGCCACCCGGGGCAAATACCTCCAGTGCCGCCAAGGCACCTATCCCCTGCGGTACTTCTTCAGCCGGGCCATCGGCACCCAGGGCCTCTCCCAGCAGGCAGTCAAGCGCAAGCTTTTGGAGCTGGTGCAGGGCGAGGACCACGCCCATCCTCTCAGCGACCAGCGCCTTTGCCAGCTGCTGGCTGCCCAGGGCGTCCAGGTGGCTCGCCGCACCGTGGCCAAGTACCGGCTGGAGCTGGGCATCCGCTCCTCCGCCGGCCGCCGGCGGTAAAGAAAATACGCCGCAAATTTCGCCGGTTTATATGCACGTTCTACTATCTTGGCGTGGGACCTCGGAATTCCTACTCCAAACAGCGCTACCCTATGCCCTCGTTTCTCTATAGAAGAAAACAAATGTATAACGTTTTTCTTTTGATATTTTGTTAAGCCAGAGGAAAGAATTTTTATCTGATTCGTATGCCGGAACAGTATTTATTGCCTCACAGGAATGGAAAAAGGAGGGCCCTTGCGTTTTTGCAAAGGGCCCTCCTTATTTTTCTTTTCTTCGAACAACAAAGAATAAAAAAATCACTTACTCGATTAGCTAACAACGAAACCCATGGGAGCGCTTCACCACATTTCCGGTCTGCTCGGTTATGATGCTGCAGTCGGAGGCTATACAAGCAGATGATTCAAACCATATATAAGTTTTTTATCTCTATATATTTTAATTTTCGCTTGCTCTCCTCCCGCGCAAAAAGAATTTTCATTCTGTTGCAGGCTTCTTCGCTTTAGACTCTCCCATCTCTTGCTGTTAGGTATTTCCTTCTCTGCAGAAATATTCGAGCCTTTCTAATTTAGCGCAATAAAGTTAGTTTTCTTTTAATTCGTCCTGTCAACCCCATTAAATAAGCAAACTCCGGGCTCCTACGAAACGACAGCACAAAAAACACATTTGGGACCACACTGCAGATCGCACATTTGACCAGCACATTGGGTAACAGCGGAAATTGTGCCATTCTGCAAAGCACCCAGCAAACCAGTCCAGAAGCACACACCACCCCAAGGTCAAAGAAATATCTTTTGGCATAGGGGCCCACGCCCGTGTGAAACCCATATTTGAAGAGCTTATAGGGATCGTACCACAGATTCGTAAAAAGTCTTGACAATGTGGTCGCAAAGTAAATCCCAAACAAGCCCCAAAGCCGACCCAGCCAAATAGAAGCGCATAAATTGATGGCCGCCGTAAGTAAGAGCAGATATCTTCCCTGGCGAAATAGGCCCATGGTATTTTGATATGTCCATACAGCATTCTGCATTCCCACAGTATAGAAATTCACCGCGATGATGAACGGGATGGACCAATGCAGTACATAATTTTCCCCGAACAAAAGCGCCACCAAATCGGAAGAAACCAGGCAAATGCCAATGGAGGCCCACCCAAACAGCCAAAAATTGGCCAAGTTTATTGTCCGGAACAGCCTAAGTTGATCGTTTGTGCACTCCAAGGCATTGTGATTGCCGACGCTGGCAGAAACGCCGTTAAAAAGCTGCGTCAGCAGACTGTTGAGGGTGGTTGAGAGCAACGTATAGTTCGAAGACAATCCCACGGTGGCCAGTCCGCTGAAATACGTAATGATGATGCTGTCTGTCTGATTCACCAGCAGGCCCGAGAGTTTCCATATGACCAGAGCCCTTATGTTGGAAAGAAGTCCCTTTTTTTCACCGGCATCCAGCGGTTCAATATTTTTTCCCGCAATAAAGGGGAACTGCCGCTTGGCCAGGTGAGAAATGGTGACATTGTAAAAAAAGGTGCCGGCCGTCTGCACCAGCAGATAGGCCATATAATTCCTGGTGGCAAACAGCAGCGCCATCTGGATAATGCTCTGGGCCACGGTGACCAAATAATTGAGGCCCGTCACCAAATAGCTTTTTTGCGCCGCCATCAGGAGAGAACTGCGATAACTGAAAAAATACGTGCTGGCTGTATTAAAAAGATAGAGGAGATAAATAACGGTCAGATTGGGGATCTTTATATTTTCTTCGCCAATGAGCAGGCCAAGGAACGGGATCAGGCAGACGCCTGCAACTCCGATAAAAACACCGACCACCCGATAGCACTGCCCGTAAAATTTGACCAAGGCGGCAACCTTTTTGGTGTCATTGGTGGCCAATGGCCTGTACAAGGCGTATACAATTGCAGATCCAATTCCGAGTTCCGCCAATGACAGCATCCCCAGAATATTAGTAAACAGCCCGTTGACGCCCAAATACTCCGCTGTCAGCGTACGGGTAAAAACCATGCGACAGAAAAGGCCGATCAGTGTATTCAGCAGGTATCCACCCAAGCCGGTAGCAATATTTAATATGGAATATTCTGTCCTGGTTTTATTGTCCATTGCTTTCTCCCGTATAGATTGCTGAAATTGCCTGGGCCGTTTTTTCTCTCTGATACAAAGCGCGCAGTGCCATGCCTTGTGCAAACGGCATGATACTATATGTCTGCGAAAAAATGCCAATTCCCTTTGTGTCTCCCTGACACCAGTCAATGGAACCGGTAATTCTCGTAACCGACCGCAGCTTGGAAAAGCATCGATCAGCGATTTCTCGATAGGACGATTCTTCAAATATTGCTGCGCACGAAAGATAAAACCAAGCCAAAACAGCTGTAGCTGAGCTGTCATAGGTATCCGGGCGCTGCACGATGGAACCAAAGCCACCATCGGGGCGCTGGAACGGCATATAATACTCCGCAGCTTCCCGCAAAAAGCTGCAAATCAACTTCCTTTGCCCCAGCTCCTTTGTGTTCTGCAGAGAGTCTAACAGCCCAATCAAATACCAGCCAACTCCCCGGCCCCAACCATAGACACCTAACGGGAGCTTACTATCCACGTTGAACGCATGATTTGGCAAGCTCGTCCCTGGCAATATTCCATATTGATGATACATCTCCAATTGAAAAACTGCTGATCTTGCAATTTCCGGGCAATCATAGCTCTTTGCATAGAGCATCAAAAAAGGGCAGACCAACCCCAGGGTATCTACATACATCTCCGGATTGTCAGCGCTGCCCGTATAAGAGATCATTCCGCTCTTGTGCATATGGTTTTTTATAATGGTAATAGAATTATCCATTGCAGGGCGGCAAGCCTCGGGGCCGCAAGCAAGCAACACCGCATAGGAAAGCATTCCGCAGTCCACCGCCACAGGCGGCTTTCGCCAATTTCCCTGTGGATCCAAAAGGCCGGAGGCCGTCTTTTTTGCGCGTACCGCCAAGTCGGGGCGCCCGCTCTCCAAAAATGCCAGGATCAAGGCCGCCTTCTGCCACGACTGTATTGAATGGCTGCGATATCTGCCCATTGCGAAATCCAGCAGCATATACCTGGAATTATCTGTAATTTTTACAGTAGGTGTATGCTCCAGCCATTTGGCTGCCTGCTTTTCTAGTGCCGCTTGCCAAATGCCGCTGTCCGCCCACCTGCCAATGTGGAATCTGCAATAGCGATCCCGCAGATAAAAGGAAAAATCAACGGCAAACACCAGGGCAGCCGCCGCCGTAAATACTGCAAGCGCCATCAAAAGAATCATTTTCAGCATCGTCAATAAAGTTCCTCCAGTGCCTTTACCCCCTCCGAGATCCGGTCACAGTACGGAGGGATCACACGCTTCAGGTGGTCCCGCATCTCCTTCTCGTGTTCTGTAATCCATTGGAATGCACGGGTCAGATCCTCCGGCGCAGAAAAAGACTGAACGGGTACCACATAGTGTGCTTCTGTTTCAAACAGGTCTCTTGCTATCCCCGCAGCCTTTACCGAGTAGCCTGCTACCAAAGTAGGTACACAGCTGGAATAGGCCGCAATAGTCGCGTGTGTCCGGGCCCCCACGAAAAACCTGCACTGTGAGATCAATCCTTTCAGTACAGTGCAGCTCCCGTCCTGCGCCATCGCAATTCTTCCCGAAGGCTCAAACTCATCCAGCAGCTGCCGCAGCGGTCTCCTGTCATCGCTTTCCTGCTTAACGACGTGAGGCAGCAACAAAATTCCAAAGTCCGTTTCCTTCAGCAAGTAGCGGATCAGCTGCCGGTAATTGTCCATGACCAGGTTCCCGCACTCCTGAACCAGCGGACTCATGTTGATGCCCACAGTCTCTCCTTCCGCAAGTGGTGCCGGCAAACGCGCTTCTCTTCGCTCCAAAAGGAACGCAGAGTCCGGCACCAACGTCACATTATGGAGCCCTGCCTTCCGCAAAGCAGTGTAAGTAATCGTCTCTCTTGCAGTAATGCGCGTATAGCAGCCTAGGTCTTCCAGCACCGCATTGGTCAAAGCAGACGGCTCGATGGAGCATCCCCATAAAACGGTGGCCGCACCGCGCTCGCGCAGCATGCGGTTGTAATACCCCAAAATCAGATTACCCTGCGCACCATAACAGTAGTTGTCTCCTCCGATAGAGAGGCAAACGTCCCCCTTTTGTACGTGGGACAGCATACCGCGGTGCGCAGCCCGTACAAAGCGGTAATCGCTGCCTGTCAGCTTATGCTCCAGAGCGCAGGAAAGGTAGGTCAAGGAGCGGCGGCTGATCGGCTCCGTCCGATCCGGAAGAATTCTAACGAGCTCACCAACGCCATAGTACTCATCCTCTTCCGGCGCTGTGGTAAAGAGCCCGGCTGTACGGCCAAGCAATTTTGCAGTAGAACGCACCAGCGCCTCGCAGCCATGATTGGCGCTGCCTCCATGGTAATAAAAATAAAGCATAGTCATCCCGCTTCCGACAAACAATAATTGCCCATCCGGCGACCACAGCGTTTTCTTTCACAAGTGCAGCATCCGCCTGAGCTTATGGGGAACTTGGCAAAGCACAAAATAACCGATCCGATAAAAACAGTAAGGGATCCGGTAAGGGTCCCGCCCGCCACCCAGGTTTTCTCTGCAGTGATACAGGCCCGAATAATAGAAATACTTCTGTTCTGCGTCCAATTTTCCAAACAGCGGCTTATTTTTCAGGAGCATCCGTTCCAAATTTGTATAAAACAGTTCCTTCCGCATGGTGCTGGTAAGCGCACCGTCGTGCCAGCGATATTCATACAAAATCTCCGGTATGGCCACCGAGTCAAACCGCGACATAATCCTCTGCCAATAGTCGAAGTCCTCTACTAATGCGTAGTCCGGATCATATTCGCCCACGGCTTCATACACGGCTCTTGTGTATAAAAAGCAGGCGCCCACGCCATTGCTTCCCACCACGCGCTTTTTGCTATGATCGCCGACCATAATATATTCAATTTCCCTGCCCTCGGCGTCAATAATACGGCATGACGCAAAAGCGAAGCCGCTGCCCCTGTTCTGCTCCAGCGCACGCACCATCGTTTCAATTGCCTTTGGTTTGTATCGGTTATCATCGGATGTCCAGGTAAGATACACACCCTTCGCCAAAGAAAACCCCCGGTTCAGATTACGTGGGAGTCGCAAGTTTTTCTCATTTCGGTGATAAAGAATGCGCGGATCCTTTCCTGCATATTCCATTGCGATCCGTGCAGTGGCATCTGTAGAGCAATCATCCAAAATCAGCAGTTCCCAATTTTGATATGTCTGATGCAACACACTGTCGATACTCTCCCGAATATATTTTTCCCCGTTGTATACAGGCAGTACAATGCTGACCAGATCTTGCATATAAATTCTCTCTCCTAACTCCGATTCCACACGCCTGGCTGCACGTCTATTGGCCAACATGGAGGTAATTCCTCAGTTTGCATGTCCACACAAAATGGATCCTGGATAAGCTGAGCCATATTTTTTGTTTGAATGGAAGCCGCCTCATTTGCATACCCGCGTTCCTTGCGCACATACAAGTCTTTTTGATCCTTTGCGCGGCGTATTCCTGCTGCGGCGGCTCCAGATATCGCAGGGCCATCTGCTGCTGGTACATACATGAAAACCATGTGGTAAGGGCCGCCTCTTCCACAAGCTGTGGGAAATATTTTTCAACATATTCCAGTCTGGCCTCGTATGCTTCCAATGCATCCAATCTACGCAGGGAAAAGCCCTCTCTCATAATGCTGCCGGCACGCTGGCGATAGAAATAAAGGGGGCAATCCATTACAGATACCCGCCTGGCATTTCCGATGGCCTGATAGCTCCAGAAAACATCCTCGTGATACTTCCCGACAGGAAATGAAATACCCTCTACTACCGCTCGGCGATAAAGTTTGTACCACACAGGCTGCTTCAGACGATTTTCCCGGATGATGGACCGCATGGCCTCTTCACGCTCCAGGACGCAGTTTCCAGGCGGCGTCAGCATCTTTCTTTTTCCTTCTCCGTCCCAAACCATCTCCACGCCGCAGGCGGCAATATCACTGTCGTCTTTTTCGAGCAGAGAAACGAGTGTCTGGTACATCTCCGGTGCGATCCAGTCATCACCGTCCACAAAGCTCAGGTATGTCCCGCCAGCTGCGGCCATTCCGGCATTTCGTGCATCGGAGAGTCCTCCGTTTTTCTTGTGAATCACCTTGATCCGACGATCCCGCTTGGCCCAGGCGTCGCACATTGCCGGGCAATTGTCAGGAGAACCGTCATCGACCAGAATAATCTCCAGACGCCTATAGGTCTGGCCAGCAACGGAGCGAACACAGCAATTAAGGAATGCCTCTACATTATAAACGGGTATAACTACGCTGATTATTGGCTGATCCATACCAATTATTCCCCTGCTTTCAGGATGTTCATCACCGTTTTTACGGGGCTAAATTCATCTAGAGGCTGATTCTTTACATCTCCAAGCTCACCAGATTCAATGCAGCGAATCGCTCTGATAATATCCTCTGTTACATTTTGGCAAAAAATATAGCGGTTGAATTGGCCAAAATACTCTTTCAACAGCTTCTTTTCACTCTCAGTCCCGTCTATAATAAAAAGAATTGTTTTATCTGTTGCAGAATACTGATAGATTTTTCCTGGAATTTGTCCACCCTTGAGATTGCATAAAAAAACCAGAACTTTGGTGCTGTCTTCAAAAGGTTTCAATTCATTGAGCGACAAGCGGGAATAAATATGGATATGTGGAGTAGGCAGAAATAAATTAGCCGGGTCCCCACAGATATTAACTTCTATTCCTGTTGCCTTGGCTGCTTCATAAAATGGCCGCAAATTCCGAGCAACGGGATAATAGGCGCCAAAGTATCCATAGGTATTATCGTTAATGACCTGTCGTTCTGACGTTGCACTTTTATAATAGTAAGGAAGAGGTTGCCAAAACATTTTCCCCGCCGACTCAGGAAAAAGCTGCTGTTGATTCCGCAGGGTAAGCGGGCTAACATAGCAGACTTTCTCTGCCAAAGCCAGCAAGTGTCTTTCCTCCTGGAAAATTTTATTTTTTTTATTAAAACCGTAAACATCACTGGCCCATGGATCCTCCCAAATTTGGATCCAGTGTTTTGCAGCAACGTGTCCACTTTTTAGTAGCCGATGTGCCAAAAGATGACTGGCCGTTGGCGTGGAAAGCGAAATGATATAATCATACTCCGAACTTCCGCGGAAAGCAGATGCCCTTCTGACAAATGTAGAATAAATTCCGTGTACGCCATACAGAGACAGTACTCTCTGCTTTGCGAACCGGACAATTTTGTGGAGTCGCAGCGTTTTTTCTCCTACCGCACTGTCATTGGTCATAACTTTCACACGATCAGTGGAATACCGTTTTTTACGAATAGACATTCTCTCATATAGAGAAATACCAGGATACTCCCAGCATTGAACGTTTTCTGGAAGCGTCATACTCGGGTCGACCTCCCGGCATTCACTATCCTGGCAGAGCAACTCTACTTGATGTCCAGCTTCAGATAATCCCATCAAATATGCTAAATGACAAAGATTGGCTGAAGTATTGACAAATACGCAATCTGCATTTACAACGAGAATTTTCAAAATTCATTCTCCTAATCCAAATGATATTGCTCCACAATTTTTGATGTCCAAATGTTTAGCGAATAGCGCATGCGGATAAGTTTCTGGCTTTGTTCGATCTCAGCGTCAGAACAGCTCTGCCCTTCCAGGTAATTTTTCATCAAAAGATACAACTGCTCTGTATTTTCACTTTGAAAAAACTTCACCGAAGGCAAGTCGTGTGCCCATTCAAGTCCAGGAATGTCACTGCTAATTACCGGAAGTCCGGCATAAGCAGCTTCGCAAACAGCATAAGAAAAGGTCTCCCGGCGACTAGCCTGGATAAAAGCGTTTGACGCAGCAAACAGCGTGCTCACATCTGGAACAGGATTGCCGCAGATTAACCACGGTGGAATTTCTCCCTTCAGATACGCATGCAATTTCGGCCAAGTTTGCTCATTGCCGTTGAGCAATAGTCGAAAGTTGTACCCTTCACTAGAAAGCCGAGCACAGGCTTCTAAAATTAAATCATCCCCTTTCCGATGGAAATCCCACCCAAAAGTCAAGAAGTCATAATCTTTTTTAGAACTATTGGAGCATTGTTGAATTCGCTTCAAATTTATACCATTCAGCACGGTGACGGTTTGCTCCGCTGGAAAGCCCATTTTGATCACAGAATCCCGATAAAAGTCAGAAACCGAAATTAGCTTCGCCCTTTTCCCAATGACTCCGTATTGGAATTTCCACAGCATTTGGCGCAGGCCCCCCCTCAAATTAATAGGGTCATGGAGGTGCCAAAAAACTTTTGTCCCTTTTGGTGCCGTAATCGTAGCAGGGATATCATAGAGTTCAAAGTGGGAATGCACGATGTCGATTTCGTTTTCACCGTAGATCTTCCGAAATATACGGTATGTTTTTGGCAGCACACGCGCTTTGGCTTCAGGCAGGAAATATACTTTCGTACGTGCTTGAATCAATTTGCACCACGGCTTCATTCTCGCCTTTTCTGCAAAGGCATAGATTGTGTGGATTTCTTTTTCTTTCAGCACATTTTCCAGAGTTTCAAGCGATGCAATAAAATTTCCGGGACAATCTGCCCCATATGCACATACCTGTAATACCGTCATGACCTTTCCCCCTTGATAAACGGGAAAATATCGAAATTCCCATTTGCTTCGTTAAACCACTTAACAAAGTCAAAATACATTTCATATTTGTGGCTGCCATCCCAATATGATTTTGCTAGAATATTGCCAACTTCGCCATCACGAGCATATTGGGGAAGCTGTAGGGCACAGGAGATGTTCGGATAAGCGTTAGCAGTAAATATAACTAGGCCTTTAGCACGTATATTGCTTAACTGCAACATTTCTCTCTGGGTTAAACCATCCCGCTCCTCTAAAAATATAAAGAGATTGTCCCAATCAATTCGAGCAGATCGTTCTTCCCATTTTGAGCCGCCTCTTCTTTGCTATGATAAGTGTAAAATGTAGTGTAATATCATCCAAATGTGCACAAGGAAAATCATATTCAGGATGACCAAAAAAGGCCAGCTTTTGTTCTAAATAAAATTCAGCATTTAGCACAAATTTCATAAAATCAGTTTGACGCAGCATTAAATTAACTGTCGGAGGCTGAAATTGGATGTGCAAATCGTGAAATAAAATACCACCAATGCAATTTAGACATAAAAGAGAGGGCATTGTATTAAAAAGTGCTTTTCGCATTTTCCCGTCTATTGTTTACTACAGGATTTTTTTAAGAAAGCAAGCCTTTAACTGTTTTTTAATATTCAAATCAATCATTCTTATAACTGAATCAACATTTCTTCCACGTCTTTAACCGTTTTTTTTGCATAAAAATCTTTCCCTCTAATAGCTGCTCGTCTCTTGTAATAGACCAATAAATCCGGCGAATCCAGCAGGCGCTTAATACCTAAATACAGGGCCTCGCTACCATTTTCAGTTACAATGCCCCACTCATCATTCTCACCCAGCATCTCCTTCATGCCGGACACATCAACTGTACAGACAGGCGTTCCAACAATCAGTGCTTCAGTAGCAGCGGTAGAAAAACCTTCAGCAAAGCTGGCACAGACAAATAGATCACATTTGGAAACATATTTATAGGGATTTGTCTGATACCCAAGGAAAGTCACTGCATCGTTCAATTTATTCTCATTGATGTATTGCTCCATTTTATGTTGTAGCGGGCCAATACCGAGAATATAGAGATGCACAGAGTAATTTTCCTCACAAAGCCGTTTCATAATTTGCAGTAAACGCATGTAACCCTTAGATTCTTTCAGCGTGCCCACCGCAACAAGTTTGACTTCCCGACAATTCTCAAGGCCAGGTGCGTACTCATTGCTGCTAGCAAGGATTTTGTCAGATTCCACAGTATTATATAAAACTCGACAAGGCTTTTGGAATTCCAGTAGCCGGCAAAAATCCTGATAGACAAATTGGGATACACAAACCGTTTGGTCAAAACGGTTATAACATTCAACTGCCTCCTTTTCGTTGCGAAACGAACGGGACAATCTCTCCATCGTATGCTGTTCCACATGAATCCACGACACCAGCTTTGTCCCCTTATCTTGGCACCCACTAATCACTCGAGCCGAGGGACCTTCCAAATAAGAAACTTCAATATCATAATGTTCCTTGATGTATTGCTTGTGAAGTTGCTTTGGTGTTAGCAGTTTCATCAATTTGCTGTTTCCCGGTATCTGTTTCGAAAAAATCGTGCGGAAGTGAACATGCGGTGCTAAAAACTGTTCATTGATCCCACCGCCAAACAACGCTGTGACAGATATATCAAATTTAGTTTGATCCATATTATTAACTAAATTTACAAGTACCTTCTCAGCACCGCCCTGGCCCAAGTCATGAATTAGAAATAAAATCTTTATCATTAACTATGGCTCCTCATGGATTTCTTTCGAATATATTGGCGCAGCCTTGCAGGGACGAGCCCACTTATCATGGGTTTCAGTGCCCGAATGTAACACTTTACGCCCAAATGCAGGCATTTACATCCACGCAAACGAACATATGCAGAATTTATCCGATAAATATATTTCCTTCTGTTTAATGCATTTTTATCATTTCGCATTCGATATAGCGGTTCTTGGATATTATAGCATCTATATCCTGCAGCATATAGCTTAATCCATAAATTTACATCTTCAACACGAAGCATTCGTTTATCTACGGTATAGCCCCCCACAGCATCCATACATTTCTTATGCAACATTACTGCAGCATGACTAATTGCAGTCCCGCATACAACGTCTTCTGGGCTAGGATACTCCGGAACCGTTGTTTGCCCCCATTCTCCATTTTCGTCGAACAGTTTCATGGGGCAACTGGTGATATGGAACTCTAAATGTGTTTCAAGAAATTTAACTTGCTTGGCAAACCGGTCGGAGGCACAGTCGTCATCTCCATCCATTCGGGCAATATATTTACCGGTTGCTACAGCCAGGCAATTGTTTAACGTTTGATTTAACCCCATATTCTGATGGTTGCGTAGCAGTATAATCCGCTCATCCTGTGCAGCAAGATTTTGCGCTACTTCATATGTATTATCAGTGGACCCGTCATCACAAAGGATAAGTTCCCAGTTGGAGTATGTCTGCTTTTCAATTGCCAAAACAGCTTGCTCCAAAGTATCTGCACAATTATAGATGCCCATTATCACAGAAATCTTTTTATCCATAAATTATCTATTAAAACCCGCCCACACCGACTAAAAGCCGCATTTTTGCCCATCGCCTATTTCAGCACCTGCTGCCCATTTGTGCTTTGAGACTAGAAATCAGTCTTCTATACATTACTAAAGTATAGGCGCAATCAACAGTTGCCACCCAAGGCGCCCGATCCTTTTTCTGCTCAGTCGCAGTGTAGCCTCTGGCGCATATCCATACGTTCGGATATCATCAGGGATCTCAAATACGACCTTACTTTTTCCAATAGTAATCCGTTTAGACGCCATCTCTGCAATTTTTGCTGAGGTGCCATGTGTGCTGAATAGCAAATACACATATTTTGCACAAGCGCTTACTTTCCGGATAGCAGCTACGTATACTAGAACGGTCAATATACCCCCATTCATCCTCTACGACTCGATGTTGAAGTATTAAAGATACTATGCGATACACTTTCATTGACGAAGGAGAGACAACACTTTTACATTGCTGTTCTTTTGCTAACTCTAAAATATTTTTGTATCTTCCACCGAAACACGGATGACATTGACTGGGCTCATCATAAATATTTTCGACGCAGTGACGCTTACCACGTGAATAATATAATCCACATCTACCAAATCTTTTATATAAATCGGATCTGTAATATCCCCAAATTTAAAATCCGGGCGATCCAATAAATTCTTAAAAACATGAAATGCTTTTTCCCTTGACCGTACCATGACAGGGACCTGAATTTTTGTGTCATGAATGAGGTTTATGGTTAGAACACTCCAGATAAATTGGCCCTCTATCAAACCAGCAGCTCCAGTAATTAAAATTGTCTAGTTGCTTAGTTTATCCCACGGAAAATTATGGGCTCCTATTTTCTTCAGATCTTTCTGAAACGTATAATCATAAGGAGATTCCAACCGCTCCATCGCAATTATTCCCCCCAAATTTGTAAGTTTTCCTTTGCCTGCAGCAAAGCCCGACAAACGTAAAAATCGGAAGGCGTCGTAACCTTGATATTTTCCTGAGGTCCCTCCACAGTATATAATTTATATCCATAATGGGTCATTAACATTGCAGAATCAACCATAGTTGATGCAATTCCATCTTCCACTGCGTTATGGTGGGCCTTCAAAATATCATCCAGATAGAAACTCTGCGGAGCGCGGGCAATATAATACATCGCCCGGTCTGTTACTCTATTAATTCTTTTACAATCATCAACAGTAGCAATCGTCTCCGTGGCTGGCACAATTGTAACAGCGCTCCTATGCTCACGAACGCATGCAATATTATCGCTGATAAGTTCTTCATTGATGAGCGGACGTACCCCATCATGAATCAAAACGACAATATCTTTTGTGTCCTGGAAACGGCGCTTAATTGCAAACAATCCGTTTCGAATAGATTCTTGCCCGTCTATTCCACCTGGAATAACATCGACTACTTTTTGAATGTCATAGCGTTTCAGCATTTTTTTGAAATTTTCGATCCAAGGCTCGATGCACACAACGCAAATCCCATCAATCTGTGGATGATTTTCAAAATGCTCAATGGTACGGATAATAATCGGGGTTCCATTTATTTCCAAAAATTGTTTTGGAATTCCTTTACTATTCATCCGTTTTCCTGAGCCGCCGGCAAAAATCAGGGCAATATTCACATTCATTCTCCTAACCCTTACAGTGAAAAATCAACAATAAAATGTTTCTCCCTCTTATTTTCTGGAGGAAGCTCCATATAGCTCTCCCCATATATCTTTTTCAAATATGCATCGGGTTTCCCTGGCATCGGAGCTTCAATATTGCAAAAAATCCCATGGGATATTGGAAGGAATACATCCTTTGGGTGAATCTCTCCGAAATAATGCTTTCTCCCTGTCGGCAGGCATACAAGCTCAGTTTTTTTATTATACTGCACAGCCTTATCTACCGCATCGAACCTCTTCCATGATGGTACCATTGAAAAAAATCGACCGATAGCCATTTTCATTCTGTACGCTCTTTTTCCACGCGCCGTTTGACACATATATAGTTTCAGTTCATCACTTCTGTGTTCATACCAAAAGGCCTGCGTACTTCCAAACATCAAAACATTACACCACAGCCCTTTTATCCGTCGCCGCAACGTATTAACAGGTACATTTTCGATGATAAAAATGTCCAGGAAAATTCCACTTGGAAGGTCAGAATGAATGTCTGTCAGTTCCTTAAGCGTTGTATTTTTTTTTATGATCTTTGGAAATCTAGCCTTAGACTTCCCATGGTAATTAGGTGCAGACAAAATATAAGTTTTGCCTAATTCCTCCTGAAAAATGGTTTTGAATATTTCATAATCCTCTCTAGGCATCATTAGGTCCAAGTCATCATCCCATGGAATGAAGCCCTGGTGGCGAACGCATCCCAGGGCCGATCCCCCCCCAAGCATGATCGTAATTTTGTGCTTTTCACAAATCGAGAGAACGTCTTTAAACATTTTAAAAAGTTCCTGCTTCAACGATTCGCTCTCTTCCCGAGTCAGTTCTCGCAAAATATTTGAATGGAACGACAGTTCGTTCATCATAGATTTAAATTTTGAATGGAACATTGCCCTTTGAATTCCTCCTCCCTAATCTCCAAATAAGACAACGACAAATTTTTGATAACCGCATCTGTATGTAAATACAGACACATCAAGCAGAAAAAAGCTGAAATATTGTGATACTGTGATAAGCGTTGCTGAACCCAATATTATCCAACACAAAGAATCCGCCAAAACATAATACCGCTCCCATTTTAACAACTGACACGGATTTGGCATCAAACACGCTGTCCACGATCCACGGCAGCGTAATCACAGAGCCCAACACAAAATATCTGGCCAGTCTTCCGAACATATTGGCACCGTTCATACTGGCCAAAAGCATAAACATCAAGCTGATCATGCTCATGTTCAGCATGATGCATTTTTCTCTGTCCAACTGCGGCTCCAGGTATGGGCGGAATACGAATGTTGCGACAGGGACCACCGCAAACACGGCGACTCGAAACGGATTCATCTGATTGCCGTCAAACACCTCATATTCCGCCACATATTTTCCGATAGAATCTGCATATTCCAATACCGATCCGATGGTGCTTTCAAAGGTCAACATGACCCCTACCGTTGCCAGCAGTAACAGGATGGATCTCCATCCCCAGGGTTTCCCCGTCAAAAATGGCAAGAATACGAATATAAAGGCATAAGTATGAATCAATCCGGCTACGATTACAATCGCAAAATACCGTACCCACTTTTTTTCAACCAGTGCAGGAATCGCCAATGTCAGCAAAGCAGATGCTGTAATCTGCTTAAGTGCAGCCATTGAAAAGGTAAATACACCAATCGCAAAGTAGAGATAGACCGTAAATGCAAAGTTTCTCTGTGTAGCATATCGACGCAGAAAGCGCATAAACAAAACGGTATTCAGCGCAGAAAATGCCATCAAATATATGTGGTAGTTATCCGTCAAACTGCGAAACACCGAAGTGATGAAATAAAAAAGAGGATTGTGCAGCACGTGCAGATTCTCTGCGTCCTCCAGAAAAGCCGATACGCTGTCCGCGTTCAAAAAGCCGGAAATATACGCTCCCGTATCATTGTACTCAGTACGAAGTCCGGAAAACAGCGTCATAATTGCCGTTGCCAAGACAAGAAACACATCCCACCGGATTGGCCTTCCTCCCAGTGAAGTCCCACTTGTCCGCTCCGAGCAATAGGCAAAAAACACGGAGATCACCATAACTAGAATCAAACTTAGCATTCAGAGTCCTCCAGAATCGCACAAACGGTTTTTTCCACCACCTGTTTCTTGGAGAACAACTTTTCCATCCGTTCCCTCCCGTGCTGGCCCATACGGACTCGTTCTTTCAGATCACAAGCCACGAACCGCTCCATCGCTTCCAAGAGTTCCTCCCTGTTCTTTGCCGGGCAGAGATATCCGCTGACCCCGTCTTCCACCGCTTCTCGGCAGCCTGGAATATCAGACGCAATCAAAGCCCGGCCTGTAGCTGCGCCCTCCAGTAGCACATTGGACATGCCCTCATGGTATGAAGGCAGCACGATACAGTCTGCCTGTTCATAAAAAGGTCTGGGATCCTCCTGGAAACCGTAAAATGTCGCTATGCCATCTTTCTTCAATGCCTCCACCTGATCTTTATACGCATCTTCGAAAAATCCGACCAGATCCAGAGCTACTTTAGTCCCATATTTTTCATGTAGCTTTCGGATAGCATAGAAGAGTTCCTCGACTCCTTTCTCCTGCATGATCCGCCCCACATACAAAAACCGGACCACGTCCCTCTGCGGGTAAGGGCGGCAAGGATAATCATCCAAATTTACACCTGCTCCGTGCAGCACCGTCTGCTGTTCAGCAGGCGTAATGTGCCGCGCCCGAAAAAGCGCAGCATTTCCTTCATTTTCAAAAAACACCGTTCTGGCCTTTTTTACGGCCTGGCGATACATGATTGTCACTAACTCAGCAAGGCCCTTCTTTTGAAAGGCCGTTCCCAAACCTTGTACATTTACACAGTAAGGGATATTTTTGATTCGGCAGAGAAAACCGGCATAAATATTAGGTTTTATAGAGTATGTGATCACCAAATCAGGCCGCTCTTGTTCCAAAAGCGCCGCATAAGCCCGGATCAGTCTGCTGTCCGTCACAGGATTGATTCCCCGGCGATCCACCTCTGTTTCAACAAGCCGGCATCCAAGCGCCTCCAAATCCTTTTCATGTCCAACAAACGGAGTACTCAGTACAACCTCGTGCTCCTCCAGCAGGCGTACCATTAACTCCCGGCGAAACCGCCAGAACATATAAGAATGGTTAGTGATAACCAAAATTTTCATAATAAATTGTCCTTTTATTTTTTCCCCTTTGCTCCGGTCCCGCCTTCTACCACGCCGTCACTGCGGAGGACATGAAAGATCGTGCCGAAGAAGCACCTGACGTCAAACAAAAAGGAGAGTTTTTCCACATACTCGCCGTCAAGCCGGGCCTTTACATCGATTTCCAGCTCGTCCCGGCCATTGATCTGCGCCCAGCCGGTCAGCCCCGGGACAACGTCGTTGGCTCCGTACTTGTCCCGCTCCGCCAGCAGATCCTCCTGGTTCCATAGGGCCGGCCGCGGACCGATCACCGACATGTCTCCCTTTAAAATATTAAAGATCTGCGGCAGCTCGTCCAGAGAAGTTCTCCGCAGCACCTTCCCCACCTTTGTGATATACTGCTCCGGGTCACGCAGCAGATGGGTCGGCATATCGTGGGGCGCGTCCAGCTTCATGCTGCGGAATTTATAGAGTTGGAAATATGTCCTGTGATTTCCGACCCGCTTTTGAGAAAAGAATACCGGCGCCCGCCAGCCATCCTCCAGCTTGATCGCCAACATCACGCCGAGAAAAACCGGTGAAAGCACGACCAGTCCTGCTCCAGACAGCAGGATGTCCACGACTCGTTTGATTTTGATGTAAACGCGCTGCCTTTCGGTCAGCTGCGGGAATGTCTTTTGCTCCGATGCCGCTCCCGGCATATCATTCACGCCCCATCCAATATGATTTATAGGCAGGCAACTTCCTTGCTCTTTTCCGCCAAGTTGCGTTAAATGTTATTATAACACTTTTTTCCAAAAGAGGCTATCCCAATTGTGCAGAATTCGCCTATCTTTTTAGATAAAATGTGACGTTTAAGCCGGCATCGCCCAGTACTGTCCCACTGTTCAAAAAAAGCGGGCGCATCCTGTTCGGATGCGCCCGCTCACATGTTCTTTTCCCCGGCGCTCACGCCTCCATGGACCGGAACAAATTCACCATCTCGATGGCCCCCTGGGCGCACTCGGCGCCCTTGTTGCCGGCCTTGGTACCGGCACGCTCGATGGCCTGCTCGATGGTGTCCGTGGTGAGCACGCCGAAGAGCACGGGCACGCCGGTGCTCAGCGCCGTACCGGCCACGCCCTTGGACACCTCACTGCACACATAGTCGTAGTGGCTGGTGCTGCCCCGGATGACGGCGCCCAGGGCGATGACCGCGTCGTACTTGCCGCTCCCGGCCATCTTGGCCGCCGCCAGGGGGATCTCAAAGGCGCCGGGCACCCAGGCCACAGCGATATCGTCAGGCCGGACACCGTGGCGCAGCAGTCCGTCCTCACAGCCGCTGAGCAGCTTGGAGACGATGAACTCATTGAACCGGGCAGCCACGATGCCCACCCGAATACCCTCGGCGATCAGTTTTCCCTCATAGATTTTCATAGTACAGCTCCTCCTCATTGATGGTGGTTGAAATACGATCCTGTAAGCTCAATAGTGGATCCAGTGTCCCATGCGGTTTTCCTTGGTGCGCAGATAGAAGAGGTCTTCCCGGGTGGCCTCCATCTGGATGGGTACCCGCTCCACGATCTCCAGGCCGAAGTCCGAGAGCTGGTAGACCTTATCCGGGTTATTGGTCAGAAGCCGCATGGTACGCACTCCCAGGTCCCGCAGGATCTGGGCACCGGTCCAGTACTCCCGCAGGTCCGGCGCAAAGCCCAGCTTCACGTTGGCGTCCACGGTGTCGAAGCCCTGCTCCTGCAAGGCATAGGCCTTGAGCTTGTTGATAAGTCCAATGCCACGGCCCTCCTGGCGCATATACAGCAGCACGCCCCGGCCCTCTGACTCGATCTGACTCATGGCGGCGGCGAGCTGCTGGCCGCAGTCGCAGCGTCGGGAGCCGAACACGTCGCCGGTGAGGCACTCCGAGTGCACCCGGCACAGCACGTTCGTTCCGTCGCCGATGTCGCCCTTGACCAGAGCCACATGGTGCTCCCCCGTCAGGTCGTTCACATAGCCGTAGATCTGGAAATCTCCGTATTTGGTGGGCATCTTGGCCGTCGCCTCCCGCACCACATGCTTATCGTGGAGGCGGCAGTAATCCTGAAGAGACTTGATGGTGATGACCTTGAGGCCCCACTCCGCCGCCTTTTCCAGCAGCTCGGTCGTGCGCATCATGGTGCCGTCGGAGCGCATGATCTCGCAGCACAATCCGCAGGGCTCCAGCCCCGCCAGGCGGCACAGGTCCACCGTGGCCTCCGTGTGGCCGTTGCGCACCAGCACGCCGCCCCGCCGGGCCACCAGCGGGAACACATGGCCGGGCCGGCGCAGGTCTCCGGGCCGGGTGGACGGATCCACGCACTTGCGGCAGGTGTAGCCCCGCTCCTCGGCGGAGATGCCGGTGGTGGTATCCACGTGGTCAATGGACACGGTGAAAGCGGTACAGTGGTTGTCCGTATTGACCTTGACCATCTGCTCCAGTCCCAGCCGGGCGGCCACCTCCTCGCTCATGGGCGTGCAGATAAGGCCCTTGGCATGGACGGCCATGAAGTTGACGTTTTCCGTGGTGGCAAACCGGGCCGCGCAGATGAGGTCGCCCTCGTTCTCCCGGTCCGGATCGTCGATGGTGATGATGAGTCGGCCCGACCGCAGTTCCTCCAGGGCCTCCTCCACCGTACAGATTTGCTGATGCATGACGCTGTTCCTCCTTCGCCGGATCAAAATCCGTTTTCCGCTAAAAATTCCAGGGTAATGCCGCGCTGTACGGTCTCCGGTGCCGGGCGCAGCAGCTTTTCCACATATTTCCCAATGATGTCCGTCTCCAGGTTCACCGTGTCTCCGGGTCGCTTGTACCCCAGCACGGTACAGGCGGCGGTATGGGGGATCAGGGAGACGGAAAACCGGTCCGCCTCCACCGACGCCACCGTCAAACTGATGCCGTCGATGGTGATGGACCCTTTTTCCACAATGTAGCGCAGCAGTCCCGGCGCTGCCTCTACGGTGTACCACACGGCATTGTCCTCCGGCCGGACAGCGGCGATACGGCCGGTGCCGTCGATATGTCCGGAGACGATGTGCCCGCCGAAGCGGCCGCCGGCGGCCATGGCCCGCTCCAGATCCACCCGTCCCCCAGGGCCCAGCGCTCCCAGAGAGGACCGGCGGAGCGTCTCGGGCATGACGTCGGCGGTGAAGCCGCCGTCATCCAGGCTGGTGACGGTCAGGCAAACGCCGTTGACGGCCACGCTGTCGCCGATCTTCAGATCCTCCAGCACCGTCCGGGCGGCAATGGACAGCACGGCCGAGCGGGCGCCCCGCCGCACCGCCCGGATGGTGCCCAGCTCTTCAACGATCCCCGTAAACACTGCCGTCCACCTCGCTTTCCAGCAAAATATCTTCGCCCACCCGGATGATCCGGGTGTTTTTCAGGGCCACGGCCTGGTCCGGCAGCGCCACGCCCTGCCCCTCCACCGGGGATCTGGCGTCGCCGCCGAAGAGCTTGGGGGCGATGTAGGCCTGCACCCGCTGGACGATGCCACTTGCCAGCGCCGTCCAGTTCAGCGTCCCGCCGCCCTCCAGCAGCACGCTGTCGATACCCGCGCTGCCCAGCCGGTCCATGAGGGCGGAGAGGTCCACATGGCCGTCCTTTTCCGGCAGGGTCCATAACTGACAGTGGGCGTCCAGATAGGGGCCGTACAGAGATGGATCGGCGCAGGTGGCCAGGATGGTGGGGATCTCCCCGGCTGTACGGACGATCTGACTGGTCAGGGGCGTACGCAGGCGGGTATCGCAGACGATGCGCACCGGGTTTTTGCAGCCCTTGATGCGGCAGTTGAGCATGGGGTCGTCCGCCAGCACCGTGCCCACCCCCGCCATGATGGCCGTGTAGCGGTGGCGGTCCCGGTGCACCCGCCGCCGGGCCGCCTCCCCGGTGATCCACCGGGACGCGCCGGTGCGGGTGGCGATCTTGCCGTCCATGGTCATGGCGTACTTCATGACCACATAGGGCCGCTTCGTGCGGATGTAGTGGAAAAACACCGGGTTGAGGGCGTCACACGCCTCCCGCAGCACGCCGCTGACCACCTCCACGCCGCCCCGGCGCAGGATCTCCAGTCCCTTGCCCGCCACCAGCGGGTTGGGATCGTCGGAGCCCACCACCACCCGGGCGATGCCAGCATCCAGAATGGCGTCGGTGCAGGGGGGCTGGCGGCCCTGGTGGCAGCAGGGCTCCAGCGTCACATACATGGTGGCGCCCCGGGGCGAGACGGTGCAGTCCGCCAGCGCCGCCCGCTCCGCGTGGAGTCCGCCGCAGCGGGCGTGATAGCCCCGCCCGATCACCGTGCCGTCCTTGACCACCACGGCGCCCACCAGGGGATTGGGCGCCGTCCACCCCGTGCCCCGGCGGGCCAGGGCCACTGCCTGACGCATATACGCAAAATCATCCATAGGCTTCCTCCCTCAAAACAAAAATGCTCTGAACCATGGTTCAGAGCATTGGCAAATGCCGAAGACCCCCGGCGCAAACAAAAAGCTCCGGAATGATCCCATTCCAGAGCAAATCCATTTGCGCCGGGACTGCGTCCCCGCGTTCTGCGATCTTCTTTCATCCAGACTGTACTGTCGGCTTCGGAGTTTCACCGAATCATGCCTTGCGGCTCGTGGGCTTTACCACCGGTGGGGAATTGCACCCCGCCCTGAAGATTCCTGTTCAATTACCTGCATTATAGGCGCGGGGCACTAGGTTGTCAATCCCCAATCCTCCCCGCGCCTTTTTCCTCACCGCTGCGCATCCTGGGGCTGGTAAACGCTCAGCACCTGCATGGCCGCCTCCCGGCGGGAGATGCGCTCGTCCATGGCCCGTTTTTCGATGTAGCGGTGAGCGGCCTGCTCCGTCATGCCCAGACACTGGATCAGAGCCCACTTGGCCCGGTTCACCAGGCGGATCTCCTGGATTTTCTCCTCCACGGTGGCCTGCTTTTCCCCCACCCGGCGCAGCCGCTCCCGCACGGCGCACAGCGCCCGGAGGCTCTGGCGCACCAGCTGGGTGGAAGTGGGCTTGGGCAGCGTCAGCACGCCCCGCTCTGTGA
>PPYE01585153.1_pt1 | contig 27326 bp, 26 predicted proteins | sample 1559881 | NCBI WGS metagenome assembly PPYE01 (sample SAMN08240022, study PRJNA423297) | Human gut metagenome, whole genome shotgun sequencing project. | reverse complement strand
AAGAATGGGACCTATAGGGCTCGAACCTATGACCCTCTGCTTGTAAGGCAGATGCTCTCCCAGCTGAGCTAAGATCCCATTTATTTAGCAGTGTTTGCCATCGCTTGACTGCTTTGCTATTATAACCTTAAATTGTGTCAATTGTCAATACCTTTTTTCAAAATTTTACAAAAATCCTTATCATTCCGCCTTGCACTAAAAACGAACACAAGACAGCCTTGATTTTAGGGCCAGAATAAATATAAAGCTTACATAATTTATTTATTCCGGCCTCTATGAAATCATTACATGTTGTAAGTGTTTCTCTTATTTTCTGAAGGTTTCTGGCAATTAATAGGTAGCCTTTTACAGATTTCTGTATTTTCTGTGGTCCTCTTTTATCCTCTCCATCACTTCCGGCTCCGATGCCAGCTTATATCCCAGTCCGGCTATGATATACGCGCCGTCTCTCAGGACTTCTGCGGCTGCTTCTGTGTGGAGAAGTCTCTCAAATTCCCTGTCGTGGATCACGATGTCCTTCCGGCTGCCGGTAATGTCGATCATGGGATGGAACACGGGGATCTTAAGATTTACATTTCCCAGATCCGTGGAACCTCCGGGACCTTTTGATCTCACGGTCACTCTTTTGGTATCCGAAAACAGTTTCTGCATGATTTCGTCCATATAATCATTCCAGTAGATTTCCCCGTAGTCCGGATACCGCTGGCTCCACTCCACAGTCGTTCCTGCAGCCATGGCTGCGCCTTTTGCGCAGGTCTCTGAGATTCTGTTGAGCTTCCACAGATTTTCAATAGTGGCTGCCCTGTAATAATAATCCAGACACACCTCATCCGGGACAATATTAGGAGCTGCCCCTCCTTTTGCCACAATGCCGTGGAACTGGCAGTCCTTTGTGATATGCTGCCGCCACATATCCATGGCCTCCATAAAAAGACGGGCCGCGTTCAGGGCATTCAGCCCCTCCTCCGGACACGCGGAGGCATGGGCTGCTTTTCCGCGGAAGGTAAAGTATCTGTCATTGGAGGCCAGTACCTGAAAATAGGTGACATTCTCATTGTTGAGATGCACCATGGCCGCATACTGATAGCCGTCAAAGCCCCCGTTCTCTGTCATATAACATTTTCCGCCTACAAATTCCTCACCGGGCGTGCCGATCAGATCAATCCTCACCGGCAGGTCAGGATATGCCTCCCGCAGGGCAAGCGCTCCCAGTATACTGACGGCACAGCTATAGGAGTGTCCGCAGGCGTGCCCCACCTCAGGCAGGGCATCATATTCGCACAGAAATGCCGCCTTTGGCCCCTGAAACTCCTTCTTCTCTTTGTCCACAGCCAGGAACGAATGAGGCATCCCTGCATACGGCGTTGTTATCTCGTACCCCATTTCTTTGAGAAACTTCGTTATGTACGCGCAGGATTCCTTTTCCTCCCCGCTGATCTCCGGGTGTTCTGTCAGATAATCCGCCAGTGTCTTTACCTTATCAAAATATTTCCCTGTCTGATTCCGAATCGTTTCCTGTATCATAGCCTTCTCCTTTTCCCCATGCAGGCCGGCGCACGGAAAATGAAACGCTCCGCCCACCGGTCCATGACAGTCCAGATGGCTGAACTGCTGCCGAAATCTCTTTATTTTTCAAAATCCTGGTACATTTTACTGGCCTCTACCCCTGTGTTATTCTGATATTTACCGCTCTTGTAAAGGTCATATTCCCCGTCAATATCGTGGTAATAGATCTGACACACCTCCACATTGGGATATATCTTCACCGGATGGATGCAGAATATCTCCAGCGTCCAATGGCCGGCAAAGCCAATATCCCCAAATCCCGCACTCACATGGATAAACAGGCCCAGCCTGCCCGTGGAGGAACGTCCTTCCAGCATGGGCACATAATAGTCCGTTCTGGTATATTCTTTCGTTCTGCCAAGGTACAGCTTGTTTGGTTCCAAAATAAGCCCCTCCTCCGGAATGATGAGCTCTTTGACCGGGTTTGGTTTCTTCATATCCAGAACCGGTGTGTCGTAGACTAAAAGCTCATTTGCAAGAGAGAGGTTGTAGCTGTTTGGATTGATCCGCTTTTCATCAAACGGCTCGATTATAATCTCCCGGCCCATGTGCTTTTTGATTTCTTTTCCTGATAATATCATTGTTTTATCCCCCAAATGTATATTTTATTTTTTGTAGTAAAATGCTATTTTGAGTATATCATTTCTCTGCATAATTGCATACCCGGGTCAGTTACAGATTTGACTCTTACCTATAGATTTTTTCTTGGCAAAAATTCAATTTTAAGGTTCATATCCATGCCATCTGCCAAACGTTTCAATAATTTAAGAGATGGATTCCTGGTCCCATTCTCCAGTTTACTGATATCTGCCTGATTTATTCCTGTTTTCTCCGCAAGTTCTTTCTGTGTCAGATTGCAGGACATTCTCGCCTCAACCATTGCCCTGATAATATCAAATTCCGGCGTTAATTCTTCATACTCTTTTTTTATTTCCGGATCCTGCATTTTCTCATCAAAAAAGTCATCAAATTTTCTCATATCTTATCACCTATCCGTTTCATATAATCGTATTGGTATCTTTTTGCCTTCAATATTTCCTTTTTTGGTGTTTTATTTGTCTTTTTTACAAAACCGTTTGTCATTATGATTCTTCCATCCAAATAAAAGAAATATAGAACTCTGGTTATATTATTTCCTACCTTTCCCCGAAGTTCATAAATGCCTTCTTCCAAATGCTTACTGTACGGTTCTCTAAGATAATTTCCCTTTTCTTCAAGTATTTTTATGATACCCAGCAATTTTGCAAGCATCTTTTTATCAAGAGAATTTAAAAATTCCTCCACCGGGCATTCTCCATTAACTTTCTCATAAAATTCTACTGTATACTTCTGCAAATATATCCTTTCTCTGACCAACAGAACAGACATATACTGACGTTCTATTGCCACACTTAAATTATATGGCATATATACCATATTGTCAATTTAGTTTCATTATACGTTCTTATACATCGAATTAGTTTATCCTGGATTATTAATAAGCCGATTGACTAATAGAGATCATTACCATGACTTGTTTGTAAACATCCCATAGATATGAGAATGTTTCGTAATTAAAGAATTGTTTTCTTTTAGGAAAATCAACAAGTGGCTGAGAGGTGTACTTTTTATTCCCCTCAGCCTTCCCTGTTGTATAAGTTATACTGCTAAATGATTATTTGAAATATTCCACCCCAGATTCAAAGATTCGGATGTCCTGCTCGCCATAGATATTCATAGCTACCCCGCACCCGCGGCGCTCACTGTGGGCCATCTTGCCCAGGATACGTCCGTCAGGGCTTGTGATACCCTCGATGGATGCATAGGAGCCGTTTACATTCCACTCTTCATCCATGGTCACATTGCCATCCAAATCACAGTACTGGGTAGCTACCTGGCCGTTGGCGAAAAGTTTCTGCAGCCACTCATCACTTGCCACGAAACGTCCTTCCCCATGAGATGCCGGGTTCGTATATACATTGCCCAGCACAGCTTTCTGAAGCCATGGAGATTTGTTGGAAACCACTTTTGTATAAACCATCTTAGAAATGTGGCGTCCGATGGTGTTAAATGTCAGCGTCGGTGAATCTGCAGTCTGTCCGGTGATCTCACCGTTCGGAACCAGTCCCAGCTTAATAAGGGCCTGGAAACCGTTGCAGATACCAAGGGCAAGACCGTCTCTCTCATTTACCAGTCTCATAACCGCATCTCTGATCTTCGCGTTCTGAAATGCAGTGGCGAAGAATTTTGCGGAGCCGTCCGGCTCGTCACCTGCGGAAAATCCACCCGGGAACATGATGATCTGTGCCTGGTCAATGGATTTTTCAAAAGCGTCCACAGAGTCACGGATATCTGCTGCATCCAGGTTCTTAAACACTTTTGTGATAACTTTTGCACCGGCCCTCTCAAATGCCTTTGTACTGTCATATTCACAGTTGGTTCCCGGGAATACCGGTATAAATACAGTGGGCTGTGCAATCTTATGAGAGCAGATATGAATACTTTCGGCATTGTACAGGCCTCTGTCCTCATCTTTTGTAATATCGTCGGTCTCGGAACCGGAGCGTGTTTTGAAAACTTTCTCCAGCGGTGTTTTCCATGTTTCCAAAGCCTCTGCCATGGAAATCGTCACGTCTTTATATTCAATGGCAGCCTTGTCTGTCACTTCACCGATCAGAGTGTAAGTGATAGCCAGCTCGCCCACTTTCTCTGCTTTTACTTCGCAGATAATATCTCCGAAACCTGCGCTGAACAGGTCTCTCTCGTCCACATTGTGCTCAATCTTCACACCCATCTGGTTACCAAATGCCATTTTGCTCACAGCCGCAGCGATACCCTGACGGTCAATGGCATAAGCTGCCACAACACGTCCGGCCTGAATGTCCTCATGGAGTTTTGCGTACTGATCTTTCAGTGCCTCAAAATCAGGAAGATCATACTCTGCTTTCGGCGCACGCAGCCACACCAGCTTATGTCCCGGGGATTTCAGTTCCGGTGTGATGACATCTCGTTGTTTTGCCACATCCACCGCAAAGGATACCAGTGTAGGAGGAACATCAATATCATTAAATGTTCCTGACATGGAATCCTTACCGCCAATAGAAGGAAGTCCGAATCCCAGCTGTGCAGCGTAAGCACCCAGCAGTGCGGCAAAAGGCTGGCTCCAACGGTGCGGGTCTTCTGTCATTCTGCGGAAATATTCCTGGAATGTGAAACGGATCTTGCTGTAATCACCGCCTGCAGCCACAATTCTGGCAACAGATTCCGTCACTGCATACACAGCTCCGTGGTATGGGCTCCAGCTTGACAGATACGGATCAAATCCATAGCTCATCATGGTGACAGTTTCTGTGCTGCCATTTAATACCGGAACTTTTGCAACCATTGTCTGTGTTTCGGTGAGCTGGTATTTTCCGCCGTAAGGCATGAATACACTGCCGGCTCCAATGGAACCGTCAAACATCTCCACCAGTCCTTTCTGAGAACAGGTGTTTAAGTCAGCCAGAGTATCCAGCCAGCGTTTTTTCACATCTGCGGACTCCTCTGCGCGATCCAGAATGTTTCCTTCTTTGCTTGGAACATCAACGAATACATCTGTTTCCTGATGGGCACCATTGGTATCCAGGAATGCTCTGGAGAGATCAACGATCGTTTTTCCTCTCCAGTTCATCACCAGACGCGGGCTTTCTGTGACAACAGCCACAGGAACAGCCTCCAGGTTCTCTTCTTTTGCATAAGCCAGGAACTGCTCTGCATCTTTCGGATCAACCACTACTGCCATACGCTCCTGAGACTCAGAGATACCAATCTCTGTTCCGTCAAGGCCGGCATATTTCTTCGGTACTTTATCCAGGTCGATCTGCAGTCCCGCTGCCAGCTCACCGATGGCAACAGATACACCGCCTGCACCAAAGTCGTTGCACTTCTTGATGATCTTACTTACTTCTTCTCTTCTGAACAGCCTCTGGATCTTTCTCTCCGTCGGCGCGTTTCCTTTCTGCACCTCAGCTCCGCAGGTCTCAATGGATTCTTCTGTGTGCACTTTGGATGAGCCTGTAGCACCGCCGCAGCCGTCACGTCCGGTACGTCCGCCCAGCAGGATGATGATATCATTGGGGTCAGAATTCTCACGGATAACTGCACGTCTCGGAGCAGCGCCAAGTACGGCACCAATCTCCATACGTTTTGCAACATAATTCGGATGATATACCTCTTTTACATATCCGGTTGCAAGACCGATCTGGTTTCCGTAAGATGAATAGCCATGTGCTGCACTTCTGACCAGTTTTTTCTGAGGCAGTTTTCCTTTCATGGTATCTTTAACAGATACTGTCGGGTCTGCCGCACCGGTCACACGCATAGCCTGGTATACATAGGTACGTCCTGACAGCGGATCACGGATAGCACCGCCGAGGCACGTAGCCGCACCACCGAAGGGTTCAATCTCTGTCGGATGGTTGTGAGTCTCATTTTTGAAGTTGATCAGCCATTCCTCTTCTTTGCCGTCCACATCAACAGGGACAACAATACTGCAGGCATTGATCTCGTCGGACTCTTCCTGGTCCTCCAGCTTGCCTTCTGCTTTTAATTTTTTCATAGCCATCAAAGCCAGGTCCATAAGGCATACGAACTTATCGTCTCTGTCTTTGTAGATCACCTGACGGTCAGCCAGGTATTTCTCGTAAGTTTTTACGAGAGGCTCTTTGTAATCGCCCTCACCGAATTCCACGTTCTTCAGCTCTGTGGAGAAGGTAGTGTGGCGGCAGTGATCTGACCAGTAGGTATCCAGTACACGGATCTCTGTCATGGACGGATCACGTTTCTCTTCATTTATAAAATAGTTCTGGATGTGCTGGAAATCCTTGAAGGTCATGGCAAGATTCAGGGAGGCATACAGCGCTTCCAGCTCTGCCTCAGGCATCTGGCGGAATCCCTCAAAAATCTTTACATCTGCAGGGTCTTCAAAGTTTGTAACCAGTGTTTCCGGTTTTGCTGCCTCTGCTTCCCTGGAATCCACCGGGTTGATACAGTGTTCTTTAACAGCCTCAAACTCCCCGTCAGTAATATTTCCTTCAATAACATAGGTGGTGGCGGAGCGGATAATAGGCTCCTCGTCTGCCTTTAAGAACTGTATACACTGTACAGCGGAATCTGCTCTCTGGTCAAACTGTCCCGGAAGGAACTCTACGGAAAATACTCTGTCCCCTTCCTTCATCTCAAAGGTTTCCTGATATAATACATCCACCGGAGGTTCGGAAAATACACAGTTACATGCTTTCTCAAATGCCTCATCGGAAATATTTTCTACGTCGTAGCGAATCAGAACGCGGACTCCTGCCACATCCTTAATACCCAGATACGTACTGATCTCATGGGCAAGCTCCTTTGCCTGTACGGCAAATGCCGGCTTCTTCTCTACATAGACACGTTTTACACTGCTCATGTTGGCTCCTTTCTGCCTTTTTCTTCGGCACACCAAAACCTGCATTGCGGTTTCTTATGAATTGTGTTATTCAGCACCAGATAGGAATTATACTCCTCTCCGGCCGCTTTCTTACTTATCATAACATGGATCACTTCATTAATAAAATTAATATATCTTATATTTTTTATAATTACCACTAATATGTCAACTCGTTTTTCTCACAAAACCAGTTGACTTGCCCCTCCCCCTTTGCTAAACTCAAGTAAGTTACCAACATTTACTAAGGAGATTCAGACATGAAACTGACCGCAAAACACACGATCTACGGCTGCTACCTGGGCTACATCACCCAGGCGATCGTCAACAACCTGCCGCCGCTTTTATTCCTCACCTTTCACAACCAGTTCGGCATCTCTCTTGAGAAGATCAGCCTGCTCATCACCGTAAACTTCTGTATCCAGATACTCATAGATTTTCTGGCACCGGGAATCATAGAAAAGGTGGGATACCGTTCTGTGGGGATCACGTCCTTTCTGGTCACCACCCTGGGACTTACAGGATTTACCTGGCTTCCCTTTGTTCTGCCCAATGCCTATGTGGGTATCCTCATCTGTATGGCATTCAATGCCATCGGCGGCGGAATCCTGGAAGTTATCGTAAGTCCTATTGTGGAGGCCTGCCCAAGTGAGAATAAAGAATCCGCCATGAGCCTTTTACACTCCTTCTACTGCTGGGGGCATATGGGTGTGGTGATTCTCTCCACCCTGTTCTTTGTTGTGATCGGCATTGATTCCTGGCGGTACCTTCCGGCTCTGTGGGCACTGGTTCCGCTGTTCACCTGCCTGATGTTTTTCAAAATCCCTATCTACAGCATCGAGGGGGATGACGAGGAGACGAAGATTCCCGGAGGCATCTTCAAAAGCGGTATCTTCTGGGTTCTTTTTCTGCTGATGATCTGCGCCGGTGCATCGGAACAGGCAGTGAGCCAGTGGTCTTCCCTGTTTGCAGAGGACGGCCTTGGTGTGAGCAAAACCGTGGGTGACCTTCTCGGCCCCTGCGCCTTTGCATTTTTCATGGGACTTTCCAGGCTTCTGTATGGTATCAAGGGCGATAAGCTGAATATCCGTCACGGCCTGCTTGGAACCAGTGCTCTATGTATTGTGGGGTATCTCATTACCAGTTTGTCCCCCCTTCCGCTTCTGTCTCTGGCAGGATGCGCGCTGTGCGGTTTCTCTGTGGGTCTGATGTGGCCCGGAATTTTCTCTCTGGGTGCAGTGCTGTGCCGGGGCGGCGGCACTATGATGTACGCCATGTTTGCCCTTGCCGGTGATGTAGGATGCTCTGCGGGCCCTTCAGTTGTGGGATTTGTCACAGACGCAGTGGGTTCCATGAAGACAGGAATTCTGGCTGCTCTCATATTCCCGGCTGTTTTGTTCCTTGTCATGCTTGGACTGCAGAAGAACTCTGCAAAGGAAAAGGCAGCGGATACTTCCGCTCCAAACTTAAGAAGCCAGGAATAGCCCCGGTAATGAAGGATTTTCAGGAAGCCGGGTATAAACCTGGTAACGGAGGATTTTTATGGATATCAGCTTTGAACTCTATAAAGTATTTTATCACGTGGCTTCCACACTGAGCTTTTCGGAGGCCTCAAGGCAGCTTTTTATCTCACAATCGGCTGTGAGCCAGTCTGTGAAATCCCTGGAACAGAAGCTGGGCCACCCCCTCTTTGTCCGAAACACCAAAAAAGTGGAGCTGACACCAGAGGGGGAAACTCTTTTCCGCCATGTGCAGCCGGCAGTCTCCCTGCTCCTTCAGGGTGAGAACCAGCTCATGCACACAGCTTCCGCGGAGGCGCCTCTGCGGATCGGTGCCAGCGATACCATCTGCAGATATTTTCTGGTGCCGTATCTGCGGCGTTTCCACCAGGAATTCCCGGATATCCATATCAAGGTCACCAATGCCACTTCCATCGGATGCGTGGAACTGCTGGAGAACAGACAGGTGGACTTCATTGTCTGCAACTATCCCAATTCAAGGCTCAGGATAAAAGAGCACTACAAGATGATTCTGACCTTCCGGGATGTCTTTGCCGCAAATAAGTATTACTTTGATTTTACGGATCAAAAGCTCTCCCTGACAGAGCTGCACCGGTATCCCCTTCTCATGCTCAGCAAAAAAAGCACAACCAGTGAATTCCTGCACAGCCTGTTCCTGCAGAAAGGCCTGAACCTGACGCCTGAGGTGGAGCTGTCCAGTAATGACCTGCTTCTGGACCTGGCATACATTGGCCTTGGGATTGCCTTTGTGCCGGATTTCGTCCTGGAACAGAGGAAAAAGGGCCTGTACCGGCTTGAAATAAAAGAAGAGCTGCCCGAAAGACACCTGGTTCTGGCTTACGCCGAACAGCAGAGTACCTCCGCGGCAGCAAATGAATTTCTGAAATATTTTGACGGCACCTGACTTTTTCGTCTCACAAGACAGAATCTATCAATAACTTTGTATATTCCTCTTTCGGATGCATGATCACCTCATCCGGAGTCCCTTCCTCCACGATCATGCCCTGATACATCACCAGCACATAGTCGCAGAAATTCTGTACCAGCGCCAGGTCATGGCAGATCAGCAGGATGGAAAGCCCCATCTCCTCTTTCAGCTTTTGGAGCAGCCCTATGATCTGGGACTGCACCGTCACATCAAGGGCACTGGTTGCCTCATCGCAGATGAGCAGACCCGGTTCTACTGCCAGTGCCCTTGCAATGGCTGCCCTCTGGCATTGGCCGCCGCTGACCTCATGGGGAAAGCGGGCTGCATATATCTCCTCCAGCTCCACCATGGAAAGCAGCTCTTTCATCTTCTCTTTGGCATCTTTTCTCTTCATCCCGTAATTAATCATGCCCTCCATGATACCGTCACCCAGGCTGCACCTGGGGTCAAAAGAATCCTGGGGTGTCTGGAATACCATCTGCACATTTTTATACAATTCCCTCCGTTGTTTTCTTCCGGCTTCCACCATCTCCTGTCCATACAGAAGAACACTTCCCGCGTCCGGTTTTGTAAGATGCGTGATCATTCTGGCTGTTGTGCTTTTTCCGCATCCGCTCTCACCCACGATTCCCACACAGGAACCTTCGCTTACCGAAAAGCTCACGCCATTCACAGCCGGATATGCCTTTTTTGCCTTATAAAATGTCTTTTTCAGGTCTTTTACTTCCAGTATTTTTCTCATGCCTTAACCTCTGTGAATCCGCAGTACCGCATTGATCAATCTGCGGGTATACTCTTTTTGGGGATGGTGCATCACTGCATCTGTATCCCCATACTCCACCAGCCTGCCCTGATACATGACAGCCACTTTATCTGCCATGTATTCCACAACGCCGATGTTATGGGTGACGATAGCAATCGTTGTACCGAATAGTTCCCTCATCTTCATCATTTCCCGCACCACCTGTGCCTGGACGGTCACATCCAGGGCACTGGTGGGCTCATCTGCAAAGAGAAGGTCCGGATGCAGGATCATGGCCATCATGATGCCCACCCTCTGGTTCATGCCTCCCGACAATTCAAAAGGATAGCTGTTTAAGATCCTCTCCCCGTCAGCAAGCTTCATCTTATCAAACAAGTCCATGGCCCGTTCTTTGATTTCCTGCCTGGATACTTTCTCGTGCTGAAGAACAGCCTCGTAAAGCTGGTCTCCTATGGTGCGTATGGGACAAAGGGACGCACCTGTGTTCTGGAAGACCATTCCCATCTGAGGTCCCCGCAGTTTACGCAGTTCTTCCCCTTTGAGCTCCGTAACATTTTTATCCTTATACCGGATGCTGCCGCCTGTCACTGCCCCGTCGCTGCCCAGAAGCCCCATAGCAGCTCTGATCAGTGTGCTTTTCCCGCTGCCGCTCTCCCCTACGATCCCCAGGATCTGCCCCGGCAACAAGGTCAGGCTGACATCCTCCAGAACAGGTTTTCCCGTATAACACACCTGCAGATGTTCCACAGATAAAATCGGCTGTCCCATATTTCCAGTCCTTTCTTTTGTACTGTTCACGGCAGCGATTCCGCAGGTCAGCGCATTTACTGCGCTGCCCCAACAGCCGCCGTTTAATTTTTATCCAAATCTACTGTGATCTCATAATAATCACAGGGATGCGCTTCCAGGCCTGTGACACCTTCGCCGGATACGATTGACATTTTCAGATGGGAAGCGAAAATAAACGCATTGTCATCCAGGATGGTCTGCGTCATCTGTGTTGCCAGCTCTGCGCGTTTCTCTGTGTCAAACGCAGACTTCATTTCCTCTTCCAATGCCTGCAGCTTGTCGCTGTGGTAACCGCCGCGGTTTTTGGAGGATTCATCCAGGCAGTGTGTGGTAAAGAAATATTCCGGGTCTCCTGTGGGCGCGCAGACGAACGCTCCCGCATAAATATCCCACTCCCCTTTGTCCAGAAAGCTCTGGAAATCTGCGGAACAGTTTACGTCCACTTTGATCCCCACCTCTTTCATGGTGGCCTGCACAGATTCTGCCAGCAGCGGAAGTTCCTGACGGCTTGGATATGTCACCCAGCGGATGGTGAGATTCTCCCTGTTTTTGTCCACATATCCGTCTCCGTCGCTGTCCTTCCAGCCGGCCTCTTCCAGCAATTTTCTTGCTTCCTCCGGATTGTATTTCGGCGCTGTCACGGTGTCATCTCCAAAGGCAAAGTTTGCCGGGAAAGGGCCTTCTGCAGCGGTTCCGTTTCCATCCAGAAGCGTTTTTGTGAAATTTTCCTTATCAATGGACATGGCAATGGCTTTTCTTACCTTTTCATCCTGAAGTGCCGGCGTGTCATAATTTATCTGTCCGAAAAAGGAACGGGACGTCTCCACAGAGGAGATGGTGTAGGGCTTCTCTGCAAACAGCGGCAGGCTGGCATAGGGAAGGCCGTAGGCAGCGTCAAGTTCGCCTGACTGCATGGCCATGTTCATGGTATCCCCGTCAGAAATGGTCTTCACATGGATGGTATCCAGCTTCGGCTCCCCATCCCAGTAGTTCTCATTTTTCACTAAGGTAAGCCCTATATCTGTTTTGACCTCTGCAGCAATATAAGGTCCGGTACCAGCAACATTTCCATCCTCTGATACCCCAGCCTCCATATCCACAATACAGCCGTACGGGTCTGACAGATAATTGATCAGTGCCGGGACAGGTTCCTCTGTGGTGATGGTCAGAATCTGTCCGTCTGCGGAAATCTCCTTGATCTTCAGATCTCCCTTTGCTCTTTCATGGACGCTCACCAGGTCATCCAGGCATTCTTTCGCCGCCTGCGCATCCAGCCTGCGTCCGCTGGAAAATATCACATTGTCCCGCAGGGTAATCTTCCAGGTATTTTCATCTGTCATTTCATATTCCGCGGCAAGCCATGGTTCCAGTTCCATTTTATCGGAATATTTGAATAAAGTCTCTCCGATGCCATAGCGGATACACGCCCATCCGGAATAGCCGTTGTGGGGATTGACATCCGATTCATCATTCTCCGCATTGAATGTGGTATCCCCGTAATAAAAGACTTTCTCCCCCGCTGAGGCATTGTCTTCTGTCTTCGTATCTGTGCTGCCGCCTCCGCAGCCGGATAAAAGCCCTGCCGCCAGACAGAGCGGCAGAAGTACAGCACCGGCTTTCTTATGAAACAGTCTCTTTTTACGCATTTTCAGTCTCCTTTTCTCTTCTGTCTCTTATTTCTGCACGGGTCCATTACATCCCGCACCGTATCGCCTAACAAATTAAATAACATGACCGTGAAAAATATTGCAAAGCCCGGTGCAAGGATCACCCACGGGGACGTCTGGAGCATGCTTCTTCCGTTGCTCATCATGGATCCCCACTCTGCGATGGGAGGAACTGCCCCCAGTCCCAAAAAGGACAGGCCGGCGATCTCCATCATCATAGTGCCTATATCCAGGACACCGGTGACCAGAACAGGCCCCGCAATATTGGGCAGCATATGTTTTCTGATGATCTTCCATGTCCCGGAGCCGGACAGCCGGGCTGCCGCAATGAACGGCGCCTCCTTCATGGCCATCACCTGGCTCCTGGCGATCCTTGCATACTTCGGCCAGGATATACAGGCCAGAGCTACAACTGCATTGATGATGCCTCCTCCTGTGACACCGGCGACGGCAATGGCAAAGACCATGCCCGGAAATGCCAGGAAGACATCTGATATCCTCATGAGCACCGTATCTGTTTTTCCGCCGTTATAACCGCAGAACACCCCGATCATGGTTCCCACTGTCATAATGATCAGCACCAGCAGCAGGGAGGAAAATATGGTGGTCTGCCCTCCCATGATCACTCGGGAAAGCATGTCTCTTCCATACCGGTCTGTTCCCAGCAGGTGCGCACCGCCGGGCGGCAGAAGCGCATGCTCCAGGTCCTGGGCATAGGGGTCATAGGGAACGATATGATCAGCAAAAACCGCGGCCAGAAGCAGCAGTCCCGCCAGGATGGACAAAATAATACATTTCAGCTTTGTATAGTCTCTCTTCATCCTCCTGCCTCCTCCTGTCCCATACGGATTCTCGGGTCCAGACAGCAGTAAATGATATCTGTGACAAGATTCACAAGTACATAGATGACAGCCATCCAGATAACATACGCCTGAATGACCGGATAATCACGCATGGTTATGGCGTCAACAGCCATTTTTCCCACGCCGTCCCACATAAATATGGACTCCACAATGGCTGTCCCCCCAAGCAGGGAACCAATGGACAAGGCCAGAAGCGTCACTATGGTCAGCATGGATGCCTTCAGGACACTGAAATAGAGGATTCTGTTTTCCCGCACCCCCCGTGCCCGTGCGCCCTGCACATACTCTTTATTCAATTCCTCCAGCACTGTGGCCCGGACCTGCCTGGTGTATTTTGCTGCCATTGCAAGCGCCAGGGTAAACGTGGGCAGAATGATGCTCTTCCACCCCCGGGCATTCCCCATAACAGGAAACCAGCCGAGTTTCAGGGAAAAGAAGTATATGAGCAGCAGAGACACAAAAAAATTCGGCAGGGAATTCCCGATAAAACTCAGAAACCGGATGAGATAATCCCAAAAACGGTTTTGTTTTACAGCCGACAGGATTCCGCAGGGAATAGAGATCAGCACAGTCAGTAAAAGAGAAGTAACTGCCAGTGCAATGGTAGCCGGAAGCTTGGATACAAAGGTGGTAAACACCGGCTGTCCCGACACAAAGGATTTCCCCATGTCACCGGTGAGCACGCCTTTCAGCCATACAACATACTGTTCCGGCAGCGGCTTGTCCAGTCCCAGCTCTTCCCTGGCTGCCGCTTTCTCCGCCTCAGACATGGCTCCTCCCGTGTTCTGCTCCATCACATCCACTGCGTCCATGGCAGAGGCCTGCATCAGAATAAAGGACAGCAGTGTGATTCCTATCAGAATGGGAATCAGCTGCAGGAGCCTTTTTACGATATACTTTTTCATCTCCTCATTCCTTTTTGCCGCAGATCATGAAAATCGGTGTAGGGTTATAAAACTCATCTTTTTCCAGATAGATCCGCCTGCTGATCCCCAGATCAATGAAAAGCTCCTCAAATCCCATCTGTCCCAGAGTCTCCACATCCCAGGCCGGACGGACCAGGGAGCTGATGGGAAGCTGGCGCTTGATCTCCTCACACTCCTGCATCATTTCATCTCCCAGGGTGTGATGGGCATGGTTACCCGGCAGTTCCGAGGTGTCCGCAAAATTGCTGGCACCATAATTGGCATCAAAATTCAGAAGGATTCCCCCTTCCTTCAACACCCTTCCCCACTCCTCATAGGCTTCCTTCACATGGGGCAGCGTCCAGGTCAGGTTCCTGGAAATGACAACATCAAAGCTGTTGTCCTCAAATTCCAGTTTCTCCGCATCCATGACCAGGAAACGGCAGGACACATTTTCCTCTCTGGCCAGTTGTTTGGAATTGACGATCATCTCAGGGGTCAGATCCGTCCCTGTCACCTCATGACCCAGCCTGGCCAGCAGGATAGAAAAGAAGCCGGATCCGCATCCCACGTCCAGGATTTTCAGGTTCTTCCTGTCCGGAAGTTTTCGTCCTATCTCCCTGAGCCAGCGGTCCGCAAGGGGGCTTTTCAGCTCTCTGCGCCTCTGCTCCATGAAGCTCTCACTGCGCTTTGCCCAGTATTCCGTGATCCGCTCTTTTCTGTCGTCAAAATTCCTGACGATCCTTCCGTATGCGATCATGGGACCGTTTTCCAGTACCTGCAGGCTGCCTGTCTGGTAGAGGATAACGCCGTCGCATTCCGCACGGCAGACTTCCGTCACATTTCCCTCATAATCCTTTACCGTACCCAGGACCTCGCCTCCCTGGATCATATCTCCCGGCATCTTATAGGGATACCAGAAGCCTGTGGCGGATGCAGCCTGGTATCGGATATCAACCACATCGAGAGGATAATAGATGCGGTAATCCCTCTGTCCCTCGTAGATACCCAGAGAGCAGAGGACATTCCGCACATCCCTTCTGGTTGAGCGGACTTCCTCCATGGTCCAGCCGCCCATGCCGCCTCTCTCTATGAGAATGCCGGGAATTCCCATATGCGCTGCATAGTTGTAGGCACCGCCTGTGGCAACCGTGGAGCGCACCATGTAGGGCACGTCCACCTGCTCTGCCATTTTTCTTGACATTGCCACAACACGTTCTTCGGCCTTACCCGCATAATACACATAAGGGGTAAGCTGCTCATAATCGTCACCACTGTGTAAGTCAATACAAAAATCAACCGCCGGAAACAATTCCCGGGTGATTGCCCAGGCAAGCTGCTGTGTGGCACTTCCTTCGGGATCTCCGGGAAATTCCCGGTTCAGGTTCTTTCCATCCTGCACACCCAGGCTTCCGCCCCTGCATTCAAATGCCTCCCTGCATATGACCTTGACGATCACCACCGTCCCGTTGATCTTCTTTATTTTCAGTTTTTCCGCCAGCTCCATGGCTGCCTGTATGCCCACATATTCCCCAGCATGGACACCAGCCATGATGAGAACGGTCTTCCCCGGCTTTTCTCCGTTTAAAATAGCTGCCGGCAGTTTAAATTTTCCCTCCGCCAGTTCCAGTAATCCACTGCAGGATTCCCCCGATCCCGCTTTCATATTGCCAATCGTAAATGTTTTCGTATTAAGCATAAACTTTGCTGTCCCCTTTCCGTCCATGGATCATAAACATGGGTGTGGAGCCGTAGTTCAGCTTCTCCTCTTTACTCCAGACCCGTTCCCAGACTTTCGTGTCTGTATGTATCTCGGCAAATCCTGTTTCTTTTAATATCTCTGCATCCCAGCCCGGACGCGTTTTGGCGGACAGGGGCATCTCAAGGGCGATCTGCTCCATGGCGTCAATATCTGTGCACAGGTAATGATCATCCAGGCTATGCTGCTCCACATTTTTCCTGTCCTGCTCATAGGCCTTCCGCTTTTCCTCATCGTAGAGATATCCGTACCAGTTGGCATCAAAATTCAAAAGCCTGCCGCCGGGTTTCAGCACCCGGTGCCATTCCCTGTAAGCCTGCTCCGGTTTTTCCAGATTCCAGGTCAGGTTCCTGGAGATCACCACATCAAAGGTATTGTCCTCAAACCCGAGGTTCTGGGCATCCATCCGGTAAAAGTCAATCCTTTCACACAGGCTGCCCACATTTTCCATGGCCTTATGAAGCATCTCCCTTGTATAATCCACTGCCGTGACCCGATATCCCGCCTCTGCCAGGATCATGGGGAAAAAGCCCGGACCTGTGCCGATGTCCAGTATTTTGATCTCCTCCTTGGGCATCTTGGGGAATTCTGCCTCTAATACTTCCAGCCAGGCTTCTTTCTGTATTCCCTCCAGTTCCTTGTGATTCACTTCGGAATACCCCTCCGTGCGGGTACTCCAGTATTTTTCTATTTTTTCCAACAGCATTTTCATTCTTCCGTCCTTTATATACTCTCAAGGATATCAAAAGGTTTCGGGGCAGAACAAGACAGTCCCCCTGCCCCGGAGCCTTTTGATATCCTGACCACTTTACTTTATCAGAACAAAAAAAATGCCACAAGCCCCATGGGGGGATTATGGCATTTCTATATCCGCATTTTTGTTAAATTTCGGCGATGGCTTCCACTTCGCACAGCACATTCTTAGGCAGGGTCTTTACTGCCACGCAGGAGCGTGCCGGTTTGCCTGTGAAATATTTTCCATATATTTCATTGAATGCTGCGAAATCGCCCATATCTGACAGAAAACAGGTTGTCTTAACTGTCTTCTCATAGCTGCTTCCCGCCTCTTTCAGCACTTCGCCCAGGTTCTTCATCACCTGTTCTGCCTGCTCCTCGATGGTCTTGGCTGTGATCTCACCTGCAGCCGGGTCAATGGGAATCTGGCCGGATGTGAAAACCACACCGTTTAAAATCATTGCCTGTGAATATGGTCCGATCGCTGCCGGCGCCTTATCTGTGCTTACTACCTTCATAAAAATATCTCCCTTCTGAAATACAAATCTTCCCCTTTTATCCAGGGGAATGTATATATTATACGTTTCCAAAAGGGAACGGTCAAGTCAAAGTAACGCTGTTTCCTCTGTATGCCCCCAGAATCCGCTGCCGATATAGCCCTCCCGCCACCTTCTTTGCGTAGGCAAGTCCTGTACCCGGCACGTCCTCCGGGAATCCTTTTGTCAGTAAGTCAGCATAACCTGTCCCGGGTCTGGGCCTCCCAAAATTTTTCCACCCTCTCCCTCTCATCCCCCAATGAACAAACCTCATACCCTTCCCATTCCCCCGGAAACAACTCCCTGTAAGCCCTCTGCAGAAACCTTTCGTCCAAAAGCAGCACAACCCCTCTGTCCTCCTTCGTCCGTATCACCCTCCCGGCAGACTGCAGCACCTTATTCATCCCGGGATATCTGTAGGCATACTCAAACCCCGCCTTATTCTTCTCATCATAATAATTTTTCAAGATCTCCCTCTCATATCCCACCTGCGGCAGCCCTGTCCCCACCAGAATTGCCCCGATCAGCTTCTCCCCGGTCAGATCTATCCCCTCCGAAAAAATACCGCCCATCACGCAAAATCCCACCAGTGTCCCATCCGATTCTCCCTCAAACCGTTCCAGAAACGCTTCCTTCTCCCCCTCGGTCATATTTCCTGACTGCAGCACACACTCCAGCCCCATCCCCAGACTCTTTTCCTCAAAGATCTCATACACATCCTGCAGCATCCGGTAAGAAGGAAAAAATACCATATAATTCCCCCTCTTCACGGTTACGGTCTGCAGAATATACTGCGCCAGCTTACCATACTCCTCCTCCCCCCGCCTGGTATACTTACTGCTCACATCCCTGGCAATGAGGAGCTTCAGATTCTCCCGCGGAAACGGGGATGCTGCGCAGATGGCATAATCATCCTCCCTGGTGCTGAACAGTGACCTGTAATACCCCATAGGCAGCAGTGTAGCGGAAAAGAACACGGTTCCTCTCCCCTTATTCAAACACTCCTGCAGATTCACCTTGGGGTTCACACAGAACAGTGTCAGATAAAATCTCCCCTCTGCCCCGTGATGCGTATAAATCACATAGTTTTCATCCACCAAATCATACATATTTAAAAAATGCCGCACTGCAAAGGAGAACTCCAGCACGGTACTGCGCACCTTCTCCTCCTGCTCCCTCTCCAGAAAATTTTCCATCTCTCCCAGAAGATTCATAAGCTGCAGCGCCAGCGCCCCTATATTTTCCATTACCCTGTACTCATCCTGGCACTCCCTCTTATATTCCAGCAAAACCTTATTACACTTTTCCAGAATCCTCTCCAGCTTTCTGCTGTGCTCCTTCACTGCTTTCTTCACTTCCAGAAAATCCTCTTTACAGAGCACCGCGCTGTACATATTCCTTCCCCGGTCCACCAGGTTGTGGGCCTCGTCGATCAAAAACAGATAATCCCCCTTCACGCCATCCCCAAAAAACCGCTTCAGATACACATTTGGATCAAACACATAATTATAATCACAGATCACCGCGTCCACCCAGGTGGAAGTATCCAGACACATCTCAAAAGGACATACCTGCCACTTCCGTGCCTGCATAAGCAGCTCCTCCCGCTGATACGTATCCTGCTCTGTCAGAAGCTCATACACCGCGTCATTCACTCTGTCAAAATGCCCATTGGCATAAGGACACTTCTCAGGATTACACTCCACCTCATCCATCAGGCACATTTTTTCCTTGGAGGTGATCGTGAGTGTCTTATACGACAGTCCTTTCCCTTTGAGAATAGAAAATGCCTCCTCCGCCACCGTCCTGGTGATCGTCTTGGCTGTCAGATAGAAAATCTTATCTCCATAACCTTCCCCCACAGCCCGCACAGCCGGAAAAAGGGCTGCCATAGTCTTCCCAATCCCGGTAGGCGCCTGAATAAACAGTTGTTTCCCGCTCCTGAATGTGTGATAGACCCCGGCCGTCAGATTCTTCTGTCCCTCCCGATACACATAAGGAAACTCCAACCCCTGCATGGACTCCCTGCGTTCCATCCTTCTTTTATACTGAAAATAAGCCCATTTATAATACTGCCCCATTAAATCCGAGAACCACTTTTTCAGCGCAGACACAGACATCTCTTCCCGGAAGCGCTTCACCTGTTCCGTCTCCAGCTGGCAATACGTCATCTGCACCCCGATCTTTTCTAATTCCTTCTGCGTCCCGTAAATATAGGCATAACACATAGCCTGTGCCCTATGAACCGGCACCGGCTCCTCCAGGAATTCCAGATCCCTGTAAACGCCCTTGATCTCATCAATGGTAACTCCATCCTTCTCCTCTATGATCCCATCTGCCCTGCCTTCCAGCCGGACAACAAATTCATCAAATTCTTCCTCCCACACCAGGGAAACCTCTGCCCGGTAAGACAGCCCCATCAGCTTCTGTATCTTCCGGTGCACCTTACTCCCTTTCCTCATAGCCTCCCGGTCCGCAGACACTGTCCTCCGGTTATCCAAATTCCCACTGCGCAGTATAAACTCCACCAGATTCCTAACCGATATCCTGATAACTTCCTTCATCTCATCCATACCCCCATTCTAACACAGCACCTATGTTCCTGTACATCCCCCTTCCCCCTCCCGCTTCCGCCGCGCTTACCCGTCCGCCAATCTGTCTCCACAAACAAAAAAGAGCGGAAGCCCCACCAACGGTGTTCTTCCGCTCAAAAATCAACATATCAGTTCCTGAGAAATCCCCCTCTAAGCAATCGCATATCTGTCCAGAAACTTATCGAATCTCTCATCATGCCCATTGCATCTTACTGTGAGCACACGCGTCAAATCCATGCTCAAAACCCCAAGGATTGACTTCGCATCAATGACTACTCTGTTGTAAAAAACATCGATATCAAATTCACATTTGCTCGCTTCGCTGACAAACTTTTTCACGTCGCCTGTCTCGTTCAGCTTAATCTGGCGTTGTACCATATTTACCATCCTTTCTTTAAGAAACAACACGCCAACTGATATTTTAGTTATGTCTTGATTCTTTGTTGTTAGGACGTATTATGCCAGCTCTTCCTGATTTTGTCAATATTTCACTATAATTTTCCTTTCCTCACCAAAAACCGCTGTTTTTCCACGTTTTTTAGTAAAAAGAACAGGAATATTTTTGTCGAAACTTGTCTAAGCTGTGCAGATTGACGTTTCCCTTCATCCATGATATACCATTTTTCATTTTACACAGAGAAATATTCCTAAATCAGGCACCCAAATTTTGTCACTGTATCCGTTTCCTGCCCTCTGTAAGTGCTGTACTGCCGCACATTTTTCAGGCTGCGCACCTGCATTTCTCAGGCTTTCGGCAGATACTGCAGGGAGCCTTTCAGATATTCATTGATGACGTCCGCATAACCGCCGGCGTCCACAATGGCAGCCAGTTCAGGCTCCAGAGGCATCTTGGCAATAACCGGAACACCCAGTTCCGCGCCGATAGCGTCCACTTTGCTCTCACCGAACACGTAAATCTCTTTACCGCAGTCAGGACATTTTACAAAGCTGTAGTTTTCCACCAGACCGATCACCGGCACATTCATCATCTTGGCCATGTTGTAAGCTTTTCTCACAATCATATGCACCAGATCCTGGGGAGATGACACAATGACAATACCGTCCACCGGCAGAGACTGGAACACAGTCAGCGGAACATCTCCGGTTCCCGGAGGCATATCCACGAACAGATAATCCAGCTCGCCCCATATAACATCTGTCCAGAACTGCTTTACCATGTTGGCAAGGATCGGACCTCTCCAGATGACCGGAGCCTCCTCCTGCGGCAGAAGCAGATTGATGGACATAATTTTAATATCATTCTTTGTCAGAATCGGATAAATGCCGTTGTCATCTGCTGTCGCAGAACCCTTGATGCCGTACATCCTGGGAATGGAAGGCCCTGTGATATCTGCATCCAGAATACCCACACGGTAACCTTTGGATGCCATCTCATTGGCCAGTGACGCAGTGACAAAGGATTTGCCCACGCCGCCTTTTCCACTGACAACCCCGATAACCTTTTTAATATCGGAATATGCATTCAGCTCTTCTTTGGGGATTCCGCCGCCGTTTGCATGGCTGCATCCCTCACAACTTTTTTTATCACAGCTCTTGCTGTCGCATTGTTTCTTTTCTTCACTCATGATTCTTTCCTTTCCCACTGCGGTTTATACTTTATTTCATAAACCTGTCAATGGCTTTATTTAATTCTTCCAGGGCCTCTTTATCCCCGCTCTCCACTGCATCCACGATACAGTGCTCAATATGATCCTGCAGGATCACCTTTCCCGTATTGTTGATGGCCGCCTTCACTGCCGAAAGCTGTATCAGCACTTCACTGCAGTCTCTGCCGTCCTCCACCATGCGGCGGATGGATTCCAGATGGCCGATGGCTCTGGACAAACGGTTCAGCACCGCCTTGGTATGGGTGTGGGTGTGTGTATGGGAATGGGAGTGTTCATGCCCCTGTGCGCCGGCATTTTCATGCACATGCTCAATCACTGTACCGTCCGGAAGACTGTGTGTATGGACATGTTTTATCTCTTCCATTGTGGTTTCCTCCTCGCGCTTTCTCTATTATATCAAACCCAGAAAAAAAAGCAACGCCTTCCCTGTTTATAATAAATATAAGAAACTAAATTTCCGAAAATGTAAATCTCTGATGTACATCCGCTGTCATCACATCATAGACCACACTCCCGTCTTCCTTCTCCGTTTTCTCCATGCGGAGTTCTTTCTCAGACCTGAATTTTGCCTCCAGCCATACCTCGGGACTCTCCATATCCACTTCCCGGATGAAATTATCCCTGGAATGGTTTCCGGGACACTGGTTAAATATCTCATGTATCACTTCATATGTTCTCATATTTCTTCTTCCTTTCCCTGGTGCTGCACAGAACCTGCCGTTCCATGCAGACAGTCTTAATCCAATTTCTTATATCTTATCACAATCGTGCAGATTTTGTGTCATTTTTCCCTCATATTTTACAAAAAATTTAAAAACAAATTGCCAAGCCAGGATAAATATCGTATTATGATAGTTATCAGAAAAAACGGAAGGCCTCTGACATCTGCCGTAAACGGCAGCGTAGAGCCAGCTTCCGACACGTAAAACCAGGGAGGAATTCAAATGCAGCTTTTAAAAGAGCGTATTCTAAAAGACGGCACGGTAAAGCCGGGTAATATACTGAAGGTGGACAGCTTCCTGAACCACCAGATGGATATACCATTCATCAACGAGATTGGCAAAGAGTTCAAGAACAGATTTGCCGACTCCCCTATCACTAAAATTCTGACCATCGAGGCCTCCGGCATAGGTATTGCCTGTATCGTGGCACAGTATTTCGGCGTCCCGGTCGTATTTGCCAAGAAAGCCCAGAGCCTGAATCTGGACGGTGAGATGTACACCACCAAAGTCCAGTCCTTTACTCATAAAAAAGTATATGATGTAATATTATCAAAAAAATTCCTGCAGCCCGAAGACCATGTACTCATTATTGATGATTTCCTGGCTAACGGATGCGCGCTCCAGGGCCTCATTGAGATCGTGGAGACAGCGGGCGCAACCCTGGAAGGGGCCGGCATCGTCATTGAGAAAGGCTTCCAGCACGGAGGCGACGCGCTGAGAAAAAAAGGCATCCGTGTGGAATCCCTGGCGATCGTGGATTCCATGAGCGATGATTCCCTCACCTTCCGCGACTAGGTTTTACGGGGCAGTCCAAAACTGGACTGCTCTTTTTTTATGAAACTGGCTCTTTATAGAATGCCAATTTTCCGCTATATTTGGTAAAAGAAAGTCTATATAAAGGAGTGGTTTTATGGAAAACAAAACGAAAAAGATAGTAATGACCGCACTTTTCGCGGCACTGGCCTGTGTTGCCACCATGTCCATCCGCATTCCCACACCGGGTACCAGCGGTTACATTCATCCCGGAGATGCCATTGTCATTCTGGCCGGAATCATTCTGGGGCCTGCCTACGGATTCCTGGCAGCGGGAATCGGTTCCTGTCTGGCCGACCTGCTGGGCGGATATTTTGTCTATGTTCCCATCACCTTTGCCATCAAGGGTCTGGTTGCACTGTTCGCTGCCCTTGCCTATAAAAAAATAGCAAAAGACAGTAAAACAGCCTGGGCAGGCGTCTTTGCAGGCGGAATCATTGATATGGTTCTCGTGGCAGGCGGCTACTGTCTCTGTGAATTCTTCCTGTACGGCACAGCCGCTTTCCTGAGCGTGCCCTCCAATCTGATCCAGGGTGCCAGCGGACTGATCATCTCCCTGATCCTCTACCCGCTTCTCACAGCGGTACCTGACATTAAACGTATGATTGCCTCAGCGTGATATCTGAATAACAAAATTTTACATCACATAAAAGATGCGGCCGGGATGCCGCGGCTCTTTGTTCCCAGACGACAGCCGCAGTGCGATCCAAACCGCATCTTTTTTATCTTATAAATCTTTTATCATCTGAAAATAATGCAGCTCTTCATATCCCAGCCTCTCATACAGCGCGATCGCTCTTTTATTGCTGTATGTGGCTTCCAGGCGGAATCTCTTTGCATGGGCATATTCCTGCTCCAGCCAGGCAAAGACCTCACTTCCGTATCCTTTTCCTCTGGCGTTCTCCATAAAATACAGCTCTTCCAGCCATACCGTAAGACCGCCGGCCTCGTTGCTGAAGGTAAAGGCAAGGAGCAGATATCCAACCACACCGCTTTCATCCTCCAGCATCAGCACTCTGGCATGCTCCCTGCTTCTCAGGCACTCCTGAAGCGTTGCTTCAAAGTGCTCCTGGGGCACTGTGCGGATGCAGGCCTCCCCGCCGTAAAATTCTTTCTCCATCTTAAAGAATATCTCTCTGTCTTCTTCTCTGATATCTCTGATCGTCAGCATAAATACGATTGTCCTTTCTCTGCTATTTTTCTGTTTCCATTTCAAAAACTTTTTTCATCATCTCACAGTTTCCGCTGTGGGGACACTTACCGTAATCACAGTCAATCCTGTCAAAATGCAGTCCATATTCATCCTGTACAAATTCGCATATGGCGCTCCTGGCCATATCATAGTTCTTACAGTATCCGTTTACGAATTCTTCCACTATCCCGCTCATTTTACTCTTCCTTCTCTTTCTTCTCCCAGTTTTGGGTTATGCCCTCAGCGGCACTTATCTCAGGAGCCGGAAGTTTACCCTCCGGATGGCCTCCGGCCATATTTTCGATGGGCTGTTTCAGGAAAGATGCCCGCATAATAGACCCTGTCCCGAATTTCCTGCGGATCTCATCCACCGCCTGGTCCATCTTTTCCAGTTTATCATAATCCGTATGGTCAAACAAGGACAACTGCCGCCCGCTTTCTTCTCTGGAAACACGGCTTGTCCGCACGCCCAGAAGACGGATCGGCGCTCCGTCCCACAGCTCGTCAAACAGTCTGCATGCCTGCAGGTAAAGCTCCGAGGTAATATTGGTAGGCGCTCTCAGCACGGTCTGGTGAGAGACCGACTGCAGTTCATAGTCCTTGATCGTGACCGAAACCACCTCAGCCTTCATGCCGTCGCTGCGCAGCCTGGATGCCACGGTCTCGCACAGGGAAAGCAGCACCTGCTTGGCGGTATCCTCATCCACCACGTTAAACGCTATGGTTGTGCTGTTGCCGTATCCCTTGTTATCCTCCTGCACTGCCTCCACCACTGCACTGTCCCTGCCGTTGGCTGAATTCCAGATAGCTTCCCCGTGTTTTTTCAAATGATGCTTCAGAATTTCCACATCCGCGGCAGCCAAATCTCCGATGGTATAGATTCCCAGCTTCTTCAGCGTATTTTCCGTGGACCTTCCCACAAACAGCAGCTCAGATACGGGAAGAGGCCACATCTTCTCCTGAATTTCCTCCGGAAACAGGGTGTGTACCTTGTCCGGCTTCTGAAAATCAGATGCCATTTTTGCCAGAAGCTTATTGCTGGAGATTCCTATATTTACAGTAAATCCCAGGTCTGTTTTAATACGGTCCTTGAGTTTATAGGCAAAGGCCACGGGGTCTCCCAGCAGCCGCTCCATACCTGTCATATTCATAAATGCCTCGTCAATGCTGTATTTTTCCACCTCCGGCGTATATTCTCTCAGGATATCCATAAACTGTTTGGAAAATTCCCTGTACATCCCGTGATGTGAAGGAATAATCGTCAGGGACGGGCATTTCCGCATGGCGTCCACAATAGGCTCCCCTGTCCTGACGCCGAATGCCTTGGCCGGAATGGATTTTGCAAGAATGATACCCCGCCTTTTCGATTTGTCCCCGCCCACTGCGCTTGGTATTTCACGAAGGTCCACACTCCCTCCGTTTTTCAGCCTGTAAACTGCCTCCCAGGAGAGAAATGCACTGTTTACATCAATATGAAAAATGACGTTCTTCAATTCTATCCCACTTCCTTGCTCTTCCTTAATCTTTCTTAATCTCCATTATATCAGAACATATGTTCTATGTAAATACTTGACAAAACTTCCAACCTATTCTATTCTGGAAGAAATAAACTGAACCCACAAAAGGAGTCTGCTATGCTGGCTATCATACTCGCACCATTTTATCTCTTGATCAATTATTATGTTGTCCGCTGGATCATCCGCTGGACAGGCACCTGCCACAGACATTTGAAGTCCCGGCCATTCCGGGTGGTTTTTCTCAGCATTTATATTTTCATGTGCCTGACGCCCCTGACCTCCTATCTGGTCTCTGCCAATCCCTGGCACAGCTGGCTGAAACGTCTTTTTAACTACTGGCTGGGCACATTTTTGTATATTGTACTTATCATTCTTATCTTTGACCTGGTAAGGATCATACTGAGACATACAAACCGGATCAAACAGGAAACCCTTTCCAAAAGGCGCACCTTTATCCTGAGCGGCGGTGCGGCTGCCTGCCTCATCATCTGCCTGAGTGCCTACGGAATCATCCACGAACACAAGGTCTATGTAAACCACTATGAGGCCCAAGTGGAAAAATCCGGCGGAAAGCTGGATCATCTGAGAATTGCCCTGACTGCGGACCTTCACCTGGGCTACAGCATCGGCACCTACCATGTAAAATCCATGGTAGACAAAATAAACACTGAACATGTGGACCTGGTCTGCATTGCCGGTGACTTCTTCGACAACGAATACGACGCTGTGCAGTACCCGGAAAAAACCATTTCCATCTTAAAGGAGATAAAGAGCACCTACGGCGTATATGCCTGCTGGGGCAATCACGACTTCAAGGAAAAACTCCTGGCCGGATTCACAGTCCCCATCAAAAACGGCCAGCACACAGACACCCGGATGGACGATTTCCTGAAACAGTCCGGCATCCGGATTCTGGATGACAAGGCAGTCCTCATTGACGATTCTTTCTATCTGGCAGGCCGCAAGGACCCCCAGCGCTCCAAAAAGATGAAGGAAGACCGCCTGTCCCCGGAAGACCTGCTGCAGGATCTGGACCGGGACAAACCCATACTGGTCATTGACCATCAGCCCAAACAGCTTCAGGAGCTGGCAGATGCCGGCTGCGACATAGACCTCTCCGGCCACACCCATGACGGACAGATGTTCCCGGGTAACCTGACCACAAAACTCATGTGGGAAAACTCCTGCGGCGAGTTAAAAAAGGACAACATGTACTCCTATGTAACCTCCGGTGTAGGTGTCTGGGGACCGGCCATGCGTGTGGGAACAGATGCTGAGGTCATGATCATTGATGTCTATTTCACAAAATAGTAACGATTCAGCCAGCTGAATCGTTACGGGTATTCGCCCATTAAAAATCGCTTCGCGATGGGGCGAATACCTGCCGCC
>PPYE01357613.1_pt1 | contig 27364 bp, 27 predicted proteins | sample 1559881 | NCBI WGS metagenome assembly PPYE01 (sample SAMN08240022, study PRJNA423297) | Human gut metagenome, whole genome shotgun sequencing project. | reverse complement strand
CATTTGCAACCGGCAAGAAGTTCCCTGAGTTCAAGGCAGGTGATACTATCACAGTCGCTTACAAAATCGTCGAGGGTACAAAGGAGCGTATCCAGCTCTACCGTGGTGTTGTTATCAAGATCTCTGGTCATGGTGACAAGAAGCGTTTCACAGTTCGTAAGATGTCTGGTACAGTAGGTGTTGAGCGTATCTTCCCTATCGAGTCACCAGCTATCGATTCTATCGAGGTGAACAAGCATGGTAAAGTACGTCGCGCTAAGTTGTATTACTTGCGTAAGCTCACTGGTAAGAAGGCTCGTATCGCTGAGAAGAAGACTATTGCCAAGAACGCAGAGTAATTCACTTGATTACTATCCAAGTAAAATAAAAAGGAGATTCCTTGCAAATCATTTGCGGAATCTCCTTTTTTGTTTTCAGTTATCGTTATTTACTTTGAATATTCGATATGTTCATAAAAGCTCTGTTCTTGTTGGTAATCTGGGAACTATATAGCAGCTAACAATAGTATAATTGGCAACAATAACAGAGTTAGTCTGATAACACTGTATATAAAGTTAGAAAACATCCCATTTTTCTAAACCTCTCAAATTTCTTAATATACTTATCTTTATAAAAAATCAGAAAATAGAAATAGTTGAAATGCTCAACACAAAAGCAAAAATAGCGTAATAACTGGAAGAAAAAACAGGAACACACCAACAATGCCATATCCTATTTTTCTTAATATGCCATATTTGCTAAATTTATCAAAATACCGAATATACTTATTATTTTTCTCAAAGCAATAATACGACAAAAATATACTAAGAACTAAAATAACTATTACAATGCCATAATGATCCAAGATGAAATTTTTAATTGGAAAGCTACACATCTTAATAAAAATCATATATACATCTAACAAATACAAAATGATACCCAACAAGAACAGCCTAGATGAAGTACAAAAAGCATTCCTCCTTAGATCTGATTTTGTAACTTCATCTTTTTCATCATTTTTTCCCCAAATACTTCTGTTTAGAACACATAGAGATTTATAACAAACAGAGTATAACATATAGAAAACAAACATTAAATATTTCATATAAATGTTCCTCTAAAAATTCATCATCTCATTCTAACGAGTTCTAGAGATAAGTGGAATTGCAGCAAACAACAAGATGATTGGCAGTATTATTATAGCAATAGCTACTAAACTGTAAGAAAATATTGACAATATACTCATTTTCTTGAACTTTTCTGCTTTTTTTACGAATCTATTATTGAAGAAATAAGCAAAATACATAGGAATTCCTAATATAATAGCAATACAAACTACCACTGATTCTCTACTCATGATTGACAATAAATCTTGCTGCAACTCTCCAAATCCACAAAATGGCATATATATATATATCCATACTATACAGAGCAACACCAAGCATATAGAATGCATTAGTTGTATTTGTTACTGATATATCTATATTTTTGTTGGTGTGTCTGGCATCCTTATTGACCACGAAAGGCGAATTTCGGGAAATAAATTGTCCCATTTTATAAAAAATACTATACAACATATAGTAAATAAAAGCAAGAATGTCCATAGTCTAATATTGAATAAAATTTTGATTAATATTTGAAGTGGAATATATTTCATTGATAGAATTATTGAATTGGTATGCTTGATAAATTTCGTAGCAAATTCCTCCCACAAAGCCACCTACATAACTAAATATAGCACTACCCACATAGTAACCTATACCAGCAGCAATAATTACACCAGGTACAGTAAACGACATAAAACCACCAAAATAAATACCTAAAGCGGTACCACCAATAGCACCAGCAATACTAACACCAATATTTTTCCATTTATCCTTTTCTGAAACATTTGAGTCTTGTAAAATTGCCTGTGTAGAATAATATGAATCTGTTATTGAATAAGCATTAGCCAACAATGAACTTTTCCAAAGCATTTCTAAACAAAATTTTCATACATCAATCAATGTCATCATCCGACGATGCTGACAATTCATGGTCCTCATCCGTATCATAGCTGAGGTTGCCATCATCCTCCCCTTCCAGGGCCTCATGGAAATCATCCCAGCTCTGATACCCCACGAAAAGCGCCAACTTATTGAGCGTTTCCTTGGTAGGTTTTTCCTTGCCGCTCACATAGTTCCATACCTTGTGCAACCCCTGGGCACTGATTTTCAGGTGATGCTTTACAGAAAAGAGCATAGCCAACTTCTCGAAGTCAGCACCATGAGGTATTTTCTTGCCTATTTTCTTCTCCACCTCCTGCGTAAGGAGCTTCAAATCATTTTTCATAAAACCAACGTATTATAATCACACTAACGTATTCTCAATTATATGATGCAATATATGATTGCATTCTCAATCAATTTGCCTGCAAAAGTACAAAAAAGTTTGATTCGATGCTACAAAAATGCGATATTTTTTGTAACTTTGCAGCAAATTCTTAATAAATACATGTTTGCAATGAAAGAATTAGCACTCAAGTACGGATGTAATCCGAATCAGAAACCTTCCAGAATCTATATGGAGGATGGAAGCGAACTGCCTATCGAAGTAGTGAATGGCCGCCCTGGCTATATCAACTTCCTCGATGCCTTCAATTCTTGGCAATTGGTCAAGGAGCTCAAGGCTGCCACTGGTCTTCCAGCTGCAGCAAGTTTCAAGCACGTATCTCCTGCCGGAGCAGCAGTGGGACTTCCTCTCAGCGACACTTTGAAGAAGATCTACTTCTGCGATGATGTCAACTTCGAGTTGTCTCCATTGGCTTGCGCATACGTTCGTGCACGTGGTGCCGACCGTATGTGTTCTTATGGTGTCATCCAGATTGATCCTGACTACGTGCCAGCTCCTATCGAGCACAAGCAGGTATTCGGTGTTACCTTCGAGCAGGGACGTAATGAAGTTAAATTAGACGACCCAGCACTCTTCGAGGATATTCCTACACAAAACAAGAATTTCCCTGCAGATGCTAAGCGTGACCTCATCATAGCACTCATCACATTGAAATATACACAGAGTAACTCTGTATGCTATGTGAAGGACGGACAGGCTATCGGTATCGGTGCTGGTCAGCAGAGCCGTATCCACTGTACTCGTCTGGCTGGTAACAAGGCTGATGAATGGTGGTTGCGCCAGTGCCCTAAAGTCATGAACCTGCCTTTCAAGGAGAAGATCCGCCGTGCAGACCGTGACAATACCATCAACGTATATATCTCAGACGAATGGGAAGACGTTCTTCAGGATGGTGTTTGGGAGCAGTTCTTCACTGAGAAGCCTGAGCCTTTGACACGTGAGGAGAAGAAAGCATGGATTGCACAGAACACAGGTGTTTGCCTGGGTAGTGATGCCTTCTTCCCATTCGGTGACAACATTGAGCGTGCTCACAAGAGTGGCGTAGAATATATCGCACAGGCTGGTGGTTCTATCCGTGACGACAATGTTATTGAGACATGTGACAAATATGGTATCGCCATGGCGTTCACACATGTTCGCTTGTTCCACCATTAATTGAATGAAGAACGAAGAGTGAAGAGTGAAGAATTCATCCCCCCTTCAATATAAAAACGACATGAATGATATAGACGATATAATCATGGGCGGCATGGTCTTCAAAAGCGGTGGTGGTCCTAAAAAGGACGACGACGGCAAGGTGAAGACTAAGGCCAAAAAGAAAAAGTACATTACCGGCGCCCACGGCAGTGGCTCTGCTCGTCAGAAAGCTAAATATCGCCAACAACGCGCCAACCGCAAGTCGCAGAAAAAGTAATCAATAGAATATAAAAAAACATCCACGAACGTACCGAAATGCGTTTCGTGGATGTTTTTTTTATCACTATTTCAGCATAATAGCTGTATAAATTCGTCCGCTATCTGTTCCAAGTTTGCGGGCTGAAAAATATTCATCAGAATGAGCAAATGTACAAATGCCACAATCATGGATATTTTCCTCCAGAACACCGCAATGGGTAAGAATCTCCTTGTTGCAAAGTGGCAGATTGATGTGCCATTTCAAAGGTTGATCAATATTTCCCTCAGCTGCCATGCGCTCACGTTCCTCAGGATTGGCCTTGAAAGCAGCGTTAGGATATTGCGCTGCCATTTCTTCCATTGGGAAAGCGGCTTGTTCAAAAGCCTCGTAAACCTCATCTCCCACTTCAAAATTCTCCATAGAGATGCCAGGACCTATCACTGCCTTGAGATGTTTAGGCTCTGTCTTGTAGGCAAAAGCCATCTCTTGCATGGTCTTATGTACGATGCGAGCCAAGGTTCCTCTCCAACCGGCATGAATGGCAGCCACGGCATGATGCTCCTCATCATAGAGAAGTACAGGAATGCAATCAGCCGTTGAAACACCGATACAGACATTTTTCAGATTGGTCATAATAGCATCAACTCCCTCCAACACCATTTTACGGATATTTTCAGGCATTGAAAGAAACTCACCTGCAATCTGTCTTACCTCCACGCCATGAACCTGATGTGGGATGAGAATAAGATTTTCCTCAACACCCAGTTCATGAGCCAAAGCCTTGCGGTTAGCCTCCACGCATTCCGGATTATCACCGCAAAACTCATTTATATTAAATTCACCATAGTTGCCCTGGCTCACCCCACCCTGACGAGTGGTAGAAAAAGCCATGACATCAGAGGCTATATTATATTCCTTTATCATTACTCGTATTCAAAATCATCCAGGTCTTCTACGTCCTCGATATCATCCTCATCGATATATTCAACGATATCCTCACCTTCATCAGCCAATTCCTGCTGGAAGCGAGACATATCCTTATCACGATGAACTAACGTATCTTCTGCAGTAATCTCCTGGAGCTTATTACTCTCTGAGTTCAACTCTTTCCACAGAATATCCTTGAGCTCCTGAATACCCTGTCCTGTCACTGAAGATATGAAAACCACGGGCAGGTCGGTAGGAAGCGTTTCCTTGAGCATCTCTATGAGTTCCTCGTCAAGAAGGTCACACTTGGTGATGGCAAGTACACGATGCTTGTCGAGCATCTCCGGATTGAAATTCTTCAACTCACCCAGCAGCACCTCATATTCTTTCTTGATATCATCCGTATCTCCTGGTACCATAAACAGCAAGAGAGAGTTGCGCTCAATATGGCGGAGGAATCGCAAACCGAGTCCCTTTCCTTCGCTCGCACCCTCGATGATGCCAGGAATATCAGCCATGACAAAACTCTGGTGATCGCGATAATCCACGATACCTAATGATGGTTCGAGCGTAGTAAATGGATAGTTGGCTATTTTAGGACGAGCACTTGACACAGCAGAGAGAAGAGTTGACTTTCCCGCATTAGGGAAACCAACAAGACCCACATCAGCCAGAAGTTTCAACTCCATGATGATGGTCATTTCCTGCATAGGTTCTCCTGGTTGAGCATAGCGTGGCGCCTGATTGGTAGAAGTACGGAACTGGAAATTACCAAGTCCACCACGACCACCCTTGAGCAGGAGCACTTCTTGCCCATCATAAGTTACATCACAAACGTACTTGCCAGTCTCAGCATTGTAAACCACCGTACCACAAGGTACGTCAATATAGATGTCCTTACCGTCAGTGCCATGACATTTATCACGTCCACCATTACCACCATGCTCAGCAAAGAAGTGACGTTGATATTTGAGGTGCAGCAACGTCCAGTAATTGTGGTTGCCGCGAAGATAAATGCTTCCTCCACGTCCGCCATCACCACCATCAGGACCACCATTAGGTTGGTACTTCACGTGGCGCAGGTGCATGGAGCCTTTACCACCCTTACCAGAGCGGCAATTGATTTTTACATAATCTACGAAATTGGATTCAGCCATTTTTTTCTATTGTTTAATGTTTATGTTTGATTCTCTTCCTGATTGATCCTCTTCCTGGTTGAAAGAAAGTAATGTGCAATGCCTAATTTTTATCAAGCTGCACCCAAGGCGCAAACCCAACTAAACATTAAACATTACACATTAAATATGATCATTAGAGGTTGTCAATCACATTGCAAACACGAGCGAAAATCTCATCTACAGTACCGAGACCCTCGATGTGGTGATGAATACCTTCCTTCTCATACCAATCGATGAGAGGAGCAGTCTGTGTATGATATACATTGAGACGCTTCTTGATAGTCTCCTCGTTATCATCAGAGCGACCGCTTTCCTTACCACGGTTGATCAAACGAGCCATCAACTCATCCTCAGGAACAGCCAACTCAATCATGGCAGCAATCTTATGACCACGCTCAGCCAACATCTTCTTCAAAGCCTCAGCCTGTGGAGTGGTACGTGGGAAACCATCAAAAATCACACCCTTATGCTCTTTACCAAAGCTATCATATACGCTTGCGAGGATGTCGATCATCAACTCGTCTGGAATCAACTGACCATTGTCGATATAACCCTTAGCAGTCTTACCAAGTTCTGTACCGTTCTTGATTTCATTACGGAGTACATCACCTGTAGAAATGTGACCGAGACCATATTTCTCGATCATCTTGTCGCTCTGAGTACCTTTACCAGCACCTGGAGCACCGAAAATTACGATATTTTTCATCTTCTTTATTATGTATATAAAATTATATATTGTTATTCTTCCACTATCTTACTCCACTATCGTATAGATATCACGGAGGTTTCTGCCTTCCTGATCATAATCCAGACCATATCCCACGATAAAATCATTAGGGATTTCCATCACTGCATAATTGATATCGAGATGAACCTTCAGGTTACCCGGTTTCACGAGAAGAGAGCAGATTTCTACTGATGCAGGATTCATTTTCTTGAGTTCCTCTATCATGTGGGCCATGGTAAAACCTGAATCAACGATATCCTCCACAATAATGACATGGCGTCCAGCCAAATCCTGATTGATACCCATGAGCGTCTTCATGCTGCCGGTAGAGGAAGTGCCCTCATAGGAAGCATATTTCACAAATGAAATCTCACTCGGTATCGTTATCATGCGCATCAAATCGGCAGCAAAAATAAACGAGCCATTCAACACTGCCAAGAACACTGGTTTCTTACCCTCAAAGTCCTTGTTTATGCGGTCTGCCACGACCTGTACTTTCTTCAAAATCTCTGCTTCCGGAATGGAAGTCTTAAAGATTTTGTCCTTGATTTTAACTATACCCATAGTCTTGAAAATAATATTTTGTGCAAAATTACGAAAAAAATACGAAACTTCGTGCTTTCATCGGGCTTTTTTTAGTACTTTTGCATTTGTAGAAAAAGAACACCCCCACAATAATAGGAGAAATAGGAGAAATATGAAGATATTTACAAGTACTCAGATTCATGAATTGGACAGATATACCATCGAGCATGAACCTATCGCATCGCTCAATCTGATGGAGCGTGCGGCTAAAGCCATTACCCGAAGCATTGAGGAAGAATGGTCCAGCCGTACTCCCATTGTTGTCTTTGCCGGTCCTGGCAACAATGGCGGTGATGCGCTTGCGGTGGCCCGACTACTGGCAGAAGATGGTTATCCTGTTTCGGTATATCTGTTTAACGTACATAATAAACTCTCTGCAGACTGTGCAGCCAATAAGAAGAGGCTTACAGAATGCAAACAGATCAGACAATTTACAGAAATTACGGTCAACCTTGATCCGCCGCAGCTTACAGACAAAACCGTTGTCATCGACGGCATGTTTGGCAGCGGCCTTAACAAGCCTTTAGCCGGAGGTTTTGCTGCAATGGTGAAATACATCAACCAGAGTGCAGCCAAGGTGGTAAGTATCGACATCCCGTCCGGACTGATGTGCGAAGATAACACCTATAACATCCACGCCAACATCATCCATGCAGACCTTACCCTGACACTCCAGCAGAAAAAGCTTTCCATGATGCTTGCCGACATGCAGCAGTACATCGGTCGCCTCAAGGTACTGGATATCCGCCTTTCGCATGAGTTCATACAAAATGCCGACTGCAAATGTTCCATCCTGGAAGAAAGCGATATCCGCCACATGATGAGACCTCGCAACGACTTTGCCCACAAAGGCAGTATGGGCAATGCGCTTCTCATCGCAGGAAGCTATGGAATGACAGGAGCAGCCATATTGGCAACCAAAGCCTGTCTGAGAGCCGGTGTAGGAAAAGTTACTACCCATACGCCCAAGCGAAATTACGATATCATGCAAATCAGCGTACCGGAAGCTGTCCTCCAACTGGATCATGAAGAGACTTATTTCAGTGAGCCTACAGATGCCGACACCTTTGATGCCGTAGGAATCGGTCCGGGATTAGGTATCAACGAAGGAACAGCCATCGCCCTGATTGCACAAATACGACGTACCGCCTGTCCACTCGTCGTAGATGCAGATGCTATCAATATTCTGGCAAGTCATAGAGCCTGGATGCAGCAACTGCCGAAGGGAATCATCATGACTCCCCACCCTAAGGAATTAGACCGTCTGGTAGGTAACACCTGTACAAATAGTTACGAACGGCTGATGAAAGCCAGTGAACTGGCAGAGCGGCTCCAGGCTTACATCATTCTCAAAGGGCATTATTCTGCACTCTGCTCACCAAACGGGCATATCGAATTCAATTCCACAGGCAACAGCGGAATGGCTACTGCCGGCAGCGGAGATGTCTTGACAGGCATTATCACTGCCTTATTAGCCCGAGGTTACAGACAGGCAGAGGCTTGCAGGATAGGTATGTATCTTCATGGACTCGCTGGCGATTTAGCTATAAAAGATCTGGGCAAGGAGAGCCTCATCGCAGGAGATCTCATAGACTATCTGCCTAAAGCCTTCCTGAGAATGGAAGATTAAAAGACAGTTCATCAACATCAATGAACGGTTGACATAAAAGTAATAGAGGTAAGAGATGGCCTAAAGCGCATCTCTTACCTCTATAATTTTTAATTCCAAAGTACGTCGCAAATCATCCTTACGTCCCATTTTCAGTTTTCTGCGAATATGACAGCGCTGGCTGGTGATATTAGACTCAGACTTGTTGAGTAAAGAACAGATTTCCTTCAGCGTCTTTCCTTCCAATATCAATTTGCAGATAACCTTTTCGCTTTTGGTCAGTTCCACACATACCAGATCCCAAGCTAAGAGTTCCCTTTCTTCCTTTCTCAACCGCTCAGTGGCAAGCCCCACAATACGCTGACGCATTTCAGGAGTAAGTCTTTCCAGCAAACTTTCTGCTTTATCATGATCCAAATCGCGAATATTGGCAAGCATTTCCAATGCCTTCTTCTCTTCCTGATTGATTTCACGCGGTTGGCGCAATCCTTTAGTCACCTTACTCATATTATAAGTATAGACATAGACGAACATCAATATACCCACGAGTAAAGGCTTCAATGAAAGCCATAAAGTAACAGAAGATTCCGTATAGACATATAAAGCCAATACAGGAATCATCGCCAGAGCTACGACCAAAGCCGTTTTACGCAACATCAGACTGAGAGCGGTAATTCCGATAACCATCATGACGAAGACATTACCCAAAACAGAGATATGATCTTCGACAACTCCAAAAATCACACAGAACATACAATCAATCACCAGTTTACCAGCAGCCACCATAAACAGGGCTGACAAACCATTATCGAAACTTAAACTTTGCTTCCAGATGGTCCATTGGATGACAGAGAAAGCTATCAGATGGGCACAGGTAAGACCAAAGCCTATAGGTTCCCAGAACATCAGAAACAAGAAGAAATGCAGAGGAATCACAACAGCTTCTATCAGTGTAAAGAACAGATAAGCTATCACTCTTCTTCTATCAATCACACCGCAATATTGTGGACAAAGATACAATTCTATAAATCGTATCATTTTCACCGTACTATTACTAAGACCTTTCATACAATAATTCTATCAAAAAGTTAACGATCATCTTTTTCGCAAAAATACGCTTTTATTTTGAGATTCGTATCCTTTTTGGAGATTTTTTAGTTTTTAGGGGTAAATTTCAGTGTTTTTTAGTTGTAAATGTAGAAAAAATCGCATTTTTCAGTATTTTTCAGTGCTAAAAAACTTGCAACCAAAGAGAATTCATTATAAATTTGCCACCAGAAAGAACAAAAAATCTACCATTTAACGATTCTAAGAACTTACAAAGTTTAGAGGAAAGATAAAAATAATGATTTCTAAAACCAATAAAAAAGTAAAAGACAAAAATCATAAAAGTAACTTTTCTAAGAACTTCAAAGTTTAAAAGAATAATAAAAGTAAATAATTCTAAGAACAAAATCATAAAACATAAGATTATGAAGCAAAAGATGATTATAACAATGATTGCCTGCATAGGATTTTCCTATTCGGCAATAGCCCAAAAGGCAGCCATCAAGACCAACCTCTTGTATGATGCAACAACCACCTTCAATCTTGGAGTTGAGTTCAGCCTTGCACCGAAATGGACATTCGATCTGTCGGGAAATTATAATCCTTGGTCTTTCTCTGACAATAAGAAGTGGAAGCATTGGATCGTACAACCTGAAGCACGATATTGGTTCTGCAACAAGATGATGGGTCACTTCCTTGGTTTCCATGCCTTGGGTGGACAGTATAATATAGGTAATATTGATGCAGACTTCATGTTACTGGGAACAGATTTCTCCAAGTTGAAAGAACATCGCTTCGAGGGATGGATGATAGGAGCCGGAATCGCATACGGCTACACCTGGACACTCTCCAAGCACTGGAACTTGGAAGCAGAGTTGGGATTAGGGTACGTTTTCTCCAAGTATGACCAATACGAATGTGAGAAATGCGGCGAGAAAGTAGAAAGTGACAAGAGCCACCACTACGTAGGCCCTACCAAGGCAGCCATCAACCTGGTGTATGTCTTCTAAACGACATCAGCAAGGTAGTATTCTTATCATTTAGGCATTACATTGTTTCTATCATTTAGTAAAAGACTTCAATTATGAGAACATTTCATATCATCAAATTAAGCCTCGCAGCAGCAGTCATTCTGCTCTGTATGCCTGCCAAAGCACAGCAATTGGTAGGTGGAAAAGTGAGCCTCCTCAACAAGGAAGTGAAAAAAAAAGGCAATAACGTTGCTGTCAATATGGATTTCAAGCTTGACAACCTTCAGGTGAAAAGCAATAAGGGAACCGTCATCATTCCGATGATCGTCAACCAGCAAGATACGCTCAAAATGCCAGCTGTGGAAATCATGGGACACAAACGCTACATCTATTACCAGCGCAACAATAAGACTGCCACCCAAAATCCACTTATCGTTACCAGACGTAACAATAAGGAAACGCAGACCATACATTATGCTTATACAATTCCATATCGCGAGTGGATGAACAACTCACAACTCGTTGTCGGACAAGATGTCTGCGGATGTAACCAAGCTATTGTGGAAAACGGTTTGTTCAGCCGCATCGGTGAAGCCCTACCAGGGCCAATGAAATTGCAATATGCATACGTGAGACCTAAGGCAGAACCTATCAAGAACCGACAGGAAAAGGGTACGGCACAACTCAACTTTCATATCAATAAAGCAATTATCAATACAGAACTAGGCAACAATCAAGCAGAATTAGACAAGATGCGCAAGACTATCGACCTGGTAAAGAACGACGCAGACGTACACATCACTTCGATTACACTACATGGTTACGCCTCCCCAGACGGCAGCTATACCAACAACGAAAAATTGGCAAAGAACCGTACAAAAGCCGTTTATGACTATCTGCGCAACCTCTATCCAGTGGAAAAGGAACTGTTCAAGTTCTCATCTACTGCAGAAGACTGGCAGGGAGTGCGTGACTACGTAGGCAAGAACAACATCCCTCAGAAGGCAACCGTGCAGAACATCCTCAACAGCAACATGGGACCAGACGAAACGGAAAGAGCGATTGCAGCCAAGGCAGGAGATGCACACAGATATCTTATCAATCAAGTATATCCATCTTTGCGCCGCACCGAATATGAAATCAATTACGACGTAAGACATTTCAATCTCGAAGAAGCTCGCAAGATTATCAAGACCCGTCCACAAAAGCTATCCCTCGAAGAGATGTATGCCGTAGCCAACAGTTACGAAAAGGGAAGCAAGGAATACAATGAGGTATTTGATATCGCCGTAAAGATGTTCCCAGAGGAAGAACTTGCTAATCTCAACGCAGCCTATACTGCCATCGACAGAGGCGATAAGGTAAGCGCAGAGAATTACTTGAAGAAGGCAGGAAATGGTCCGGAAGTGGACAACGCCAGAGGCGCACTTGCTGTTCTGAAGAATGATTATCAGACTGCCAAGACCTACTTCGAAAAAGCTGATAAGGCTGGATTGAAGGAAGCCAAGATCAATCTTCAGGAACTTCTCAGAAGGATGTAATCAAAGGATGAATATCTATATATATATAATGTATAGTAAAAGATGATTATTCAACAAAAGAGGATTTCATAAGTAAAAGATGACTCATAAATTGTAAAGAGGTTTAAGTTTAAGAAGGTTTATACAAAAAGCAAATAACTTTTGCTACAAAATATGCGAAACTTCCTTTTTAGAATTAATGTATAAGTAAAATAATTGTTTAACGTTTTAAGAACTTAAGATTATGAAGAAATTTAATCTATTCGCAATGAGTATGTTAGCGATAGCAGCATTCACATTCAACAGTTGCAGCACTGACGATACAATGTCTCCTACCACTGGTCAGGAAACAGTAGATGGTTTCTATAACATGACTATCCAAGTAAAAGGTTCTGCTGGTGATGCTACCAGAACTATCCAATCTAACCCTGAAAACGGAACTGTAGAGGAAAGTGCCATCACATCTGGTACCATCTATATCTATCAAGGTTCAGAAAGAATCTTCAAGAAGAACGTAACGGCAAGCGACTGGAAGACAGCTCCTACCCAGACAACAGTTGGTGAGACCAAGCCTATCAAAGTGAGTGTAACCAAAGTGAAAGAGAACACACCATACACCGTTTACTTCTTGGCAAACGCAGAATTGGACAATCCTCTCGCAGCCAATGCAGCATTTGCAGGATCAACAGTCGGAGGTGCAAACTATGCAGGCAACAACCATTTCGTGATGTTCAACCAGAACGACAAGAACAAGCAGGCAGCTCATAGTACTGTTACCTTTACGGCAGACAATAAGAACGAGGCTACCCCTGCCATTGCTACCCAGATCTCTCTCGACCGAGTTGTAGCAAGAGTAGATGCTCCTACCGTAGAGGTAAACAAGATTGAAAGAAAGCCAGAAACTACCACCAAGAACTTTGAGGATTATCTGGAAGGTGTAGTTTATGACACATACGCACTGTCAAACTTGAACAACAACTCTTACGTAGTGCAGAATTGGAACACAACAGGTAAGTGGACACTCAATGCGCTGATTGCAGAAACTACTCCTTACTACAAGCCAACAACAGAGTACGGTACCAAGTATCAGGCTGCAGGTCTTGAGAATTTCACCACCAACGCCCGTACTCCTAAGAACTATATGTTTGAAAATACGACAAATGAAAAGGATGATGCAACATCAATCTACTTCTGCATCAAGGCCACATTGACAGAAAGTGCTAAGGCAAATGCAGACTTCGCAGATGGCACATTCTATCGCTATGACGGCAAGCTTTACACCCGTATCGCAGATTTGATGGCAGACGATGAAGTAAGTAACCCATTCGGAGAGCTCACAGCAGCAGAAGTGGTAAATAATATTAAGGATGCAAACGGCAAATTGATCGAGGAAGGTGAAAAGTTAGCAAACTTCCGCAAGGCCAACAACATCGAAGTTTACCGTGCAGGTAAGATGTACTACTGCTACACCATTGAGGACAACTACTACGTACGTGAAGGTTATTACTCAATTCTCCGCAACAGCATCTATCGCATGAATGTGAATGGTATCTACGACTTAGGTAAGGATGTTCCTAACGGACCAACTCCAGACGATATCCAGCCTAACTACTACATGAATGTAACAGTAGCTATCAACCCTTGGGTACTTAACTCTACTAATATTCAGTTGAAGTAACAATCATCAATCTTTCGGGGGCATTGCCTCCGAAAGATTTCCTCCAAAGAATCAAGAACGAAGCCTTCATAAGACAGTGATATAAAACTCACCCCCTACTACTTCCTCCATCCGAAAGATGGGATTACCCAGTGCTTCAAGTAAAGCACCCCAAAGACGAAATCAACGATGCCCTACCCTAAAAGCAGGGCACTCCAGATAACTCAAGAGAACTTTTCTAAGAATATTAACAATATAAAGATTTAACGATATGGCAAAATTCATCAACAACAACTGGTTTAAATTGGTATGTATCTCAGCCATAGCACTAACCACAATGTCTTCTTGCATCAAGGAAGACATGGACGACTGCCCGCCTGCAATAAGTAAAGTGGCTCTCCAGTTCGACTATACATATAACGTGAAACAAGCTGACGCTTTCGCCGCTGAAGTTAAGAATATCAACGTTTATGCCTTTGATGAAAACGGCAAATTCTTTGACTCTTATATCGAAAGCCGAGAAAAGTTTGAAACTGGACACACGATGGAAATTACGGGTCTGAAGGATGGGAAATATACCTTCGTATGTCTGGCTCGCGACCGTCAGGTGATGTCAAGAGCAGAAGATGACGAGATGGAGTTCAGCTTTGCTTCTCTTACACCGGGCGTTTCTACCATTGACGACCTGACCGTAAGGATGGGTAAGGACAATGGCGAAGAAATCAAGAACGACAAGGAGTTTGCAGCCTTATACACCGCAAAGACCCAGGTGGACTTCCAGCGGCTGAACCAAAATGGAAACGAAGGTACAGTAGTGACTTCTACACTCAGCTTAATGAAGTGTACCAAGACTTACCGCATCGTATTGCTCCCTTACGAGAACGACCAGGCGGATTTCAAACCTGAGAATTTCGACGTTCGCATCGAAGGTTCTGCAGCATGGCTCGATCACAATGGAGAGAAAGTGAAGGACGAAGGAATCACCTACTTGCCATACAACATGGAGCGCAGAGCAAACTATGACGGTGCACATACCGAGGTGAATGAAGAACCTGTAGATCAGGCCTTGATTTACGATCTCTCATCTTCTCGTATGTTCGAAAGACAGAGTGACAGACGTGCCGTAAGGGATGGTGACAAAAGCAAATATGATGACAAGCGCATCATTATCACCGATCTGCGTGACAAGGATAATCCTATAGAATTATTCAATCATTCTCTCCCTTGGTTCCTTGCTCTTTGCGGAGAAAAGGTAAACCAGAATTGGGATGATCAGGAATATCTGGACCGTGAAGACCATTACGTTCTGATGTTCTACGTATCGGACAAGAGAGATTACAACATGATCACCAAAGTGAATGTCAATGGTTGGAATGTCAATATCAAAGATACAGAATTAGGCAATAATCAATAAAGAAAGGAGGACGCTATGAATGACTTCATTAAATTATACGAAAGAAGGAATCGAATCAAGACCTTCTTGATGGCACTCACGGCATTGCTACTCTCGCTTTTAGCCATCAGCGTCTTCACATCATGCGTCTATGACGATTATGGTCCAGGCACTGCCAATGACGACAGCGAGACCTATTTGAATCTCAGTTTTCTGACTTCCTCTCCTACCGAGTCAAGGGCGGCGATGAGTAGAGCTGATGACTTCGACAGCAACCCAGCCAATCCTGCTACGGAAAGCAGCATCCACAGCATCAGAGTTTGGGCTTTCAATTCCAACTCTACAGGTGATGATGCCATCGCAGTAAGCTATAGAGAAGAAATTCTCACCACTCCTGTCAACGGAGAAACTGCCGTAAAGACAGTAAGCATGAAAATTCCTCGCAAATCTGGAGGAAACGAACTTGAGAATCTCGACCTTTTCATTCTGGCAAATGCGGAAAGCATCGAGGGTATTTTCCCAGACAATACTGCCAACAAGATGTTGACTCGCAAGCAGTTGAAGGAAATGGTCATCAAGAGTCAGTTCGGCATCAACGGTGAAGGTAAAGTCCAGGCATCTGAAGTTCCTGCTACAGGACTTCCACTGTCAAGAGTCATCACCCATATCTCTGTAGCAGACCATGTGGCAGATACAGAAACTGCCGCTGCAGCCAAGAGCGTAATCATTCCGTTGGTAAGAGCCGTTTCTAAGTTGCACTTCTTCTTCGCAAGAAAGGCTGATGGAGGAACAGAAGAGGCATTGATCACCAAGATAGAATTGAATGAGGACATCATACCGCAAGCCAGTTATGTATTCCCTGATGCAACCACCTATGCATACCGAGAGACTGCCGGACTCATCTCCACCCAGTATAATGGAACTACCACTTACGTACACTCAAAGGTGATGCTCGGAGGAGTTTCCAACAGATACATTACCAGTGTTGCAGACCCAACAACTTTCCACAGAGGAAGCAGTGAAAAAGCAGCTGAATACATGACGCGTCTGGATGGAGCCAACTTCGTATCCCAGCACCGTACTTATCTCAGAGAGAGCAACCGACCTATCACAGGTAGAATTTATTTCAAACTGAGTGAGGACTCTCCAGAGCAAAGTACCACCTTCACGATACCTTCCAACATGAAGCCTGCAGCACGCAACCACGAGTTGGTAGTCTATGCATACTTCCTCGAAGGCGGCAAGTTGCAAATCAACCCTACCGTACTCGACTGGGAAGATGGCGGAAAGTACAACTATGTAGATAAAGTAGAAATCCATACCGTCGTAGAAGGCGATTATCAAACCCATGACGGAGGCATACAAGTAGCTTTCAATGAGCCTACCTGGGGACCGAAGATTACCTTCGAAAATATCTATACAGGTGGCAGAAAATGGATTCTCCAGAGCAACAATCCAGTCTTCGGATTTGTGATAGCGGGAGACGAAAGTGGAGAAATCAAGAATACCCTGGAAGGCAACGGCAACAAGGAAACCATCAGCTTCTATGTAGTGCCTAAGAAGATTCTTGATATGGCAAATCCACACAACTATCATGCAAATGTCTTCTTGACGATCGTTCCAAGCAACAAAGCACTCATCAACGTGGGTGAAGGCGAAGAAAAATTGCCAGGAACCTCTACGGAAATCAGTTTTGTTCAAGTGAAGTAACATTTAAAATGACACCATCATGAAGATCAATTATCAATATAACAGAACCTGGAAAGCAATGCTGACCTTCATCATGGGCGTACTCTTATCCGGGTGCGCTGGGGAAGATGCCTTCAACGATACGATCGGAATGGAAGAGAGCCTCAGCATTTATCCACAGGTGACTGATGCCAAGACAAGAGTTGCATCCGACATGAGCCTCAACGAGGCTAAGTTGGATAAGCTCGATGTGAAAATCTTTGGTAAAGCCGATGCAACGCTCAAGTTGAGCAAGACATTGCCAAGCATGACTCAAGGTACTACTGCTACTTTGGACCAGGGCAACTGGAAAGACAAGAACCAGCTGGTAGAAAATGAAACTTACCTGGTTGTTACCATTGCCAATGCCAAGGAATCACTGCAAGGCATCAATGTTCTGAGCGAATTAGCAGGAAAGACCCAGACGGATGCAGACATCTGGAAACCATACCAGACGAATACCAATCCTGGCAAGAATTTCCTGATGAGCAGCACGACCGATTATCTCGTAACAACAGCTGCCCGCCAAACCATTCAAACCAGTCTCTGCCGTGCAGCAGCTAAAATCCTGGTAAAGCTCAACATCAATGTGCCTGGATACACTGTTGGCAATCCAAGTTGGAATTTCCAGAACTACAATACTGCTACCACATTCTTCGGCGAGAACTCTGCCAAGACTTTGGGCAATATGAGTGGAGCTTACGAAAGTGCTATGGGTGAAAACGGAAACTTTACCATTACCACCTACAGCTATGCTACCCAATGGGACAATACGGAGCAGATGCCTAAGTTGATCGTGAAAGTACCGCTGACCAAGATTTCAGAAGATGCTGAAGGAGAAGGAGCCGTTGGCGAAACCACAGACAACTTCTATAGCATACCAGTACGTGACATCAACGAAACAGAGTTGAAACGCAACCATATCTATACCGTCAATGCCAACATTACCAATCGTGGCAGCAGTACTGAAATCGTCTATGGAACCCAGGCGGATATCCAATACGACGTGATGAAATGGACAGAAGGCGAAGAAACCGTTATCAATGCCGATAAGCATAGTTATCTCCTGGTTACCCCTACCTTCCATATCATGAGAAATGAGAAAGTGGATAACAAGACGATCCAATTCTATGCTTCCGATGCTTGTACTGTCCAAATAGACGAAGTTTATTATTACGACAAGAACGGCACGAAGAAGACGATTAAGTCAGGAAGTACTTATCCACAAATCAGCCTGAATTTCGCCAATGGTCATACTGAGAAGAAAGACCAGGGTATCGTCAATATCCAAGCTAAAGAATTTGTTCCGTTGACCGTAAAATACATCAAGTTTACCATATCCTGCGGTAAAGGAGAAAACAAGAAGACAGAACAGGTTACCATCAAGCAATATCCATTGGAGTACATACAGGCCATTGCAGGATGGTACTCTACCAAGAGTCTGGACGGATGGATTGATTGGCAAGAACATCAAAAAGCCCACAAAACCAGCAAGACATCATCTGATGATAACTTCACGGCAAAGGTTTATACCTATGGTAAGGTACAAGAAGGATGGGGTTGGTGGTCAGATATCATAGAAGGCACATATATTTGGGAATACCAAGATGAATATAAAGAAAATGCATACAAAGCCACTCTGAATAAAGCAAGAAAAGACCAATCTAACAACAACATGTATGTGGTTCAAATCACGCACACCAACGGAAACTATACGATTGGGCATGTAAACAACATCAATCCGACCACAAAGTTGTCTTCAGAAGACGTAGTATCACCTGCTTTTGCTCTGGCATCTCAGCTCGGTACCGTAACCGTTTTCAGCAAAGGAGTCAAAGCATCCAAGCACTGTGATGACTATGTAGAAGTAGGAACAGACGGAACCCGTTATGACAATTGGCGACTTCCTACGGAATCGGAAATCAAAGTGATTGTAAACTACCAATACAAATCTGGTCAGGATGTCGTAACAGAGGTCCTTAAAGGCTATTCATATTGGTCTTTGAGTGGAAACCTGGTAACAGCAAATTCGAATGGTTCTGATGAAGGATTCGTACGCTGCGTCCGCGACCTTACACCTGAAGAGGTAACTGCATTAGAAAACAAGAAAGAATAAACCATCACAAAGGAGGCACTATTATGAAACATTTAAAATATTATATGAGTATGATTGCAGGACTGTTGGCTATGCTGACAGCCTGCACAAACGACATGGTTGAGAATGGTCCTTCTGAGCTTTGGGAAAAACAAGGAAACGAATATACCATTACCACTTATATTGGTATTCCGAGCTATGAGGAGAACCAGACCATAACCAGAAGTCAGACATACGGTAATGAAGGTATTGACCGGGCAGAAGACATCCAGCTTTTCTGCTTCGACAAGGACGGTTTCTTCTTAGGACTTGCAAAAGATCTTACGCTTGAAACAACGCCTAAAGGAGATATCCTGGAAAACGGCAGCAGCAATCCGAAAGGCATCAAGGCTACAATACCAAATTCTACCGCAAGAATCCACTTTGTTGCCAATGCTACGTTGGACATCACCCAATCTCCTAAATGGATCGGAATGCATGAGAATATGCTCATGACTTCATTCGAATCAAGCGCTGGAGAAGATCAGTCTCAAAAAATCGTCTATTGGGGATATGTCAAGAAAAATACGCCGGAGGAGATGAAAGCTTTCCTCAATGGTGGAGCCGACAAGCCTGTGATACATCTCATCAGAGACAGAGCCAAGGTGAAGGTTGAACTGGAAGACGAGGTGGCTAACGAAATTGAAAAGGTGATAGTATCTATCTACGACGGTCAGGAACACGGTACGATTGCTCCATTCAAGACAGACCTCACCTTCCCTGACACCCATGAGATGGCAGTATGGAACCCTGATTATATCACTCCTACCAAAGACCAGAAGACATACCAGGGTTCTGAGGGACAGATGGAGAATATCGCCTATACCTTTGAGAATCGCAATGATGCCAGCAAACCGCTGAAGGTTATTCTCTGGGCAACTTACAAGAACGGTACCCATAAACGTTTCCTCGTGCTTTTGCAGGACAAGGACAACCAGCTCTACCGCATCAAGCGAAACCATATCTATAAGATTAAGGTGAAGAAACTGGATGCTTCATTGGGCTATGACAGCTTTGATGCAGCCGTAAATGGAACACCAGCCAACAACCCTTGGATTGTAGTAGAAGACATTGTACCAGAAGTTTCTGACGGAAAATATACCCTCAGTATTACAAATGGCACCTATATTCTCTTGAACGAGGGAGCTACTGCAGCACAAAGTATTTCCTTCAAGTATGCTGGCGATACCGACATTACCGCAAATGACTTTGAAGCAATTTGGATGAAGAATACCAATTGTGCTATGAATGTGACTCCTGTCATTACATTCAATAATGGCGAAGGAAGCATTCATTATACATTGAGCACCATTGATAATTCCATGAAGGAAGGAATCATCCGACTATTGGACAAGAAGCATGGTCTGAGCAGGAATATCCACATCTATACCATCAAGAATATGGAATATGAGTTTGAGTTCCCTGCTACGATGGGTAAGGGTATCAGCGCCACAGCACAACTGAAATTCAAGATTCCGGCTAACTATCCGAAGGAATTGCTTCCAATAGAAATCAAAATCGCTTCTAATGATATCAATCCGCAGAATTGCGGTATAGAAGTAGGTTCTACTGCGGAAGTAGATGGAGGAAAAGGATGGAACAACTGGTTTGTTGTGAAATATGAATCTGCCAGCGTAGTGGGTACGACACAGACCATTACCATCAAGAACATGAGAGTCAACAAATCCGGTACTCAGGGTAAGTTCTATGTGAAAGCCAGCTACTACAACGGAGGCTATATAAACGCAGCAAACGTGAAGACAAAGGCTAAAGAAATTACTTTTACATATAGATAAAAACAACAGATTTTACAGAATCATTAAATATCATTTACTTTTACTAAGAACACCAAATAACGAAAACTATTTAAACTGGTCGTCGGAGATATAGTTGCCGAGTTGAACTCACCTTCTATAGCTCCACGACATTCATTTTTTGAAAAACTGCACATTTTTGTTGCCTTTTTCAGATTTATTATTTAACTTTGCAAAAAAGAATTGGCTTATGAGATATCGAATTATTATTATCACCGCATTGGTGTTCTCATTGAACATTCTGCAAGCTATCGGACAAAACCGCTCGTTTGTCTATCCTGTGATGCCCGACTCTCTCAAATCCGTAGAACAACGGCTCAATTATCTGGGTCTCCATTATTGGGACAATTTTGACTTCAAGGATACCTTGCAACTTAGCAATGCCAATATCTCAGAACAAGGATTTGTCAATTTCATCGATCTCATTCCTCATTTTACTCCAACTACTGCAGAGCAGAGTGTGCATATCTTTGCTTCAAAAGCTTTTGGGAGCCAGAAGAGTAAAGACAAATTCGAGAGCCTCATCGAACACTATCTGGGTAATCCGAAGTCGCCTATGAGGAATGACAAGGTGTATCTTCTTTTCCTCAACGAAATGGAGAAATCAACTGGCTTTGATGAAACAGAAAAGGAGAGGATCGCCTTTAAGATAAAAACGAGGAACAAGAACCTGCCTGGTGACAATGCCCTTGATTTTGTGTTTACTGACAAGAACGGGAATCAACATCAACTGAGTGACTACAAAGACAGAAAGGTCATCCTTTACTTCTATGACCCAGACTGTGACAACTGCCACAGAATCTCGGCATGGCTTGACAAGCTCATAATGCATTTTGTTCCAAGAGGTTTTGTTTCTTTGTATGTATCATACCAGAAAGAAATATCTTCATTATCTAATTTAATCTTTACATAATTATTTTTGGAACTAGGAGACTTATTTGTTGTAACTGAGGCACAATCTATTACGACACCATATTTTTCCTTTGCAAGAATCGTTGAGGGCAAATATTTATTTGGCAAAAGTATCAACGCTGGTATCAGAATAAAACATAATGCCGTTTTTATGCAATATCCACCGAAAATACTACCAAATTTTTCCTTAGACTTTCCACTTATTTTTTTGATAAAAGCTAATAGGATAGAAAATACGCACATTGCAAAGCGATCATACATCCAAGGAATACATATCGGTAACAACGTATTGCAATCTTGCACCAAGATTTCAAGATACACGATTAGGGCTATCGCTATGATCAATATACCCCAATCAAGCCAAAAATTCTTTAATTTAAGATATAATTTTGTCATAATTACATTATTATACTTAATATATTCTCTTTATGAAACTATAAATTCCACTCAAAATAGCATTAATACTATTTTCTTTTTTATCAAAGTAGCTATCTTTTTCCTTTCTGTAATCTTTTTCTTGCATTACTCCTTATAGATTTTGCATACTTAGATTATTTATCCAAGACGCTTCTTCATATGAAAGTATTAACTTGGCGAAGCCGAAATGTTGGGATGAAAAATCTATTCAACCAAGAAATCAACATTTTCAACAAACCTCAATCCGAAAAATCCTTTTTGTACTGACAATATACATTTTGTACCAAAAGGTTTTGGCTCATTATTTATGTCATACCAAAAGGAAGTGTTCTCATTATCAACCTTTATTTTAACATAATTTCTTAGAGGGCTAGCAGTCTTTGATGGTCCAACAGAAGCCTGCTGTATGTCTATAATTAATCCTTCGCAATGTTTCAGACTTTCTTCCGAGCTAAAAAAATTGTTTGTCAAGAAGATGACCGCAGGAATCATGACTATAAAAACAGCCAATTTCCAAAAATACATTAGCCATAGATATAGAAAATCTTTTTTTGACTTACACAGATATTTTATGATAAGTGCAAGCACAATAGACACCGCAAAAAGTACCTCATAATCATACATCCAAGGAATACATATTGGAAGCAACATATTGCTTTTGCGTACAGAGGCTTCCAATCCTGTAAATAACACGATAAATAAAATGCAAGAAGCCCCAAACTTCCACATAGAAACATTTGAGGTTTTCAAAACTCTGTTATATTTTTTATTATTCATTCGGCACATAAATATTTAACCAAGGAAGAACAGGAATATACCAAACACATATTGTATCTCCTTCATGAACATTACTATAGGTACTTTTCCTCTGTACTTTTTCTGGTCAACAATAAACTCATAACGTGCAAGGAAACTACCTTTAGTATCTTTACTCATTCCGTAAACAACAGCATCTACTGGCATCCCATATTTTTCATAAATATATGGAATGCCAAACTTGACACACAGGAAAAATCCGATATCATAATGCATTTTGTTCCAAGAGGTTTTGTTTCTTTGTATGTATCATACCAGAAAGAAATATCTTCATTATCTAATTTTATCTTTACGTAATTTTTCCTTGAACTAGTAGACTTATTTATTTTAATTGATGCCAAATCTATTACAACACCATATTTTTCCTTTACAAGAATCGTTGAGGGTAAATATTTATTTGGCAAAAGTATCAATGCTGGTATTAAAATAAAACATAGCGATGTTTTCAAAAGATATGTCCCCCAAACATCCCAAAAGCCCTCAGAAGTTTTTCTCAAAAAGATCTTTATTAACGCCAATAATATTGAAACAAAATTTACCCCGATTATATCATACATCCATGGGACACATATCGGTAATAAAGTATAACTATGCTGCACTAATACTTCAAGATATACTACTAAAGCAACAATTGTTATCAACAATATAAAATCAACCCCAAAAGGTGCCTTATTAAACAAGCTATAAATTGCCTGCAATCTATTTTTATTTCTCATTCTAGCTATTATTTTTTATTATCTATAGTTTCCTTTTCAGATAACTTATAAAGCTACTAAACGTAGCACTTATACTATTCTCCCATTTATCAGAATAGTTTTCCTTCTTATTTCTAAGTCTCACTCTTGCATTTCTTCTTGTTGATTTAGAATAGCGCATTTGACCTGCTCTATTGTGCATCACAGCTTTTGCCGTCGGCTTTGCCATTACTCCTTTGAACCTAACGTTTGTCATCCCTTTTGCTATTTTTCCTGAAATTCCTGTAACAGAAGAATCAATAACCACATCTTTTGCCATATCTTTATAATCAATATCTTTATATGATTTTGCACCATCCTTTATTTGGTCTGATACATTTTTAGCTGCCGAAGATACCGCAGAAATTGCAACTTTAGCCCCAAGCCCTTTCAATGCAGAAACACCACTTGTCAAAGCACCTTCCCCTGCAGCTATAGCTACATTCGTCCAATTGACATTCTTTGACAAGTTATCCAAGACAGAGCTATTGGTATCATAATTCTCTATAAGTTGACATGCCAACTCTATACCGCCGCCGATAACGGCACCCAAAATTGGGCCTTCACCATCTTGGTCTGTCGTATTCACTGGATTATCCAAGCAATAGTTATAAGGAGACATATAGCCGAAATTCTCACACAAAGGATCTATTCTATCCCATGTAGGAACTATTGGGTTATATTGACGTGCTCCATAGTCATACGTATTCAAACCATGCATCATGTCAAACTCCTTACCATTATATTTATAGGGTTGGAAGTCTGCTTGTAAAGTAGCAGATTGATCGCTAAAAGGTGTCCCGAAAGGATAATAGTTAATCACTTGGCAAATTTTTCCTCCAAAGTCTATTACTTCCCTGTTATTGCCAAGATGATCTTTATTGTAATAATAGAAGTTAAAAGCATCAGTTGCATTAAGTGCCTCCACTGCTTTTGTCCATTCTTTTCTTCTCTCTTCATAGGCTTTCTGTTCTTCTTCTGAGATTTCTGAGTCGGAACCATCTTCAAACCAAGAAAAGGGAGGCGCAGGTTTGGCTATACATATACCTTGCTTATAAGCCTCGCAATAACCTCCTTCAAAAAGATATTTGTTAATACGCCCATTCTTTAATATAAGATTACCCTCCATTAAGAAATCTAAGGAGTCTGTTGTCTGTATCTCTGATGCATCAAGCTCATGTGTACACCCATCAGGCACATTGATATTTGGCATGGCTGTATAATATATGGTACGAAGTTTTGTACCCTCCGCAGAATAAATATATTTAGTTACATTGCCATTGGAAAATTGAATACGAATAGGATTCTTGTTATTATCATACTCTATCATCGTTATTCCACGACCTGTATCGCTAATTAAAGCACCAAAATCATTGTATTTACAGGATGATATTCCATCAGATGCTGGCTCGAAATCAAGCGCCCCTTCATAAACGATTTTGTCGGCAGCATCACTGATATTAACTATTTGATTCCCATTCAATGATACATTCAACTTATCTATAACACCATACGTTCCATCCTGTTTTTTCCCATGACGCTCCAAGGATGTAATATTGCCATTCAAGTCATAGTTGACTGATTCTTTAAAATTATCACCAGCATTACTTAGGCTTTCTCCCTCGCCATAGTTTGCCTCAGTCAGACGGTTGAGTCTGTCATAATGAAACTTATAACCTCTTTTTTCACTATAGTTACTATTTGACCATTTTAAACTACTGATATTACCATTATAACAAGGAGTACCCACACCATCGGAATAAGAAAGCTCTTCTTTGAAGCTATTACTCTCAATCTTGACAGGCCAACCATGAACATCATAGCTATAAGAAACATTTCCATATTGCTCAGGGCGAACTATCTGCGAAAGCCTGTTTGTTGCATCATACATATAATTCAGCGTTGAAGAGCTTTCCGTTCCTTCCCCATGAGATAGGATAAGTTTCTTGCTAATAAGTAAATTATTTCTTGTGGAATACTCATTGGTCAAAGATATTTTAAGTAACTCACCATACTTGACATCCAGTTCTGCATCTGATGTCACCAATTTATTGGTCAAAGAATAAGTGTTGGATACTTTGCTTGTATAACCTTTCAATCCTTTAGTTGAAGTATTTATAAGGTTGCCTTTAGGATCATAGCTGTTGACAGTAAACAAAAATTGTCCATTGGAGGTTTTGATAATAGAACCAGCTAACAAGTCATTACATCCACCCTTTTGAGACGGACTTATTGGCGCAAAGTCATCCTTAAAAACACCAGATAAAAAGCCATACGAGTCATAATAATAAGCCTTTTCCAAGGAAACATTGGAGCCTATGGAAAAGTTGGAAGTGTTTCCATAAAAAGCATAGCCAGAATTTGCTATGCCACCATTCTGGGAAGAAAAGTGCACATTGAGTTTCGCATTCTTGACATTGGTATTACAACTTGTCGTTGTTCCCACCAATACAACACGACCATAATCGTCATACAAATAGAAACGATACAAGCCTTTATCCCTCAACAAAGCATCTTGTTCATAAGCAAGAAGTCCCTCCTTGTCATACCAATACTGAGTGTATTGAGAACCTGGTAATGTTTTACGAACAAGATTTCCGCATTCGTCATAATCATACTGATAGGCATAAGCTGCCAAATCCTCTTTTTCTTGATATTGGGGAGACAAGATATAACGCAACTGCCCCAACTTATCATAGACATAATAAGTATCCCCCTGGTTTCTACGCTCCAAGATGGTATTTCCATCCAAGTCCTTGAAAATAACAACTTCATTTCCATCAGCGTCCTTTGCCGATTCCTTCTCCAGACAGCCTTCCGGATAATAACTCTTTGCAATAGGGTTTGCATCATACCTTATCACTTTATCTGACAAAGTATTGGTTTCATACGAACACTCATTGTGGGCACTATGAGCATGCCAATTATTGCCAGCAACATCCTCTCTGACTATATGGTCTGCATCATCATAATAATTCTGCTTGAAGGCATACTCGTCATTATAATAGTTACTGGAAGCACTCACAAAACTATAATAGTCCTTGAAGTCCAATCCACTGCCTATTGGTGTTGGATAAAAATTTTTACTCTCACGCCCCTTAGAATCATAAGTCTTAAAGGTATATACATTATCCGACGTACCAGAAGCTGTTGATACAATCTCTGACAAATTACCCAAGCCATTATAATAACTAACATTTTCAATACTAGCACCATTTGTATCAAGGTGCAATGTTTCCTTTATATAGTTTTGTTTCTTGCTTTGGGCATATAAAAGAAAGGGAACACACAAGGCTAAAAAAGTTATCTTTATTCTCATGTTACTTGCGATAATTATATTCATATTCCTTTAACAATACTGCGTTAAATTAATATTTAATCGTCTGTAAATCAATAACTTATATTAAGAAATGCTTATGAAAACTTAAC
>PPYE01320235.1_pt1 | contig 27406 bp, 23 predicted proteins | sample 1559881 | NCBI WGS metagenome assembly PPYE01 (sample SAMN08240022, study PRJNA423297) | Human gut metagenome, whole genome shotgun sequencing project. | reverse complement strand
TGATTAATGTTAACTAATAATCAAATAACGATATATTTTACAAATAATTTATCATAATACTACTAATCAAACTCCAGCTATTTCCATCACTTTAGCTATTACAACGAATTGATGACCAATTAATAACTAATTGACATAATTATTTCAGAAATAACAAATAAACCTCCAGCAAGGTTTACCGGAATAATAAAAATTACATATGAAAATATATATTTCAACAAACTCGTATATCTATCTATATAGCCGGATGATGACTAAAAAATATGCTTTAGTAAGATAAATATAAATGAATAAACCAAGATCTGATATGCTGTAATAGCAAATAGAATATTGCAGAATAATATAGAAAATACATCTTCAATTGGTACAACAAAAAACGGGACTTTTCACAAAGTCCCGTTTTTCAGTTTTCAATAGGTATTAGTTTTTTTTAAGGTAAAAAGATTGTTTTCAGGATAACGGTGCAAATATGGCAGAATTATTTGGATGTCGCAAATTATAAAACATGTCATAAAACATATTTTTGAGTTTTATTAAGGTTTTATAGCTAAATATTTCATAATCCACCATGTCATTCCCGTCATTTGATGACAAATTTATAAAATATTTCCAACTTACAAGTATAAAAGTAGAAAAATCTATGACAAACGATCCATTTGATGCTCGAATATCTGGCTTAATACTCGTTATATGAAACAATTTGATCTATTTCCTTACGAGATTTTTTTCTTTTACTTTTTGCGGGATAACCAATTACTATGTCTAATAATAATCTTTTTGAGGAAGGTATGCCGGTAATCTTCTTTATCTCTTTTTCATCAAACCATCCTAATATACATGAGCCCAATCCTTCGTTTTCTGCAGCCAATGTAATATGTGCCGCAACAATCCCAATATCAATTAAAGGAAAATGCTTATTCTTGATCTTCCCTCCCAATAGAGAAGTTATATTAGCAGAGTCTTCTATCACAAGGATATGCACCGGTGCATCTTTGGCAAATTTATTCATTCCCAGTCCGGCCGTAGCTTTGCCGACCTTTAGTACAAGTTCCCTTTCATTTACAACAACAAATCTCCACGGCTGTGCATTGCAGGCAGATGGTGCTAAACGGGCAGCTTCAAGAATACGATCTAATTTAACTTGTTCTACCGGACGGTTTTTATCATATACCCTGTCACTTTGGCGGGAATATACTAAAGAAAGGAAGTCAGATACATTATCTATTTGTTGTTTCATGATCTTATTAATAAATTTGAAAGAAAAGAATATATGGATATTGATAAATAGAAAAGGAATCTCACAATCCGGGCGATAAATCTGCCTGGCAAAGAATATGAACTGATAAATTAGTTATTAAAGTCTTATAAGAAGGTGTCCAAAAAGTATAATTGTCATCCCGGGCCTGACCCGGGATCTCCTCCGTAAGCTATAGGACAACAGATTGCAGGTTAAGCCCGGGATGACAACTATACTTTGAAATACTCCTTACTTCTTTGTCAGGCAGATTCATCGCCCGGATTATGTGAAAGAGATTATCCTTTAGACAATCTCTCTATGTCTCAATATCAATTATTAAATTGCAGCATTCTGCTAATATACTTCCCTATAATGTCAAATTCAACATTTACCACTGTGCCTATTTGGATAGTATGGAAATTGGTATATTCATAAGTATAAGGAATAATAGCAACCTGGAAAGAATCATCTGTAGGATTGCATACAGTAAGGCTTACACCATTTACGGTAACAGAACCTTTATCAACTGTCATATATCCACGTTTTGCCATTTCTTTATCAAAAGTATACTTAAAGGTAAAATACCAACTACCATCAGCATCCTTGATATCTATACATATTGCAGTCTGATCTACATGCCCTTGTACTATATGACCATCTAATCGCCCGTTCATCATCATGCTGCGTTCCACATTTACTTTATCACCCACTTTTAATAAGCCGATATTAGAACGTTCAATCGTTTCTTTCATTGCCGTTACAGTATAGGTTTCTTCAGTCATACTAACAACGGTAAGGCAAACACCATTATGAGATATACTCTGATCAATTTTAAGTTCATTTACAAATGAACATTTCATGGTAAGATGCAAATTTTCCCTATCTCTTATCACAGAAACGACTTCTGCATATTCTTCTACAATTCCTGAAAACATAATATCTTGATTTGTAAATTATTGGATTATATAATAATATCAGTAAACAAAATTACAAATAAAAATGGAAAGAGGGTGGTTATGGAAGGTGATAAATTTAAATAAAAAGTAAATAGAAGTATTCTAAACCTAAAGTAAAGGCATAAAAAAAGGAGTCACGCCTGACTCCAACCTTGTTAACCTTAAATCTAATACTATGAAAAACACAGTGCAAATATATTATAGAAAATTATTACTTCCAAAATATTTGCACTGTATATCCATTATTATAATATTATTTAAGAATTTATTTGCCGTTTTTAATAATTCTAAACGATCAACACTTTATTAATAAGCATGCTCATCACCTTTCATTTCTATGGCGGTTATTTTCTTTTTATCTATAGCTCTCCAGGCATAGAATATGTAGGCCAAAACAAAAGGTACAAGAATAGAAACATATGCCATTACTTTCAATGTAAACATACTTGAGCAGCTGTTTGAAATGGTTAGTGAACTTTGCAAATCTGCAGTTGACGGATAATAAGCGGTATTATTATAACCGGCGCAAAGCAAAAGTCCTAATACAGTTAATACAGTTCCTGCTCCTGCAAACCAAATACCTTTCGTGAAAGTTTTTTTCAACAATGTGTAAATGATGCCAAAAAGAACTAACACAACTCCTACTAAAAACACAATTAATACCAAAGGCATTTCTATGAAATTGGTGAAATATTTATAAGGCTGCATGAATACTTCCTGGGTATCAGGATTTACAGCAAACCCCTCTCCTACTAAAATACGTACTAAGAAAGCAAGGAAGAAAACTAAAAACAAACCTGTATTCAACCACAATGCACGGCGGATTTTCTCATTAAGTTCTTTATCATCTATATTATTTAAAAAATAAAGGATTCCTAATATACGAGCCAGGAAAAACACTCCAAGTCCTAATACTACATTCCATGGATTAAGCAAAGCTTCCAATCCATGCCATGGGCTTTCCCAACTACTTATTACAGGCATCACCTGATTTGTAATGTTTGCTTTGTTCACAAAAAAACCTGAACCTGTAAAGAATGTGGCAACAGCTCCTCCGAGTAATACCGGACCTACAATGCCGTTTATTACTAAAAATACCTGATATGCTTTCTTGCCTAAAAGATTTCCTGCTTTTGACTGAAATTCATAACTTACTGCCTGCAATACAAAACTGAAGAGAATAATCATCCAAAGCCAGTAAGCACCACCAAAACTTGTACTATAGAAAAGTGGGAAAGAAGCAAAGAAAGCACCCCCGAAAGTTACTAAGGTTGTAAATGTAAACTCCCATTTGCGACCAGTTGAGTTAATCAACATCGACCGCTGTTCTTCCGTCTTACCCAAACTAAAGATTAATGAATTACCACCTTGGACAAAAAGTAGAAAAACAAGTAATCCGGCCAGTAATGAAACGATCAACCACCAATAATGTTGTAAGAATATATATGTATCCATAAAAGAATTGTTTTTAATGAATTAATATTTTCGTCTCCAATGGAGAAGAATATTATCAAGCTGGTTTTTTCCTCTGATTATTCCTCAGGTGATATTGCCGGCCCTTTTTTTATTGCTTTTGCCATAATACCGATTCCTGCTATCAAAAGGACGGTAAAGATTATTAAAAATATAAAGAAAGTAATCTGAACAGAGCTTACATCCAACCTTGAAACAGAAGAAGAAAGCGGCAACATATCCTGAATAGCCCAAGGCTGACGTCCTACTTCAGCAACAATCCAACCGGCCTGACCTGCAATATATCCTAAAGGAATAGTAATCAAACCGACATAATGCAACCATTTCATCTTAGTTATATCTTTCTTATATACAAGGAAAAGGAGAAGAGCAAAGAATAAGATAAAGTATCCTCCCAGAATCACCATTATACGGAAAGCATAAAAATTTAATTCGACATTAGGAACCAGTTCATGCTTGTCTTTAATATATCCATAACCAAAATACTTCACATTATCATCTAATGTTTTACGATATTGGGTAGCTACTGCTTCATTACCATCTTTTTTGGCTTTCTGGTAATTGCTTAAAGCCTGAATAGCAATTTTTCCCCTTTCTATTTTCTCTTCGGCAGAAAGTGCTATTGTTCCATCTCTTTGTTGATAGCCACCCTCCATTATTTCTTTTATGCCGGGTACATATCCTTTAAAATCTCTAGTGGACAAGAAAGAAAGCAAATTAGGTATTTCCCATCTAAATAAGAAAGGATCTTTCCCGTCATCATATTTCGTTTTGGACGGATCTAATACACCTAATGCTACTATACCAACTCCTTCACCACCTTCATACAAACCTTCTACTGCCGCCAATTTCATGGGTTGGGTCTTAGCAACCTGATATCCAGATGAATCACCTGTCCAGAATAGGAGAAGTGAAGCAGTCAAACCAAATATAGCAGCAATTTTAATACTTGCCAATGCAAACTTATTATCTCGTTTTTTCAGCAAGAACCAGCAACTTACCCCTACTACAAATACAGCAGCTATCACCCATCCGCTTAAAACTGAATGGAAAAATTTAACAACTGCCATTGGAGAAGTAGCTACAGCTATGAAATCGACCATTTCGTTACGAACTGTATCAGGATTAAATACCATTCCTACAGGATATTGCATCCATGCATTCGCAACGAGAATCCACCATGCTGATATAGTTGCCCCCAGACCGGTGAGCCATGTAGAAGCAAGATGGAATTTTTTACTTACTTTATCCCAACCGAAAAACATTACTGCAATAAAAGTGGCTTCTAGGAAAAATGCCAGAATACCTTCTATCGCAAGAGGAGCTCCGAAAATATCTCCTACAAAGAAAGAGTAATTACTCCAGTTGGTTCCAAACTCAAATTCCAGAATCAATCCGGTAGCAACCCCGATAGCGAAGTTTATACCAAATAATTTCATCCAGAACTTTGCAGTATTCTTCCAGAACTCTTTGCCTGTCTTATAATACAGCGTTTCCATTATCCCCATTACGACTGCAAGACCTAAGGTTAGGGGAACAAAAATCCAGTGATACATGGCCGTAAGTGCAAATTGCGCTCTCGACCAGTCAATTAACGAAGTGTCAATAGTTTCAACCATATAGAATAAAATTAAGAATTAATCAGTTAGTGATCCTTTCAACAAGTTCCTTGGCAACAAATTCCTTTTGCGCTTCTATATTTTCTTGTTGAGGCACAATATTAGGGAAAAAAAACAAACGAAAGATGAAAAACATACTGAAAAACTTTACAAAAATTATTGCCCACAAAGTTTTTCCCAATATCATTTGCTTAAAATCTTTCGAATAAAAGTGATAAATACGAGAAAATACATTTTTTTTCATTATTTCATTGTTTTCGGTTTTGTAGCTGCACAAATTAATTGAATTTAAATGATAAAATCAAAAAAATCTCTACTTAAATTCTCTTAAACTACATAATTAATATCAGAATGAACACACTCTGCATATATTTTGCTGTAAGCAGAAATAGCTTGGATTATGAAAAACATCTTCATATTATTCATTACAACATTATTCTTTATCTTAACAAATTCATTTTCACAAAACACTCCTGTAAGATGGGATTTAGAGACTTGTATTGAATATGCAAGACAGGAAAATATTCAGATAAAAAGAAGCCAGATAGCATTAGCCCAAAGTTGGATGGATACAAGAACTGCACATGCAGCTTTATTTCCAAATCTTTCTTTCTCTACAAGTCACAATTTTGCACCACAACCCTTCATCGATAATAATGAAGGAGATAGAATTAGTTGCAGCGGCAATTACGGGTTAAATTCATTCTAGACTGTTTGGAATGGCGGCAGACGCCTTAAAACGATAGAGCAACAAAAAATGTACACGCGTGTAGCAGAGTGGAACATACAACAAACTCAAAATATAATTGAAGCAGGTTATTGCAGAACTTGACAAAACAAACTTACTGAATGAACTGGCATCACGCCAAAGCAATTAATATCTGATAATGATTATGAATTGGCTTATTACAGGTATCAGCAGGCCAAAAATTCATACGAAATAAGCAAAAATGAGTTAGCTAAAGCCGAAACAAATTGGGGATATGCAACAATTTACTCTCCTATTGACGGAGTAGTGCTTAATAAAGTAGTAGAAGAAGGGCAAACCGTAACTGCCTCTTTCAGTGCTCCTGTCCTATTCACTATTGCACAGGATTTAACTCAAATGCAGGTCGTTGCCCGGATAGACGAAGCAGATATAGGCCAGGTTCATGAAGGCCAAAGGGTTGAATTTTCCGTAGATGCGTTTCCTAATGATTTGTTTGAAGATAATGTAACACAAGTGCGTCAGGAAGCTACTGTAGAAAGTAATGTAGTTACTTATGAAGTAGTAATTAATTCACCCAATCCGGATTTAAAACTAAAACCCGGGTTAACAGCTAATGTAACCATATATACGGTAGAAAGAAATAATGTTCTCTCTGTGTCATCTAGAGCTCTACGCTTTAATCCTGAAACTACCCAGATTGGGCCACAAGACAGAGTGGTAAACACATCGGGAGAAAATAAATTATGGACTTATGAAGATAATACCTTTACAGCCCATCCCGTAGAAATATGAATCAACAGCGGAACCCGCACCGAAATAATTTCCGGAATTGAAGAAGGAACACCCGTAGTAACAGATGTCATTTCCGGAGAACAACTGGAACTGATTAACAGTAGTAATCAACAAAATAGAGAAATCAGTCCGTTCTTGCCTGGCAGAGGAAGGAGAAGATAAGTTATGTGTAAACCGATTATTGACCTGAATAACATAAAAAGAGACTTTATCGTAGGTGACGAAACAGTACATGCTCTTCGTGGTATCTCATTTGTGATATGCGAAGGAGAATTTATCACCATTATGGGAACATCAGGGTCCGGAAAAAGTACATTACTTAATATATTGGGCTGTCTGGACACTCCATCTTCCGGGGAATATTTATTAGATGGTATATCTGTACGCACTATGGAAAAGTCAGAAAGGGCTATATTAAGAAACAGGAAAATAGGTTTCGTATTCCAGAATTATAATTTACTGGCTAAAACTACGGCTATTGACAATGTAGAGCTGCCTTTAATGTACAATCCCGGGATTTCATCCAAAGAAAGAAAACAACGTGCTATTGATGCTTTAAAAGATGTTGGCCTTGGAGATCGTTTGTTGCATAAGTCCAATCAAATGTCCGGAGGGCAAATGCAACGCGTAGCCATCGCCCGTGCATTGGTCAACAATCCTGCTGTAATACTTGCAGATGAAGCTACAGGTAATCTGGATACCCGTACTTCTTTCGAGATCCTTATACTCATGCAAAAACTACATGCAGAAGGTAAAACCATTATTTTCGTGACACACAATCCTGAGATATCTGAATATAGCAGTCGAAATATTAAATTAAAAGACGGGCGTGTTGTTGAAGATATTAAGAATGAAAAAATATTATCTGCATCAGAAGCTTTATCCAAGATTCCGAAAGAAGATGATGAATAAGTAGTACTTATGAATTTTATCAACCTATTCAACTAGCCTATCTATATACAACCCTGGAGTGTAGGACTAAGTTTTGCCGTTTGTACTCTGACAGGAGTATTTTTCAGATAGTATCTGGCAAGAAAAGCGGCAAACCTTGACCCGATAGATGCAATCAGATACGAATAATTAAACTACCAACTCATTATAAAACCAATCTTCATTTTATAATTTATCAATATATCTGATTATTCCATAAGATTCTCTTTTTAATTCTGCGAGGAAACACCTTGTAAGTCTAATTATGGTTCAAAAAGGTCGAATGTCTAAAATTCGCCCTCTGAGAGACATATTTAGACTATCTTCTTTTATAGCCTCCCTACATTTGCCTTTGTAATTTTATTTAAATCATTTAATGTTTAATCTTAATGGTATACTACATGAAAAAACAACTAAGTTTTCATGGGTTCAAATTGCATAAAGTAATTTATACTTTATTGATATGCATGAGCCTTCTTTCAAACGTTCAGTACCTGAACGCACAGACATTAAAAATCAATGTAACAGGAATTGTAAAAGACGCCGGGGGAACACCGGTTATCGGTGCAAGTATTCTGGAGAAAGGCACTACAAATGGAACCATCAGTGATTTAGATGGTAATTTTAGTATGAATGTATCGCCAACAGGAACATTAGTTATCAGTTACATCGGATATATCACGGAAGAGGTAGCGGTTAACAACAGAAATTCTCTCTCTATTATTCTTAAAGAAGATTCCGAAACTCTTGATGAAGTGGTAGTAGTGGGATATGGTGTACAAAAAAAGTCTGATGTAACAGGTTCTGTAACATCCGTATCCAAAGAGAGACTATCAAATCTTCCCGTAACAAATGTATTACAGGCAATCCAGGGAGCTACCGCAGGGATAACAATTACTCAAAACTCTTCCATTCCGGGAGAAGCACCTTCAGTATTGGTACGTGGGAGGAACTCTATCAATGCTGAAACCGGACCTTATATTGTAGTAGACGGAATACCTATCAGTAAAGCCGGAGGGTCATTAAATGATATCAACCCGGGAGATATTGAATCCATGGAAATATTGAAAGATGCTTCTGCTGTAGCAATCTACGGAACAAACGGAGCCAACGGAGTAATCCTCGTTACAACCAAACGAGGTAAGAAAAACAAGCCGACCATACGCTATAACGGATACGTCGGGATAGAAAATATCGCTCACATTCCGGATATGTGTACACCACAAGAACTGCTGGCACGCTACAAAGAAGGAAATCGCATTAATGGTTCTCCTATGTTTCATGAAGTTGTAAAATATGAAAATGAAGTTGAAAATTACGAAAAGGGCATTACCACAGACTGGATTGATGCCGTGACCCAAACTGGAATAATCACAGATAATAATATCAGTATCTCGGGGGGAGCGGAAAATGTACAATACTATGTATCCGGAAACTTCACCGATCAGAAAGGTGTGGTAAAAGGCTATAACTATAAACGTTATTCTTTCCGCACTAACCTGGATATGAATGTTACAGATTACCTGAAAGTGGGAACAAGCACTTACATCGTATCCCATAATAGAGATGGCGGCCGGGCAAACCTGCTCAATGCAGCAGCAATGAGTCCCTATGGTAAAATGTATAATAAAGACGGCAGTCTGTGTATATACCCGATGAATAGTGAAACCCTCTGGAACAATCCTCTGTTAAATACCACTACTAATCCGGAACGCAGACAGTTTAACATAAATATAAACGGGTATGGGGAAGTCGATTTCGAGAAGATATGGCAACCTTTAAAAGGATTAAAATATAAATTGAATGCCGGATATTCTTTTGTGCCCAAACGGGAAAGTTTCTATACCGGTGTTTCTGTCAATGATTTAAATGGGACGGCATCTATAGATAATTTTGAGACTCAAAACTACACAATCGAAAACATATTAACATACGCCAGGGATTTTGGCAGACATCATTTTGATCTTACAGCTTTGTATGCAGCCCAGCGCAAAAGGTACCGTGAAAATAAAGCGAAGGCAGTAGGTTTTGTAAATGATGAACTGGGATGGAATAATATGGGAGCCGGCACTACGCCCACCGTATCATCTAAAGCTGAAAAATATGCTACTATATCACAAATGGGACGTCTGAATTATTCATACGACAGCCGTTACCTTTTCACATTTACCGTGCGCCGGGATGGTTCTTCCGTGTTTGGGACTAATAATAAATACGGCACTTTCCCTTCCGTTGCGGTTGGTTGGAATATAGCAAACGAACATTTCATGGAAAACAATGACTGGCTCAATACTTTAAAACTCCGTCTTTCTTATGGTAAAGCCGGTAACGAGGCTATCAGTGTTTACCAGACAATCACCACTATGGCAAGCCGCCAGATAGCAATGGGAGGATTGACAAACATCGCTATGATCACAGACAGATTGGGTAATTCGGACCTGACATGGGAAACTACAAAGAGTTTTAATGCCGGATTGGATTTCGGGCTATTGAACAATCGTATCTACGGAAATATTGATGTTTATTTCTCAAATACAATTGACTTATTGCTAAAACGCCAATTACCTACCATTACGGGGTTTGGTGATGTATTCTCCAACATGGGTAAGACAGCAAATAAAGGAGTTGAGATTACTCTGAATTCAAGAAACATAGCTAACAGGGATTTCCAGTGGAATACCGGCATTGTATTCTCCTGGAATAAAAATGAAATCAAAGAGTTATATGGTGACGGCAAAGATGATGTAGGAAACCGCTGGTTTATCGGACATCCCATAGATGTTATTTATGACTATGTGAAAGTCGGTATCTGGCAACAAGATGAAATTGACAGGAACGAGCATCTGGATTGGGATCCGATTGCAAAACCCGGAGATGTGAAACTGGCTAATCTGGATGGTGAACCCGGTATTACAAATGATGACCGTAAAGTGTTAGGACAGAGAACTCCCAAATGGACCGGAGGGCTTACCAATACATTTACTTACAGAGATTTTTCTTTAAATATATTCATTCAGACCGTGCAAGGCGCCATGCGCAACAACTCTGCGATAGGTATGGCCTCCGATGAATTGGAGCGGCGTAATACATTTGCAGAAATCGGCTATTGGACACCTGAAAACAGGAGTAACAAATGGCGCTCACTCAATAAAAATTCCAATCCACATGGATATGGATTCCCTTATAAGGCCAATTATACCCGTTTGAAAGATATCACCCTGAGCTATAATTTCCCAAACCATATTATTCAAAAGATGAATATCGGTGGTTTAAATATGTATGTGAGCGGACGAAATCTCTATACATGGACCAACTGGATCGGATGGGACCCGGAAGAGAGAGATATAGCCCGTGGAAGTGAGAATTGGGATATCAACTATCCGAGTGTGAGAAGTATCGTATTTGGAATCAACCTTACATTATAATATAATTAGTATGAAAACGAAATATATTTTATTATCATTAATTGTTTCTTTGTTACTTATCGGGAATATTTCCTGTAGTGACAGCTTTCTGAATGAAAAACCCTATTCATCTTACGCACCGGAAACATTAACGGATGCAAAAGGGATTGAAGCTTCTTTGAAAGGATTGCATTACAGATTTGGAGAAATATGGACATGGTCTGATCAGCAAGGCTGGCTCTGCTGTTGGCAAATAGGTACGGATGTTGCCTCTCCGGGAGGTATACAAGGGGTTGAAATACCTTTCTTCAACTATTCAGAAATGAACTCTGAAAACAGGGCGGTAAAGTATATGTGGGAAAAATCTTATCAGATTATCAACACTGCAAACATCATCATCCAGGCACTGGGAGAAGACGGTGACCCTGAAAAAATAGCCGAAGCTAAATTCTTCAGAGGATATATGTACAATACGCTAGCTACTCTTTACGGTAATGTTCCTTTGGTCACGACTCCCACTGCGACTGCCAAGACTGATTATGTGCGTACTGCTCTGTCGGAAGTCAATACTTTAATTATTGAAGACCTCAAATATGCTTCACAATATCTGCCTGATATTGATAAATTAGTATCCGAAAGCCGGGCAAACAAATATATGGCAATGCAGGTACTGGGAGAAGTATATTTACGTATAGACAACCCGTCTGAGGCAGAGAGCATTTTAAGTACTATCATTGATGACAAGAAGTTTTCACTCGTCAAAGCCAGGTATGGAAAAAAGATGGCAGAGAAAGGAGATTATTTTTCCGACATCTTTGTGTTCGGTAATCAACGCCGCTCCCAGGGAAACACAGAAGCGATCTGGACATTTGAACTTGAATATACAAAAGACGTACCTGGTGGCTATACCGGTGCTCCTCAACACAGGCGTGTGTGGGTTCCTGCATACCATAATGTGCCGGGGATGACTTATGAAAATTCCGACTCGCTCGGCGGACGTGGCAACGGGCGTATGCGTCCTAGTAACTGGGTTAAATACCAACTATATGAAGAAGGTGATATCCGGAATTCGGAAAACAATATTAAACGCCATTTTTATTATAACGCTCCGGGATATAAACAAACAATAGGCATTGACATCAATGGATTGCGTGTTGCGGTTGACTCTAAAGATGCGGTAACAACAAAAGAAGTGAAAGAAGGAGATCCTGTTATTGTTGCGGCAGGCGATACACTTGAAAGCATGTTCCCCTACTCTACCAAATGGAATGCTTTCGATCCTTCGGATGCATGGGGATGGGCATGTATAAAAGACTTCCCTATCATGCGGCTTGGAGAAACCTATCTGCTGAGAGCCGAAGCCCGCTATAAACAAAATAATTTGCAGGGAGCGGCCGACGATATCAACGTATTGCGCGAAAGGGCTTTCGGCACTGCTTATCCGGCAAAAGGTAAAGTAGATGCCTCTGACATAACAATGGATTTCATTCTGGATGAACGCGCCCGGGAGTTATTTGCCGAGGAGAACCGCCGGATGACACTCATGCGCACAAAGACATTGCTGCAAAGAGCCAAACTTAATACAGAATCGACGATAAAAGGAGAAATCTCTGGATTGGAAGAGAGACATTTATTATTACCTATTCCATTGGATGAGATACTACGCAACAAAGATGCTGTCCTGGAACAGAATCCGGGATATCAATAATTCATAGGATAATTTTCAATAGGTATTACCGGAGGTTATGCAGCTTTGCTGCCGGCTTCCGGTTTTATTATATTTTTAGGAAGAACGGATACAATAAGATATTTATAATTAAATATATTTTCTAAATTATCTTATATTATTTTGTACCTTTTCTGTCATGGGTTGGGTAAAGTTCCGGCAACGGGAGAAATAAGACAATAAATACAGGAAGTAAGTATTATTTAACAGAGAAATTCTTTTTAAGAACAGGAATTTCCCAACTGCAGCGGTTGGCTTTAGTGAACTGCTGCAGTCGGCAACTTCAAACCGCAGCAGTTCACAACACTCAACTGCTGCAGTTAGGAAATGTCAACCGCTACAGTTCAAAAAAACGGGATTAGAGCCCTTGTAGAGCGATATTTGCAAATATAAAAATGGCGAATGACAAGCTTATCATTTATTTTGGCCTGTATCATATTTTCGCTATAACTCCTGACTTAGCAGGTCGTTTATACAATAGAGTTTTTATCCCGGATTGAGCAATAAAGAAATTTCCAATTCTTGACTCTGTTGTTTGCAAATGTTGCCACCATTGCAACCCCGGAAAGCTTAAAAAGCTAAAGAAAATCATCGGAAATAATGAAAAGTCAATGTAGTAGGATTAAATAATTATCTCCTTCTTATACGTATGCTCCACACAAACTTTCCCCTTACACATTATCCGCCTCTCAAATCCCTCGACCCTTGTCATGCCTAGCGACCGCATCAGCCTGGCTGAAGCTGTGTTCTCAGCATCCGTAAGGCCGCATACCTCTTTGATGGTTGCATGGGTGGTATAATACGCTATTAACCCGGCAAGAGCTTCGCGGGCAAATCCCTGATTCTGGTAAGCGGGCGATACATTACAACCTATCTCGAGGAAGAAAATAGGGGTAGATTTATCCTCTTTACGGGAAGTCTTTTTGATGCAGGCGGCACAATCACCTATCACCTTGCAGGATGATTTAAGGACGATGGCAAAACCAAGCCACTTCTCAGGCGTAAGGGGAACAGCGCCCTTATTGCGGGAAATAAACAGCTTGATTTGCTCGCGGCTGAACGATTCCCAATATTGGAAACGGGCAACATCTTCGAGCGAGCGGTAGCTGTAAATTGCATCTTCGTCTGCCTCAGTGATGCTGCGTAGAAATAGTCTGTTGGTGGTTACAAATGGAGTTGACATAGGCCGATTGAAATTTTTTAATGTAAAGAGTGATCTTTTTGTCTCCCGTCATTAATACACATTTATATATAATTTACTCCCCCAGCCTTTTTCTCAGATCACCCTGATAACTCTCCATAAACTTACCAATATCCATAAAGAGATAAGACATCAGGCGGATAAATGGATTACGTATTCGGATAATCTCAGTCGCTGTAAATAACGTACCACCCGTTTCCGTTTCCTCCATCTCACCAATCCAGTGGCCGGTAAAGGCGTTGCCCTCTACAATATCAAATTCATAACGCGTGTAAGGCTGTTTCAGGGTAGTGCGGAAACGAATGCGGTTGCCCCGTTTATCTATCTCGTCCCAGAGTTCTATGTTACCATCACTCTCGAGGATGATGATTTCTTTAAGATCAGTGCGGTAGTGGTAGTTTACGTTGTCGGTCACAGCTTCGTAAACAGCTTGGGGGGAAGCTTTGAAGGTGCTTTGGCGGGTTTCCGTCCGCTCCTGCGGCAGCAACAGACCGATGATAAGAAAAACAAGAATGAGGGCAAGCAGTGCTGCCAGGATGTAAAGTACGATACTCATTTTTTTCATTGTATAAGAAATAAATCCAAATCCGGTTTATCTTTAAAAATATCCTTATACAAATATAATACATTCCGGCTAACCGCCACACCCTCAATGTTAAAATCTACAGATAATCTGTTTATATCATCCGTTAAAAAGAGTTGATTTACTTCCGGGCTATCCTGTACAACCTTCCTTCGTCGGTTACAGCGTACAGAGCTCCGTCATTTCCTTCGGCTACATCGCGGAAACGCTGGTTTTCGTCAGTGAGTAACCGTTCTTCGCCCACTACCCTGTTGTTTCTCAACACAATACGGGCAATATGCTTACTGCTCAATCCTCCTATAAACAAGTTATTCTGCCATTCGGGAATAACACTGGAACTATAGAACGTCATACCGCTGGGCGATAATACCGGGTCCCAGTAATATACAGGCTGTTCCATGCCTTCCTTTTGAGTAATTCCTTCGCCTATGATCTCTCCGCTATACTCAACTCCGTAGGTTATGGTTGCCCAGCCGTAATTTCTGCCGGGTTTAACCAGATTAAGTTCGTCGCCTCCTTTGGGACCCATTTCCGACAACCACAGCTCGCGGCTAACGGGATGAAGGGCAAGCCCTTGTGCGTTCCTGTGCCCGTACGAATAAATTTCGGGCATTGCACCTGCGGTATTCATAAACGGGTTTCCGGCAACCGGCTGTCCGGTGGGGGTAATGTGTATTACTTTGCCATATCCATTGTCCAGAGTCTGGGCTTTGGGGCGGGTTTCCAGGTCGGAGCGTTCGCCTGTCGATACAAAGAGATTTCCATTGTCATCGAAAAGTATGCGGCTGCCGAAGTGCATGCTGTTATCATAATAAGGCACAGCCCTGTAAATGATCTGGAAATTTTCGATCTGCGATTCATTGTCAGACAGCCTTCCTTTTCCTACGGCAGTGAGCGAACCCTGGGGAGTTCTTTCTGCAAACGTGAAATAGAGCATCCGGCTTGTTGCGAAATCGGGTGCGGGGGCTACGTCCAGCAATCCGCCCTGTTCGCGGTCGTCTACTTCGGGAAATCCGGTGATGCGATTGCTAAGTTGACCCGTTGTGGTAGCGATGCGCATGGTTCCCGCTTTTTCGGTTATGGCCAGTCTGCCGTCGGGAAGAGGTGTTACAGCCCAGGGAGAAGACAGTTCATCTGAAATAACTGTGGCTTCGTAAGGGGTTGTTGTTCTTACACCCGGTGCACGGGTTTGTCCTTCAAATGCAGGGCGGAAGTCGGTGTCGGGCTCCCGGTTTTCGACAGGAGGCAACTGCTGAGGGTCTTGCTGCTGTGGCTGCGTTTTGTTATTACAAAATGCAAATGTAGATATAAAAAGCATCGACAAGACTCCTGCTGATGTGATTCTGAAATACTTCATATTTACTGTTTTTAATGGTGTAAATTATTATTTTATTACTTCTGTTTTAGTGTAACAAGTTACGGCGGGAATTGGTTTATCTGCTCTTTTTCGCATACTTCTTCGTCCACGGACAATGTACAAGGCATTTAAGACAGGTGCTGCAACCAAACACATCAACAATTTCGTCTCTGGATATTGTCGGACTCCACGCCTTGCCTTTCAATACATTTCTTTCGCAAACCGCCATACATATATCACAATTACCGCACCTGGGCACAAGGGGTTCGTGCAGTACTGTTTCCAGTGGTGCATCTGTTAAGACGGTGCCGATACACTGTGCTACGCCATATTGGGGAGTAATAAGCAGGTTGTTTTTCCCGATCCACCCTATCCCGCTGAGTAGTGCAATGGTTTTGTGAGGCAGGATGGATTGCTTTGTTTCAAAATTAAACAATCCTTCGGCCAGAAGGCTTCCATCTGATTGGGACAAGGCTTTACACCCTTTTGCGGTAATGAATCCGGCTAGTTTGTCGGCTATTTCTCCTGCCCGGTGTTCGGTATGTACGTATTCGTCATCACCGAAATTGAAGTTATCGGCTGCCCGGTCTTTTACATAATCGGGCGAGGTAAATACTTTCCTTACATATTCAGGAGTGAGGGGAAGTACAAAAACAATGGCATGGGGCAACTGCCTGCTTTGCCTTTCATCTAAATGTGATATATCGACGAAGCGTATTAACTGTGCTCCGTGATTTTTTAATTCGTTTTCTATTGCCTGATTTAAATAGTTTACAGATTCCGTTTGCATATTCTTTATTGGTTTTTATCTTTTACGACTAATACTTTCAATAATCTCTCTTTACTCACGCTTACAACATCTCCGTTCCTGACTTTATGCTTTTTCACCGGGTAGTCTCCGGCGGTAAAAATTGCTTCTGCTTCGATCATCTTGTTCAATTGATTGGCCGACAGCCCTAAACAGAAGCGGATAACGGAAGATAGTTTCAGCCCGAAATCAAAAGGGATTTCGATATGGAATGTTACCATATCGTGGTCACTCGTTAAAATATCGTGTATCGAAATGCCGTCATGCAGTATTTCATAGTCTACACTGCTGTAATCTAACTCTACATTGTTCTTTCTTGCTGTTTCGGCAGAAAAGGCATATTGCCGGGCCAGTGCTTCGTTATTCTGCATGAATTTGAGGTATTGTTCTTTTTTTATCTGTTCGGGTTTCGTGCGCGACAGCAGGGTGAGGTTGTATGTGCTGTCGCACTCTACACATCGGTATATCAACCATACGTCGATATTTCTTTTCTGGGAATTCATCCTGAATTTATCGCTGCAATAAAACCGGTTGCTACTGCAATGATTACATTTTCTTTTCAGGGTGGGTGTATTTTTAACCCTTATCTCCCACCTATATTCTTTTTGCATTATTGTAATACTGTGCTTAAGTTCTTTAAAAGATTTATTATTATCCACACAGCACCGCAATGATAAGCTTAAAGCTTACCACAGACTACAATAGCAGATGCTACCAGCCTTAAAGGTCAATACTGTGAATGATAAACGATTGCATAAGAAACCTGTCCGGGAAGGATTACCCGAACGAAAGAACTATCAGCCTGTGGTTTGTGAGGCCGATATTAAGCCAGTATAAGTCTAAGAATTGTTCTCAAAATGTGACTATTATGGTTATAGGGTGCAAATATAGTTGTTTTTTTCGGGAAATCTTTGTTTTAGGAGGATTAGGTGTTTTAGGAATGCTGTTTTCGGGAAGATGATGTTTTTTGTGTTTGGTTTGGGATGAGGCAGGATAAATCTCTTATCAGCCTTTGTTATTACACAATCTAACAGCTGAACTAACGGTCGACGAAGTCAATTATTAGTCTCGATGCCGCAAGATAAGGGATTTATCCCGTCTCATTTGTAGCCGAGAGTATTCATACCCCGAATGTAATATCCCTGCCACAACCCTGAATATAACATCCCCCTTACAACCTCGCAAACCCAATCTTATTCATAACCGCCTTCTCAATCTCAACCAATATAAACACCATGATACCCATACCGATCGGATACACCCAGTCGAAAGCAGGCAGCGGCACAGTACCGAACACTGTATTCATAAACGGTATATAAGTAATGGAAAGCTGAAGAACGATCAGCAACGCCGAAACGATAAACACAGCCCTGTTGCTGAAAAAGTCTTTGTTGAAAGCAAACTTGCTGATGCTGCGGCTATTATAAAGGTGGAACATTTGTGTAATAACAATCGTCTGCAAAGTAACCGTACGTACTTCTACATCAGCCATTCCTTGGTTAAGAAGGAAAATATTCATTATCAGCGTACCCCCGCCGATGAGCACCGAAACGAAGATGATACGCCATATAAAGTACGAATTGAGCAACTGTGTTTTCGACGAACGCGGTTTGCGTTTCATGGCATCCGGCTCGATACCCTCAAAGGCAAGCGCGAAGGAAATAGTTACCGAAGTCACCATATTCACCCACAATATCTGCACCGGGGTAAGCGGCATGAGCGTACCGAAAAGAATACTCGCAATGATAAGGAAACTCTCTGCACCGTTGGTAGGCAGGATAAACAAGATTGTCTTTTTCAGGTTATCATACACCCGCCGGCCCTCTTCGACCGCAGCAACGATGGTACTGAAATTATCATCAACAAGCACCATTTCCGACGAATCTTTGGTAACCTCCGTGCCTTTGATACCCATCGCAATGCCTACATCAGCCTTTTTCAGGGCAGGAGCATCGTTTACGCCGTCGCCTGTCATGGCACATATCTGTCCGTCGGCCTGCAGGGCAGTAACCAGCTTCAGTTTATGCTCGGGGCTTGTACGGGCAAAAATATCATACTCTTTGGCAACCTCTTTAAACTCCTGTTCGTTGAGCTTTTCCAGGTCTTTCCCCTGCATGGCCTTCTCACCGTCGCCGATACCCATTTCTACACCAATCGCTTTGGCAGTATCCGCGTGGTCGCCCGTAATCATTTTGACACGGATGCCCGCGTCGTGACAAGCTTCGATAGCTTCTATGGCTTCGGGTCGTGGCGGATCGATGATGCCTGCAATACCCAGCATTACAATATCTTCCTGCACATCTTCGTGCGTGATCTTCGTCTTGTTGCGGTCTACCTCTTTATAAGCAGCACCCATCATACGCTGGCCGTGTTTGGCGGTTTCGGCAATCTTATCTTCCCAAAATTGGCGGTTCAGTTCGCGGCGTCCGTCCTCGTGAGCTTCGCAACAAGCCATTTCGAGCATACGGTCGGGCGCACCTTTGATGAAGATATAACGGCCGTCGTCGCCCATATCAACCAGCACGGCCATATATTTATATTCCGAGTCGAAAGGAATGGTCGATATTCTGTCCATTTCCAGTTCGCGCAGGTCGGCCTTCTTATATAAGGTGATAAGAGCTCCTTCTGTAGGATCGCCGTTCACCGTCCAGTTGTCTTCTTCCTCTTTCAGCTCGGCATCGCTGCAATAGTAAAAACTGAATATGAGGCGGCGCAATACCGTTTCGTTGCAATAGTCGTTAATCTCCTGCTCATCGTGGTAGATGTGTCCGTTGGGAGCATAGCCTGTGCCCGATACGGTAAAGTCAGTATCGGCGGTAATGAGCGATTTTACTGTCATTTCGTTTTTGGTAAGCGTTCCTGTTTTGTCGGAACAAATCACCGATACCGAACCCAGTGTTTCTACCGAAGGCAGATTGCGCACAATGGCGTTGCGTTTGGCCATATTCTGTACACCGATGGCAAGAATGATAGAAAGGATAGCCGGAAGCCCCTCGGGGATAGCTGCTACAGCCAATCCGATGACAGACATGAGCAATTCGCCGCTTCCATAATCGCGGAAGAAGTAGCCGAACAGATATACAATTACAGCAATCAGCACAATAGCAATAGAGATGGTTTTGCTGAAACGCGATGTCTGTTTCAACAACGGTGTAGTGATCGTATCTACGTCAGAAAGCATCTGGTTGATCTTACCGATCTCTGTATGTTTACCGACAGCTACCACAACACCTGTACCTGTGCCCGAACTGACTGTTGTGCTCGAAAAAGCCATATTTGCCCGGTCGCCCAGGTCGGTTCCTTCTTCGAGGGTGGCAACGTCTTTTTCAGAAGGAACTGACTCACCCGTCAGCATGGATTCTTCTATCTTCAGGTTGCTGGTTTTCAGTAAACGAAGGTCAGCCGGTACTTTATCGCCCGGATTGAGCAACACAATATCGCCTATGGTCACTTTATTGGCATCTATCTCCTGTCGTTTCCCGTCGCGTATCACATTGGCTTTTACCGAAAGCATATTTTTGATGTTTTCCAATGCTTTCTCTGCTTTGTTCTCCTGGAAGAACCCGATCACGGCATTGATCACTGCAACAATTACAATTACTATCGTATCTACATAATGCCCCAGTATACCCGATGCAATGGCGGCCAGGAATAAAATGTAGATCATCACATCGTTAAACTGTTTGAGAAAACGGATGATCCTGGACTCTTTTTTCTTTTTAGGCAACTCATTCTCGCCAAACTCACTGATACGCTGATTGGCGGTATCGGATGAGATACCTGATTTCTGGTCAGACTCTAATTTATTCAGGACGGCCTCTGCATCTTCTGCATACCACCTGTCCTGCATATCTTCGTATTCTGCTTTCATAATGTTATTTTATATATATGATTTTCTATTGTTTCCGGTTTACCTGTAGAGGTGGAATAAGTGTTTATCTCGTAAAAACAAAAAAAACGGGGGTACTGTTTGGAGGGGGGATGATTTATTTGTTTGCAAACAGGAACATGCCTGTAGAGACGCATATTTGCGTCTTAAACTACGCCTGCGGAAACTGAGACGCAAATATGCGTCTCTACAAGGTAGATATTCCCCTCCAACCCCTTAGTTAAGCATATTTAGTTAAAAAAATCTTGTATTTCCGTAATCTATGTGACTGCAACCGGGAGGCGACAAAACAAAAAAACTTTGCAGTATGTTCACAAACTATCAGGATGTTAGTAATAATGGCAAAAAAGCAACTTGATGAGATTAGTCCCCGCCAATTGATATAAAAAAATAAAAGTTTAACAGTAAAAAATGAAAGTTATGGATAGAAAAGATGAACTGGACGACAGCCGTTACTACAGCGACTGGAGTGTTGCCGAACCGATTGACGAAAAAAGTGCCAAAGAGGTTAGCAAGGACATGAAAAGAGATGCTAAAGACGTGAGCAACGACATGAAGAAAGATGCTAAAGACGTAAGTAAAGACATCAAAAGCGATGCCAAAGACCGGGAGAAAGCGATAAAAGACCGCGCTAAAGATATCCGTAGCGACATCAAAGATAATGCGAAAGACGAGTCGAAATTCCTGAAAGACCAGTCGAAAGAACTTCGCAAAGAACTCAAGGATAATTATAAAGATTATAAGAAACAGGTGAAGGACTCTGACGATCCGCTGGCCGACGAAAAAATATCTGCCGCTAAGGAAACTTCGGACGAACTTCGAGATAAGATAAAGAAAGGTCTTGATAACCAGCGTGAAAGGCTGAAAGATAACGCCGATGCCCGTGCCGACTATGTGAAGGATAGTATGTACGACCGCGCCGACAATATCAAAGACCGTGCTGATGCGCGTGCCGAAAACATCAGGGATGGCGTGGATGCACATGCCAAAAACTTTAAAGAGGATGTGGATGCACGTGCCGAAAACATCAGGAGAAATGCAAAAGACAGTGATCGCATTTACTAAATCGGAAGTGTAAGCGACTCACGTCACATTATTATATATCAACAATAAAAACGTAAAAGTTATGGACAGAAATGATGATTTGAAAAACGAAAAATCTGGTAACGTAAGTGGTAAATCGTGCGGATGGGGCAAAAGCTCATCAGACAGCAGTATGAAGAACGAAAGCTCTTCCGGTAGTATGAAGGATCAAAACCAGGATAGCTATCAGAGCGAAGGTTTGGGATTCAGCAGCCAGCAAAATCAAAGCTCGGACAACCTGAAGGGTAAGAGCAGCATGGGCGACACCGTGAACAAGCAAACTACCGGAGACTGGCAAAACCAGAACTCGGGCAATATGAACAACCGCAACTCTGACAACCTTTCCAGTGGTAAGTCTGACAGCTACGATAGCAGCAGCAAAAGCCAGAGCTGGGACAGCCAGGACGACCTGGACAGCGATCTTAATGATTCTGATGCTACCATTATCGTAAGTGAGGCTATTTTCTTCACTACTGATGATGATTTGCAGGACGATGATATGCAGGGCAGCAGTTCGTCTCAGATGGGCAATCAAAACTCTTCTTATTCAACCGGACAGGGTTCTTCTCAGATAAAGGATCAGGATTCGTCAAAGGTACAGGGTATGAGCTGCAAGGCCGGTAACTCTCAGAAAACTCCTGATATGGACAGCCCGGAAATAAACCGCTACAAAAACCAAAGTTCTTCTTCATCTCAGTTAAAAGATCAGGATTCTTCTCAGATGAGAGGACAAAGTTCTTCACAGATGAAAGACCAGGACTCTAACCATAAGCATACTTCATCTTGCGGATGTGGTAGCAAGAGCAAAAGCTATGGCGACAGCCGCAGCGACCTGAATAAGAACTTAAATAATAATATCGACGATCTTACAGATATGTAATCGGGAATTATTGCAAAAACAAAAACCGAAACCCGGAGTTACTGACAGTTATTAAGCGGAAGAGGATGATCCTCCTGCATGATGTGGGTAACTCCGGGTTTTTAATGGAATGAGACGCAAGTATGCGTCTCTACTTTTTCAGTATCCTCTCCAAATAGGCCATATCGGGTAAAAGATTAACTGTTTCGAAATTCCCCTTGTAAAAGGCGCCCCAGTTGTTAAATACGCAGGGCAATTCTTTTGCTTTTTCGAGGGTGTCGACCTGAATTAGGGATAGTGGAATATTATTGGCTTCGCAATATTGCTTTACTGTTTCTAGGGTTTGAGGGATGTAGGGGCATTGCATATCATAATAAATGGTCAGTACTTTGTTTTCGATCTGCATGCTTTTGGCATTGGGGGCAAACTTTGGCGTGGTTCCGTCAAAGGAGAGGGCAAGTAATTCGTATCCGTTGTCGGTAGTATCGACCACTTCAAAGCCGAACTTCTTTGCAAATGCCTGGTTTGACAGCCAGTTTTTTTGTTTCTTCGATCCGAGCATGCAAATGCCCGACCTACCTTTTTCTTTGGCATCGGCTATGCAATACTCCATCAGTGCCCTGGCATATCCGTTTCCTTTGCAATTGCCTAAAACCCACAGGCAATATATATAATAGTAGTTATCGCCGATGATAGGAACCCACGCTGTTTCGAGAGGGGCGTATTCAATAAAAACCGTACCTTTTACATTTAATTTCCTGAATACATGGCCTTCTTTCAGCCGGTCGGAGAGCCACTTGCGTTTTACTTCTACTCCTGGGTGGGGCTTTTTACTGCGGATAATGCAGCATAGGTGCTCGTCTGCGAGGTTTTCGGGTGTGAGGTTTATAAATTCGGTATTCATGGGTGCTTTGGGTTTAAATTGGGATGTTTTGAGTTAGTTGGTTGCAATTGTGTTTATCTATCATCGTTTGGATAATAGGGGAGGTAAATGTAGTGAATTTTTTTCTAAAACATCGACGTAACCATACGCAATGTCATACCAATGACCCGGAGTAACCGACAGGATAGTTGAGAGTTTTTGTTTGGCTGATTCCTGTTTGTTGCCTCCGGGTTGCCTGGTGTGCCGATACATTGGCTTTTTCCAGTTAACGGTTTAGGTATTGTATATCGTATATATCGTCTTTTTCTTTAGTACAAAAATAGCAAGGGAAATTTCCCCGGACGGATGGAATGTACTATTGATTCAGGGGGATTTTCCTAATTGTTTGAGGTGGGAGATGGGAAAGGTGTTGAGGGGATATACTTGTTTATGTTACAACTCAATCCAAAACACCTGCACCGTCTTCCCGTCCGTATACACAAATTCCCTCTCCAACTCACCACCTGCATTGATGATGGTTTTGCGAGAAGGCTCATTGTCCTTATAGCAGGCCAGCATTACTTTGTCGATGCCTATTACATCTTTGGCATACTGCAAACCGAGGTCCAACATTTGGGTAGCATAGCCTTTGCAGCGTTCGGTGGGGCGCACTCCATAGCCGATGTGTCCGCCATATTCGCGCAGAAGTTCATTGCCGAGTGAGTGGCGTATGTCGATCATTCCTACGATGCGGCCGTCGCTTTCGCGCACGCCGAAGAAGGTGGATGATACTACCCAGGCTGGGTTTACGGTTTCTTCACGGGTGTTGTTTTCGACCATTTGCAACCATTCGGTGTAGGGCATGTGGTCTATGAGGGCACCGCCGTGCAGTTCTTGTTCGCCGTATGCTGCGTGTTCTTTTTGGTATTCCATAGCGGCGGCTTCCATTTCGGGAGTGGGGGGTACGAGTTTGATTTTGTCCATGATGAGGGTTGGTTTTGGGTTTGCAAAGAAAATAAAAAATACATTGATTGGCTGTAATAATCAAAGAAAATTGCACTTATTGAGTGCATAACATGAATGTACTCATTATTCTAATAATTATCCTTATATTTATCCTCAAATAACCTTTATTGTATGTCAAAAACGGAAAAAGAAAAAATGCTGGCCGGAGAATTGTACAACCCCGGCGATAAAGAGTTGATCACCCGCTGGCACTATGCCAAGAGACTAATGCGCGAGTATGCCAATGCCGATACAACCGACCGCGACCTGTTGAACCGGATACTGGATGAACTGCTGGGTTCGCGCGGGGAAAATGTATGGGTATCAGCGCCCATCTACGTAGATTACGGCGAGAATATCCATATCGGCAACAACTGTGAAATAAACATGAACTGTGTGTTTCTGGATTGCGGCGTGATTACCATCGGCGATAATTGCGGAATAGGCCCCGGTGTGAATATATACGCTGTTTCCCACCCGGTAAAACCCGACGAAAGGTTATCGACGACAGACGACGGTACGTTTGCTTTCTGGAAATCGTTGACGGCCCCTGTCACCATCGGCAATAATGTTTGGATTGGCGGTCACTCTACGATATTGCCGGGTGTTACTATCGGAGATAATACTACGATAGGTGCGGGGAGTGTTGTTACAAAGTCGATCCCGGCAAATTGCCTGGCGGTTGGTAATCCGTGCAGGGTGGTTAGGGAGTTAGGGGGATAGCTTGTCCGTAAGCTGCGCTGTGTTTGCATATTCTTGTGAATAATCTCACCCCTTGCGGGCATAGCCGTCAGTCTAAGAAACCACCGGGAGCGCTGAAGGCGCTTTTCGATTCTAGCCCAAGGTTTCAACCTTGGGTAAAACAGCCATCTGGTAATGGAGTTCTGAAGGAACGACCGATCAATGGTTCACTCTATACGGTAATAGAGAAGTTTTCGTGTCGTTCCTTCAGAACTCCCTGAATATTATATGGTTACGAGTACCTGGGGTTGGAAACCCCAGGCTAGACTCGAAAAGCGCCTTCAGCGCTCCCGGAAGCCTATTAAACCTTAGCCTGACGGCTATGCCCTTGCGGGGTTTATCTGCCTGCCTGTAAGCTGCGCTCGTACCTACGCTTGCTTGCGGATATGCATAATTTAGCCATGGCATGGCTTAAAAAGCTAAAGCCTGTGACACCCTGGCCGTAAGCCCTGCTTACAGTAGTTCTTCCCCCCTCCAAAAAATATTTTCCCACCAAAAACATTGAAACACAACATCTTAGCTATTGTTGACAAATAATTCTATAAAATATTATTAGATTTACTATTATATTTAAAATATTATTTCTATATTTGCATATCGAATTTGTGCACATCGATAACAGAGATTATTATTTTATTTATTTATCATTTAAACTAAAAACTAGGAATTATGAGTTTAAAGTACAGCATTACCGAGATGAAAAACATGTTGAACCCTGAAGAACCTGCTTTGTTTTACGCACGCAGTCAGGTGAGAGAAGAGATAGACATCTATCAATTGGCGCGAGAAATGTCCTATTCCACTACACTAACCGATGGCGATATACTCAATGTAGTATTTGCCCTGATCCATAAAACCAACGAACACCTGGCGCAGGGTGATAGTGTGAGCCTGGGAGAATTTGGTAAGTTCCAGATGCAGGTATCCAGTCGGGGGGCGCAAACAAAAGATGATTTTACGCATGCCAATATTAAGAAGGTGAAAGTACAGTTCCGTCCCGGACGTATGATACGTACTGCCGTATCCGATTATAAATATGAGCGTGTTATATCTGTCAAAGCACGTAAAGAAGCGTTGAAAAACGGATAGTTCTGTAAACTAACCGGTAATAGAAATCTGATATTGCTCCCGCGCGGCACTCTTGCGAAAGAGAAGCTGCGCGGGATTTTTTTTGAACAGATTATAGAAGAAGCAGAAACTTGTCTTTATAGCCGACAGAAACTCTAGTATAAAAGAAGGTCGACTTTTATATAAAAGTAGGGGTGACTTTTATATATAAGTGAGGGTAGGTTTTATATATAAGTCAGGCATCTTTTATATAAAAGTTGTCTTTTCCTGCTTTTAGTCAGGGTGCAACTCTCAGAAAAAGAGTTGTCGCCCTGTTTTAGAGTATAACTTAAAATAGCTTGAATATCAGTAATTTATAAGCCGTTGCCATGAAAAAGTAGTTGTCATCCGGGTTTTATTAACATTTTCATTAACAATTATTTCATAATTTCGCCCTGTAAACATAACAAATACATATTTCATTTAAAATTAATCAAAATCCTGTTTCATTTGTAATAATATCTCTCGTACCTTGCCGTCGAATTATAAACAAATATATAAAAACATGTATATGGAACAATTATTACTCTGATTGTTGCCATCGGTACTTTAAGATAACGGGCTATAACAAATGCTTTTTATTAACTCTACTTTCTAAAACACACTGGTTTATACGATTAAGACAGAACTAACCCCCAAACTTCAAAAGCTATGGGCACTATTTAAATCACATTAAACATGCTATAATCTCATCGGTGCGTCTATCGTGGATGCATGCAGATGTTACTGTGCGAACAGCTCATTACCTGCAACAGGTATTCGGGTTTGTCGGGACTTTATTATCCTTACATCAGGATAAATCTATAACTATTTTATTACATTATTTATCAAATTACTTAACACAAACTGTTTTATCCATGAGATTAAAGATTACTCCTTTACTAATTTTATTACTATTATCCTCGGGAGTACTTCGCGCCCAAAACCCCGGTGGGGTGAGCAGCCCGGAGTTGTGGTTCCAGACCCTGCCCGTAGGAGCTAACCTAAATGGCGACTACCACTGGGTAGACTATAGCGGCGATTCCCTGCGCCTTAACATCTATGATGAACAGGGAGCCGAAAGCG
>PPYE01311396.1_pt1 | contig 27414 bp, 26 predicted proteins | sample 1559881 | NCBI WGS metagenome assembly PPYE01 (sample SAMN08240022, study PRJNA423297) | Human gut metagenome, whole genome shotgun sequencing project. | reverse complement strand
ATGATGTCGGCGATCTCGGCGTCAACGTCCCGGATGTACTTGTCGCTGTTCTTGTCCATTGATATCTACCTGCCCTTTCGATATAAATAACCATCTCAAAAATACACGATATATTGCGTATCTCTCTTGTGGACATGTTATTTCTTTCATCGAGCTTTGTCAAGCTGTATAATGTATATTTTAAAATTTTAGTGATGCGAGTATTAAATAGGAAGAACTGCCTTCGTACAGTGCTACAATATGAGCAAGACACTGTAGGCCTGTTAACAGGCAGAGCAGACTGCGACATTCCACAGGAGCCGGTGACAAGATGGCAGAGAAGGGGGAGCTCTATAGATGAAAGACATCGTTGAGGATTTTCTCGAGCTGGTGCAGATCGATGCGGCGTCGGGGAATGAACGCGGTGTGGCCGACGCGGTAAAGGGCAAACTCGGGGCGCTGGGGCTGGCGGTCGAGGAGGATGACGCGGGGGCCGGTTTCGGCGGCAACGCGGGCAACGTGCTGGCGGTGCTCGACAGCGGGCTGCCCGGCTCGATCCTGCTCAACGCCCACATGGACCGGGTAGCCAACGGGTAGGGGATCAAGCCGCAGATCAAAGACGGCCTGATCGTTTCCGACGGCACGACGATTTTGGCGGCCGACGATCTGTCGGGCGTGGCGGCGCTGATCGACAGCGTCCGCCGTCTGCAGGCCTGCGGACGAAAGTTCCCGCGCGTGGAATATCTCTTCACCGTGGGGGAGGAAGCGGGGCTTCTGGGGAGCAAGGCTTTCGACACAAGGCGGCTGCGCGCCAAAGTCGGCTACGCGTTCGACTCGCCCGGTCGGCTGGGGCGCGTGGTCTGCGCCGCTCCGGGGCAGGTGAGCCTGACGGTCGAGGTGACGGGAAAAGCGGCGCACGCCGGCAACTGTCCCGAAGAGGGCGTCAACGCCGTGACGGCGCTGGCGAAAATCCTCGCGACGATCCGCGACGGCCGTCTCGATCCCGAGAGCACGGCCAACTTCGCCGTGCTGGACTGCGGCACCAAAGTCACCAACATCGTCCAGTCCTACGCCGTCTGCCGGGGTGAAATGCGCAGCCGCAACGACGCGGCTCTGTCCGCCTACGTGGAATATTTCGAGAAGCACTGCCAGGAGGCGGCCGCGGGAACCGGCGCCGCGGTCACGACGACGGTGACGCCGCAATACGAAAGTTTCAGCTTCGACGAGGACGCTCCGGTGATCCAGGCGGCGCTGGCCGCCCTGCGCGGCATGGGCGCGGAGGCGCAGGTCAACGGCGGCGGCGGAGGCATGGACGCCAACGTTTTCAACGCCGCCGGGATCGGCGTCGTCGGCGTCGCCACGGGGTACAGCGGCAACCACGGCGTTTCCGAACGGATCGTGCTCGACGACCTGCGCCGTGCTGGCGAACTGGCCGAACGCATTGTTCTTGCCTGGGGCGACAGGGGCGGGCTGCCCGAATAGATTTCGCGCCGGCGCGGGGAAGCCCTTTGGGACAGTTCATTTAAAGAATATGCAGAAAGCGCTCCGAGGAGTTTCTCGCAGGGAATGAGAAACTCGCGGAGCGCTTTTTTATCGCGCAGGACGTGCAGGCATAAAACGCCTGAAAAGCGATGCGGGACTTTTTTGTTCGAAGCTACCGTTCAAAAGAAATCACCTGCGAAAAAGTGATCGTTTTTGCAGTAATACGGTACATTAAAACAGAAAAATTGGTCATTTTTTATTAATGACGTGAATCGTCCTTTATGATAACTTGGCGTTGATTGATAGTTATTAATTTTTTATAAAGTGACGTGTCGGAGGGAACCTCCGGCGGTTTTTTTGCTGAAGGCTGGCCGCGGCCAGGCCGAACAGCGGAGAAAGATGAAAAGGAGCGATAGTCATGAATCTGAGCACGTTTAACGGCGATTGGTCGAAAGTGAACTTTCTGAACCTGATGATGATCGACCTGAGGGGCAACCTGCGCTCGGTGACGCTGCCCCGCGAGTACGCGACCGAAAAGGTTTTGCGCGACGGCATCGGTTTCGACGGCTCCAACTACGGCTACGCCAAAGTCAGCAATTCCGACATGGTGGCCGTTCCCGACATGGGGCGGGCGCTGCTGGAACGACGCGGCGAATTCAACACCGTGCACGTGTTCTGCGACGTCGTTTCCGCCACCGACGAACGTATCCCCTTCGAGCAGTATCCGCGCAACGTCGTCAGAAACGCCGCCAGGTACCTGCGCGACAAGAAGATTGCCGACGACGCCAAAATGCTGGTGGAGCTGGAATATTACGCGTTCGATCAGGTGGAGTACACGATCCAGCCCAACCGCGTCGGCTACAGCGTCGCCACCGCCGAGGGGCTGGGCGACGATTTCAGCAGCGCGCCGCGCTTCGGCCTGTTCGACGGTTATCACCGCGTCTCGCCCGAGGACCGCTACCGCGATTTCCGCGACACGACGGTGGAGCTGATGGGGATCGCCGGCGTGCCGGTGAAGTATCATCATCACGAAGTGGCCGCCGGCCAGCTGGAGATCGAGCTGGAATTCACGTCGATGGAGAAGACGGCCGACGACGTGACGCTGGCCAAGTGGATCATCCGCACCGTGGCCCGCGAGATGGGCATCTTCGCCACGTTCATGCCCAAGCCGATGAACAAGGTTTCCGGCAGCGGCATGCACGTGCACCAATTCCTGACCCGCGACGGCAAAAGCCTGTTCCCCGGCGACGGCGTCGCCAATCTGTCGCCGCTGGCGCTTTCCTACACGGCGGGACTGCTGACCCACAGCCAGACGGGCAGCCTGCTGGCGTTCACCAATCCAAGCACCAACAGCTACCGCCGCCTCGTGCCCGGCTTCGAAGCGCCCGTCAGCGCCACGTTCGCCAAGGGCTCGCGCTGCGCCGCCGTGCGCATCCCCAGCTATCTCAAGAAGGACAGCACGCGCGTGGAGTACCGGCCCGGCGACGCCTCGGCCAACGTTTACTTTATGCTGGCCGGCATGGTCATGGCCGGCTGCGACGGCATCGCCGCCCAGCTCGATCCCGTGGCGCTCGGCATGAACAGCGCCGAGATCCTTCAGGAAAAGATCTTCCCGCTCAACCTGAACGCCGTGCTCGACGGCTTGGAAAAGGATCACGCCTATCTGCGGCCCGTCTTCCCCGAGCAGCTCATCGAGCAGTGGATCAAGGTCAAGCGCGAGGAAGCCGCCTACATCTACAACGCCCCGACGCCGCAGGAGTACGAGCTGTACTTCTGAATCAGGTACGGGCAGAGAAAACTCAAGAGCAACGGCAAAGGCCGGCGAGCGTGCTCGCCGGCCTTTGCCGTTGGAAATGTTTCAGACGGAACGTTTTCGTTTGCGCGGGGAAAGGTAACTCTCCGCACGCCCGTTCCTCGCTTTATACTATTTCTTAATTAAAAGGCCGAACGCAAGGGGGCTGCGGGGGAGATTCACAAAGCGAGCTGCGCAGACCGCGTAGCGGTCGAGACAGTCCTGAGCGACTGAACTCCTCCGCAGCGCCCGGAAAACTATGTTAATACTTTCTATCAAGAATTAGTATTACTTGTTGCGGGCGAGACGAAAGCCGCGGCTGCGGAAGGCGTCGTCGGGCATTTGCGACGAACGGTAGGCGCTGCGCAGGTGTTTGGCGAAATCGTTCCAGCCGCCGCCGCGGCAAACGCGCGCGGCGCCTTTTTCGGGGCCGGCGGGGTCGGCCTGCGCGGCGGAGGGGTAAGCGCCGTAGCGGTCCCAGCACCACTCGCTGACGTTGCCGTGCATGTCGCAGAGGCCGAAGGCGTTGGGCTTGAAGCTGCCCACGGGGATGGAATCGCCGCGGTAGGTGCCCGGCTTCACGTCCAGCTTTTCCGTGCTGAAGTAATTCTGCTCGATGTTGTAGGGGTAATGGCCGTAGTAGTTGGCGTCGGTCCAGGCTGGCGACGGTTCGATGTTGAACGGCCCGGCGCCGCCGGCGCGGCAGGCGTACTCCCATTCGGCCTCGGTGGGCAGGCGATAGCCGTTTGCCGCGCGGTTCCAGGTCACGTTTTCGCCGTCGATCGCGTAGGCGGGCGTCAGTCCTTCCGCGGCGCTTTTCAGGTTGCAGAACTTCACGGCGTCGTACCAGCTGACGGTCTCCACGGGCAGTTTTTCACCGCGGACGTGGTGGCTGGGGTTTGTGCCCGTCAACGCCTTGTATTCCTCCTGAGTGACCTCGCAGCGCCCGAGGTAAAAGTCGCTCACCGTCACTTGGTGCTGGCGTTCGTCGTTCTCGCGCCAAGGCTCGTCGGCCGGGCTGCCCATAGTGAACGTACCGCCTTTGATCAGGACCATTTCGCCTTGCGGCGCCGCCAGCGCGGCTTTCGCGCTCAGCGCCAGAAGCGCCAGCAGGATCAGCGTGCTCTTCATGGCGCTCACCTAAAATCCGTTTTTCTTGAGCCAGGCGTCGAGGTCGGCGCTCAGCGAGGAACCGCCGTCGTAATAGATGGAAAGAGGGTTCTGCACGACGGCTGCGGGGATCAGCTTGGTGATGGCGGAAACGCTCTGGCCGAGGCGGCCGCCGCCGTTGCTGCAGAAGGGCGAAACCTTTTTGCCGGCGAAGTCGTAGCTCTCGAGGAACGTGGCGATCGGCATGGGGATCGACGCCCACCAGTTGGGGGTAGCCGAGCAGGATCGTGTCGTATTTCGCCATGTCGGGCACTTTGCCCTTGATCTCCGGACGGGCTTGGGCGCGCTGGTCGCGCTGCGCTTCCCGCAGCACCGTGTTGTAATCGTCGGAGTAGGGTTTGACCAGCTCTATTTCGAAGATGTCGGCGCCGGTCTTCTTCTGGATGGCGCGGGCGATGTCGCGCGTATTGCCCCCCCACGAATAGAAAACGATCAGCGTCTTTCCCTTCGCCGGTTCCGCCGCCGCGGGCAGCGCCCAGAGAGCCGCCAACGCGGCCAGACCGATTATCAGCGCGTACAGATTTCTCATGTTAAAATCTCCTTTCGTTATGACATATCCGCCGTAAAGGCCTTTTCGCACGACTTTGCTTTTGTCGGCTTATTATAAAGGTTTGAGCGACCTTCAGGTCAAGAGTCCCGGAACGGCCATAGGGCGAGAACTTCATCGGAAAACCCGCGAAAAAAGCTTTGCCATGGAGTTGACTTGAAGGTTTACAATGAAGTCGTCAGCCCGATGGGGCAAGATCATTTTCAGGAAAGGGGCTTCAACAATGAAGAAAAACATCGGCTCGCAAATGGCGCTCTATCCGACGCCTCTGGTCGTCGTCGGGGCGATGGTCGGCGGCAAACCCAACTGGCTGGTGGGGCCGGTCACGTAGGCATCATGGGGCATGACCGCATAATGATCAGTCTCGTCACGGCTCATTACACCAACCGGGGTATTCGCACCAACGGCGCGCTTTCGGTGAACGTCGTCGAGGAATCCTGGCTCGAAAAAGCCGACGCGGCGGGGTGTGCGAGCGGCGCCAAGGTAGACAAATCAGGCTGGTTCGATTACACCGTCGGCGAGACCGGCGCGCCGCTGCTCGACGCCGCGCGCGTCACCATGGAATGCGTCCTTGAGGACACGTACGAGACGAGCGGTTTTGACAACTTCATCATCACTATCAAGAACACCTTTGCCGATGAAAGCGTGCTCGACGAACGGGGGCGAGTCGACTACCGCGTTCTCAAGCCCGTCCTGTTCGAAATGCCCACCTATGAATATCTGCGCACCGGCGACGTGATCGGCCGATGCATGAAGATGAACAAGAAAGCGTAAAACGCGGCATTTTCGGTGATGCCTTTTCGTTGAAATTTGGTATCGATCGTGCCTTGCCCGACGCCGCACAATAAAAAAACGAAAAGATCCGAAAAACTCCTTGCGCTGCCAAAAGGAGTTTTTCGGATCTTTTCGTTGGGGTGGTTCTACTCGAGTTGTTTGATCGCTTTCTGTGCGGGCTGATAATTTGGGTTGACGGCGAGAACGGCGTCGAAACATTTGCGAGCGTTCTTCTTGTCGCCGCACTTCAGGGCCGACATACCGGCCCAGTAGGCGTTGAGCAGGTCGAAACCGTTTTCGCGGGCGCTGCGGTTGAACATGGAGTAAGCGCTGCGGTACTGGCCGGCCTTGTAGGATCTCTGCCCGTTGCGATAGATGATGCGCAGGTTCGAGAGACGGTTGGCCGGCAGGTTGTAGGCGCTGAACAGCCGGTCGTCGGCGCAGGTATTCACGTTTACGGGAGGATTGTCCCTGAAGACGGGGCCGCCTTCGTCGGCGTACGTTCCCGGCGGGAGGACTTTGCCGGCACGCCCGCCTTTCGGCAGCGGCGCGTCGGGCGACGGTTTCTTGGGCGGCGCGCCTGCCCCCTGTCCGAGCAGCGGCGGTTCGCCGCTGGGGTCGGGCGGCGCGTCGGGAACAAGGCGTTCGGCAGCGACAGGAAGACTGCGCGCGCTCTCGCCGGGGTCGATCTCATCGAGCAGGTCGCCGACGCGGATGGAGGCGGGGCCGCCTTTGCCCTTCACGTAGGCGCAGAGGCTGTAGTTCGGCTTGACTTCGACGACTTTGACGAGGGCGTGGTAGACTTTTTCGGCGTCGATGATGGAGCCGTCGATGGCGCGGATGGGTTCGCCCTCCTCGTAAACGCCGTAAAGGTCTCCTTTGGCCGCGCCCTTGGCGGAGCCCATGTCGATGAGCGCGCGCTGCGGCGTGACTTTGATGACGTGGTACGCGACGCCGCCGATGCGGCGCTCCAGCTCGCGCACGGTGCGCTTGACGGCCTTCATGGCGGCCTGCGAACCGACGCCGCCGTACTGCGTCGTGCCGATCACGGTTCCTTCGTAAACGGCGCCGGCGATGGCGCGGCTGGCCGCGCCGGTCTTGCGCAGGGCGGCGGTGATGGCGCCGGTGGTGGTATCGATGGTGCGGACGTCGAGCGTGACGGTGCCGACGTTGGTGCCGACGGCCAGGCCGAAGCCGTGGATGGGCAGCACGCCGCCGGTCTGTTTCTCGTCGAACTGCGTGACGGCGCCGGTAATGATCCACTCGACGCCGGCGAGGCGGCCGACTTTGACGAGCGTCGATTCGGACACCAGTCCCGACATGGAGAGTCGCTGCTCGCGGGCCACTTTTTCGAGGGCGGTGCGCTCGTAGACCTGAAACGAACCGGAATTGGAAAGTTCGGTGATGAACATTTCCGTCAGCGCGTCGGCGACGTCGGGACTGACGCCGGGCGCTCCCGATCTGAAACGGTCCACGCCGATGCGGATCACGGCCGCGGCGGGCGAAAGCAGGACGCCCGACACCAAAAGCGCGGCGGCGCACAGAGTTCTCGTTCTTTTCATTGACAATCCTCCTCGGAGTAAAAAAACAACCTGCGCTCTGGGGTGGAGCGCAGGTTGTCGCGCGTCGAAGAAGCTATTCGTAGTCGAGCTTGACGTCGTCGGGTTTGCGGATCGGCTCGATGCCGTCGCCGCGTCTGAGCCCGCCGCCGCGGACGATCTTGGCCTTGGAGTACTGGGGACGGGCTTCGATGACCTGGATCACGGCGACGTAGTAATGTTCGGCGTCAAGCACGTTGCCGTGCAGGTCGCGGATCGCTTCGCCCTCGCGGTAGACGGCGTAATACTGTCCCTTGCGGGCGCCGCCGGTCGTCGTGCCGGCGTCGATGGTGACGTTGCGGGCGCCTTTGGCGTCGAGCACGTGAAAGCCTTCGGCGCGGCCGGGAGCGGCTCCGGCGCCGATCGCGGCGCGGAGATTGGCGACGACCTTTGTGATGGCTTTGTGAGTGGCCGTCGCCAGCTGTCCGCCGCTGCGGCCGGTGCCGAAGCCCGCATAACGGCTCAGCAGGCCGCCCATCACGTTGGTGCCGGCGCCTTCGGCGCGGCCGGCGTAAACAATGGCGCCGGTCGTGGTATCGACGATCCTGACGTCGAGCGTGACGTAGGCGGTGTTGGTGTTGATCAGGCCGCCGATCAGGCTGCTGCCGCCGCCGATAATGCCGCCGCCGGCGGTGTCGCTGGCGCTGTACTTGGTGACGGCGCCGGTCATCATGTACTGCGCGCCGGCAAGCCGTCCGGTGCGCGAGGCCGTGTTGCTGTCGATCAGGCCGGACTGCCCCATGCGCTGCTCGCGGGCGATCACGTCGAGACGGTCGCGCTCGACGACCTGAAAGGTGCCGCTGTTGACGAGTTCGGTGATCATCATGTCCATGATGGAATCGACGGGCACGTGGCGGCCGCTGCTGTTGCGGAACGTTTCAACGGAGATGGTGTAGGCCGCGAAAGACGGTGCGGCGAGGCACAGGGCGGCGCAAAGCGCCAGCAGGATTCTGAGCGGTCTTTTCATGAGTTCTGGAGGCTCCCTTCGGTCTAATAAATATCGACGTACAAGGTGCTGTCGGTGATGTCGTTGATGCGGGCGTAAGGCACCTTGTCGACGATGGCTTTCTGCAGCTCCTTGAGGTCGAAATTGCCGAACACGGTCAGCTGGGCCCAATCGCCGTCGAAACGCCCCGCGCGGGCGGATGTGACGCTGTAAACCGTCTTGCAGGCGGTGACCACGCTTTGCACGGTTTTGAAATCGCGCGCGCCTCTGACGAAGACGTAGAAACCGCCCTCGGCGACGTCGGGATTGGCGGATACGCCGGTGATCTTTTCGGCCAGTTCTTCCGCCGCTTTTCTGACGGCCTTGATCTCGGACTCGTCAGGAGTGGCGCCCACTTCTTTGCCCATGGCGGAGTCGGAGAAGAGCGTGCGCCCCGTGGAATCGTAAACGTGCACCATGACGACGGCCGAGCCGGTGTACATGCCGAACTCGTTGCGGATCGTGTCCAGCACTTCCACGGTGCCGTCCACATACTGGCTGACGCCGTGAGCGCGGCTGATCTTTTTGACGGCGCCGGGGCCGGGCTGTTTGGGCTGGGCCTTGATGATGCGGGCGGTGACCTGGTCGCTGACGACCTTGTAGCCGTTTTTCACCAGCGCGCTGCGGATCGTCTCCGTCGCCAGGGCGGCGCCGCGGGCAGCGGACGAATAATGCGTGTAGCTCATGCCGCCGTAGTAGCTCCAGCTGGACAGCGACGTGTAGCGCGTGCCGGGCTCGACGTCGTAAAGGATGACGGCGATGGCCCTGTTTTTTCGCAGCGGCGCCGCGACGGCCGTGACCGCGAGTGCCAGCACCGTCAGCGCGGCGAGGGCAAAACGAAGGATTTTGCGATTCATAACGGACACCTCCAAAAAATTAAGGCTTTTAAAAACGCACGGCGTTGAGAAGCTGCGCCCGGCCCGCGACCATTCCGAAAAGCACAAAGGCGACGGCGAGCGTCAGCAGAATCAGGAAAAAGGCTGTGGCGCGACAGAACCGTTTCATGACGAGGACTTCCTTCCAACGCGGATTTTATTGCTTTGCAATAAGCGTAACGGTAAAGATGTCCTGACGCATCAGCGAAAACAACAATATTGGGATCTGTCGGGGCGTGCGAAACAATCCCTTTCGGAAAATTTGTTTAAATATAACATACCGATAAAAGAAAGAAAAGACATCACCCTTTGGGGTGAAATTTGAGGGAGAGCGTAGAAAGATAGATTCACAGGATGTTTGTAAAAAATATAGTTGAAATATAAGATTTTAATTGACTGCTTCGGCATTTTTCTATAAACTCGTGAAACACGGAAGAAGTTCTTGCGTTATCGTACGCAGACGCACCGGGTGATGCAAGAGATTCTTAATGACCGCAGATGTGCGGATGACGGAAAAGAGGAGAAGTGAATCTTATGGTTGAATTGGAGCACTTCGAAAACGCGGAACTCTTCAAGAAAATCAACAGTTTGCCCGTACGAACCATCGTCGAAACCCCGTTTTACGGCAACAACGTCACGAAGATCGAAAGCGTCGCCGAAGCTTACGAGCTGGCGAAAAACAGTCCTGGCACGCTGGAGCTGACCGGCATGCCCGTGTATAAGCCGGAAGCGCAGGGGCTGCCGAAGGGCGCGAACGTGCTGATGTTCGACGATGGCGCCGTCGTCGGCCGCGCCGCCGCCGCCCGCCGCATCGTCGGCACTCCCGGCGTGGACACGGCCGGGCTGTGCAAGATCGTGCGCGAGGCGATTTATCAGGGCCGCTTCCGCCGCTTTTACGAAGCCGAAGCGGTCGTCGGGCTTGACAAGGATTTCACCGTCCGCGCCCGTCTCCTGATTCCCGAAGGATTCGAGAACAATCTGCTGAGCTGGGTGCTGAACTTCCAGTTCATGACCGACGACGTGAAAAAATTCTACGCCGGCAGCCGCGTCATTCCCGGCGAAGGCGACATCCTCGTCTACACCGATCCGTACTGGACGCATCCCGACTTCCCGCTCGGGCTGGCCTTCTTCTCGCCGCAGCAGAACTGCGCGGCCATTCTCGGCATGCGGTACTTCGGCGAGTTCAAAAAGGGCACGCTGACGCTCGGCTGGGGCACGGCCGCGCGCCACGGTTACGCCTCCTGCCACGGCGGCCTGAAGCGTTTCACGCGCCGCGACGGCAAAAAGTTCGTGCTGGCCGTGTTCGGCCTTTCCGGTTCCGGCAAATCGACCATCACCCACGCGACTCACGGCGGCAAGTACGACATCATGGTGCTGCACGACGACGCGTTCGTCGTCAACGTCAGGGAAAAGTACGCCATCGCCATGGAGCCGACGTACTTCGACAAACTGCAGGATTACCCGATCGGCTGCGAGGCCAACAAGTATCTGCTGACGGTGCAGAACTGCGGCGTCACGCGCGACGCCGCCGGCAAAACGATCGCCGTCACCGAGGACGTGCGCAACGGCAACGGCCGCGCCGTCAAGTCGCGCCTGTGGACGGCCAACCGCGTGGACCGCATCGACGAACCGCTCAGCGCCGTATGCTGGCTCATGAAGGACCCGACGCTGCCGCCGATGCTCAAGCTCACCGGCGCTTCGCTGGCCGCGGCGATGGGGGCCACGCTGGCCACCAAACGCACCTCGGCCGAACAGCTGGCCCATGGCGTCGATCCCGACGCGCTGGTGATCGAAAGCTACGCCAATCCGTTCCGCACCTATCCGCTGTCCATGGACTACGAGCGCTTCAAGGCGCTGATCGAGGACGGCGTTGACTGCTACGTTCTCAACACCGGCGACTTCATGGGCAAGAAAGTGAAGAAGGAAGACACGTTCGCCGCACTCGAAGCCGTCGTCGACGGCACGGCGAAGTTCGAACCGACGGGGCTGCCCGGCGTCGAATATCTGCCAGTCGAAGGCTTCGGGATGGACCTGGGAGACGAAAAGTACCGCGCCGCTTTCATGGCCCGCATGAAAGACCGCGCCCGCTTCATCGCCGGCCGCGAGACTGCCGGAGGCGGCGTCGACGAGCTGCCCGAGGACGCGCTCGAATCCATCGAAGCGGTGGTCAGCGCGCTGAGAAAAATGTAGAAACGCGAAAAACGATTACATTCATTAAAGAATAAAGGCCCGGCGCCGGAAAATTTTTTCCGACGCCGGGCCTTGTCTCGTTACGCTCATTTGCCGCTGGGGTCTTTTTCCTCGACGCCCTCCGAACTCGACGGCATGAAGAGCACCTTGACGGTGGAGATCATCAGATAGAAATCGAAGATCAGCGAAAAATGCTGAATGTAGAGCAGATCCAGCTTGAGCTTGTCCTCGAACAGCGTGTTGTAGCGGCCGAACACCTGCGCATAGCCCGTCAGGCCGGCCTTGACCTTGAGACGGTAGCGGAACTCCGGGTATTGGCGGCAGTACTGCTCGATCAGCTCGGGGCGCTCCGGACGCGGGCCGACGATGGACATGTCGCCTTTGAGAATATTGAACAGCTGCGGCAGCTCGTCGATGCGCAGCATGCGCAGCCAGCGCCCCACGGCGGTGACGCGGCCGTCGTGATTGGAAGCCATCTCGGCGCCGTTGGACTCGGCGTTTTGCACCATGGTGCGGAACTTGTACAGCTGGAACGTCCGTCCGCCCTCGGTGACGCGCGTCTGCCGGTAGAACGCCGGGCCGCCGTCGTGCAGACGGACCGACAGCGCGGCGAGCAGCATCAGCGGGCTGAGCGCGACCAGCGCCGCGGCCGAACCGGCGACGTCGATGGCGCGCTTGATAAGCTTCTGCTCGCTGCCCATTTGATGTCCGCGGAACAGGAAGGCGGGAATGTCGTCGATCTGGCAGCGTACGGCGCTGTGGACGAAAATCTCGTCCACGTTGGGGACCATGAGCAGACGCTTGTCCGTTTCGTAGCAGTGACGGATCACCATACTGCGGAACTGCGGGCGCCCGTGCCCGAACATGAGCACCAGCGGCTGCCCGTCCATGGCGCGCCGCACCGCCGCATCCCCGTCGCTCTCGTGGCAGTACTGGACGATGCGGTAGCGTTTGCTCTCGCGGAGGAATTTTTTCAGCACGCGCTCGTCGTCCTCGGGATTGGCGAGGATCGCCAGCGCGTCGCGGGCGGGATTGATGGCGAAATAAACGGCGTTGGCGGCGACGTAGAGCAACGTTCCCGCCAGAACTTGCGCGAACGTGAGCAACAACATCGGCCCCACCGCGATGAAACGGTGCAGCATGAGGCTCAGCTGCGAATATCCCGTGAAATTGGCGATGGTCAGCGCCAGCGAGAAGGAATAGATCAGCTCGCGCAGGCGCAGGATGCCGATACGATAAGCCCCGTACGAGTAACTGAGAGTATAGAACACCAGCAGGTAGACCACGCCGACGACATAATTGTCCTTGAACATCAGACGCGGCGCTTCGTACCAGATCTTGAAGCCGCCGATGTAAAGCCCGACGGCGGTAACGACGATCAGGATCTTGAAGAGGAACATGATGGACTTTTTGAATTTTGTCGCGATGGAACCATTCATGAAAGCCACTCCTCAGCGGTGGATTGATGAAAGACAGATGCAAGAAGTCTTTCAGAACATTCATATCATAACACACGCGAGGCGAAAAAGGCGCTTTTTCCCCGAACGTCGGCGCCGCTTTATCTCTTTGCCGGGCGCTCCTGACAGCCGCGCGGAACGACGTTTTGTTTGACGGGGAAGGGCAGCGTTTTGCGCGCGGAGAACCGTTTGGCACGAAAGAGGCCGGCCTCAGCCAAGAGACCGGCCTCGCTTCGACGGAACGATGACGGGATTATCCCATCGAGAACCCCGCGAAGAGATAAGCGACTGAAGCCGCCGCGGCGCAGACGAGCGCATAAGGCGGCTGGGTCTTGACGTGATCGATGTGATCAGCCGCCGCTCCCGCGGAGGAAAGAACGGTTGTGTCGAACAGGGGCGAGCAGTGATCGCTGAACACTCCACCGCCGGCTACGGCCGCGAAGCAGGCGACGACAAGCGGCGTCACCTGATTGTTCGTGCGGTTGAAGGCCAGAGACAGCGCAATGGGCATGCAGACCGCGAACGTCCCCCGTGTCCACTGTGCTGTCCCTTTGGCGAGAGCTTTAATCACGAACGTAGGAATAACAGAGTTCGATCAGGTATTTGATCGAGTTTTTGTAGTCTTCGAGGCCGAGGTTCTCGTCGGGCGCGTGGTGGTTGCCGCTGGTGTTGGCGGGGCCGATGCCGAAAATAGGCAGGTCTGGCCACGCGTCGCGAAACACGGCGGCGGGACCGGCGCCAAGCTGAGTCAGTTCGACCACCATGGGCTGAGCGTAAACGTTTTTGGCCGCTTTGACGGCGCGAGCGCAGAAGGGATGGTCGGGACGCGTGCGGACAGGGCGCGAGGCGCCGCCGTAGCGCGTGACTTTTATGTCGTCAAAGCCCTGTCGGTGCAAATGCGCGCGTAATTTGGCTTCGATATCGGCGGGATCCTGGTTAGCGACGAGATAGAAACCGAGGCGCGCATACGCCGTGTGAGGCACGATGCCGCGCACGCCGTTGTGCACTTCGCCGGCCTCCAGTCCGCAGACGGAGAGCGACGGTTCGAGATAGATCTGTCGCTTCAATTCTTCGCCCGTGGCCCCGCGCACAAAGCCTTTCAAGCCGAGGCTTTTTTTCGTGTGCGCCTCGTCGTAGGGAAAATCGTGCAGCACCTGCAGATCGGCTTCGGAGGCGGGGAAGACGTCGTCGTAAAAACCGTCGATGGCGATCTTTTCGGTGACGGCCTCCTTGAGCGCAGCCAAAGCCCAGATGAGGCGCCACGAAGCGCTGGGGACAGTTGCGCCCATGCGCCCGTGGACGTCCGATTTCGCGGCCGTGACGCGCAGGTCGAAAGCTACGGCGCCGCGCACGCCGCATCTCAGCCAAGGACGGCCGGCGGCGTCGACGCGTCCGTTCTCCCACAAACACACGTCGGCTTGTGTCAACTCTTTGAACTTTTCAGCGTTCGTCTGGGCGAAGCGTGTCATGGACGGACTGGCGGTCTCTTCGTCGCCTTCGACGAGAAACTTGACGGAGACGGGCAGATGACCGTTGGCGTTCATCATGGCGCGCACGGCGTGGAGGCGGAAATAAAGTCCGCCTTTGTTGTCGGAAACTCCGCGGGCGTACATTTTGCCGCCGCGGACGTCGGCTTTGAAGGGCGCTTTGTTTGTCCAGTGTTCGGTCTTGCCTGGCTCGACGACGTCGTAATGATTGTAAAACAGCAGCGTGTGGGGACTGTCGCCGGAGAGCCCGGCGCTGATCAGCGCGTTACCGTCTCCCACGGGGTGGAGCGTTGGCGTCAGACCGGAGCTTTTCAGGTCGTTCTGAAGCGCCGTGCGCATCGCGTCCAATCCGGCCGGATTGCCGGCGAAGCTGGCGCAGGCGCAGGCACGAGCCAGTTCGGCGACCATCTCGTCGAAATGTTCGTCGACGTAACGCAGTGCTTTTTCCTTGTCTGTCACGAGACTTCTCCTTTTAAAGCGGCACGGCGACGAATTCGTTTTCGCAGCTTGCCCCGGCGCAGATGTGCGCCACGCCTTCGCTGAGATTGTAGATGATGCCGGCTACGGTACTGCTGCGCCGGGCCATGGGCATCGATGTGTCGGCGGGATGACGGCAGATGGCCTTGGGATAATTTTCGTGATCGCTGAGGCAGCGGATGATCCAGGGCACGTTGATAGAGCCGCGTCTCTGCGCCAGCAGTTCGTAAAGCCGATCGCCGCGCGGAGAGCGTTCCAGGGCTTCCTTGGCGGGATCGACGACGAAGTGGTTGGCGTGGGTGAGGATACCGCTTGCGGGCTCGATCAGGTCAGTACCTAGCGGCGAAGTTTCGAAGTCCAGCGCACGACCTTCGGCGGAGCCGAGCATGAAATTATTCGACACGGTGCGCTTCGTCTCCAGCAGGAGCTTCTTCGCCTCTTCGAAACTGCGGCTCTGCAGCACCTTGCGGCGCAGGAACGTGACCGGCAGCGCCGTGCCGCGGTTATCTCCCTTTGACTGTAAATTGTTGGCGCACAGGCCGATCCCGTAGCTGTTGAAACCGTTGCGGATCACTTGGCCGGCCTCCGCCACGCCGACGATCCGCGTGCCGTCCGGCATGGTGTAGTGGACGATGACGATGTGATCGAGGATACCGACGCGGTAGTCCCAGTTCTGCCCCACATAGACGATGCCGTCTTTCGTGGCCTCGGGCTGCAGCGCGAAGGATGTGCACTCGTGAGGTTTGGGAAATTTGGTGATCTCGTAGCGCGTGTTCAGAATCATGATATCGGCAAAACTGACGCCGGCACCGTCGGCGATGCCGCGCACCTCGTCGATCAGATCGGGATCAACGGCCTTGACGATAGGCGTGTAGCTGAGCGCGTAGTTGCCAATCTCCTCCCAGGTCATCGTGCTGGTCTGGGCAAAAAGGGTACGATAGTCAGCCAGTCCGTTCCTGATCTGATCGGCCGCCTGCCGGCCGTAGTGAAAACCCATCCCGTAAGGCGTGCCGGGTTCAACGTTGATGATCGGAAAATGTCTCATGACGAGCTCCTTTTATTCAGAGAATGAATTTCGCTGCCAAGACGCGAACGCGTGACGAAGCAGAGAATTTTTCCATTTGACCTGTGTTCCTTGGCGTTTGAGCGGTGACGCATGTTTCAAAATTTTCCTCAGCGCTTGAAACAGGCCACAAAATGGCCTTGTTCAACCTCGCGCAATTTCAGATCGGACCTACGGCACTCCTCGGTCGCTTCGGGGCAGCGCGCGGCAAAACGGCAGCCTAGCTTGGGATTGATCGGGCTGGCGACTTCCCCCTTCATGATGTGCAATGTTTTGCGGTGCTTGAGGCTGGGAATCGGGATGGCGTTGAGCAGGCCGTGTGTGTAAGGGTGCAGAGGATTATTGAACAGCGTCTTCGTCGGCGCCAGCTCGACGCACTGGCCCAAGTACATGACGGCGATCTGGTCGCTGATATGTTTGACCACACTCATGTCGTGGGTGATGAACATGTAGGTGTACCCCTTGTTGTCCTGCAAGTCCATGAGCAGATTCAAAATCTGTGCCTGGATCGAGACGTCCAGAGCGGAAACGGGCTCGTCGCAGACAATGAATTTGGGATCGAGCGCCAGCGCGCGGGCGATGCCGATGCGCTGACGGCGGCCGCCGTCCATCTCGTGCGGGTAGGTGTTGACGAAGCGTTCCGCCAGTCCGACGGTGTCCATCAACTCGAAGACGCGTTCCATCATCTCGTTATTGTTCTTGTAGACGCCGCAGACCTTCATCGGTTCGGCGATCAGTTCCGAGACGGTCATTCTGGGATTCAGCGAGGCGAAAGGATCCTGAAAAACGATCTGCATCTGTTTGCGCATGTCCTTCATCTGATGCGGCGTGTAATCGAGGATGTTCTCGCCGTTGAAGAGCACTTCGCCTGAAGTGGCCTCGATGAGCCGCAGGATCACGCGCCCCAGCGTGGACTTGCCGCAGCCCGACTCGCCGACGACGCCGAGCGTTTGTCCCGCTTCGATGGAAATGTTCACGTCGTCCACGGCGTGCAACAACCCGTGAGGGGTACTGAAATATTTCTTCAGACCTTTAGTCTGGATCAGAGGCGTCGTCATGTTCTATCCCTCCCGACGGCTTTGGCCAGCCAGCATTTGATACGGTGCATGCCACTGTTGACGGGGACGGCTTGCGGACGTTCTTCTTGGCATTTGTCCAAGCGGTGCGGACAGCGCTCGGCAAACGGACAGCCGGGCAGTACGATTGAAGGGTCGGGCATCAGCCCGTCGATGGGGTGCAGCCGCGGCGACTCCTCGGCCATATTGGGAATGGCGCCGAAAAGTCCGACTGTGTAGGGGTGGTGCTGTGTGCCCTCGAAAATATCCTCGACCGTGCCGATCTCCACCACTTCGCCGGCGTACATGATGCCTACCTGATCGCAAATCTGCGCGACGATGCCCAGATCGTGGGTGATCAAGATCATCGACGTTTCCAGTTTTTGCTTGAGTTGATTCATCATCTCCAACACCTGAGCCTGAATCGTGACGTCAAGCGCCGTCGTCGGCTCGTCGGCCAGCAACAGCTTGGGATTGCAGGCCAAAGCGATGGCGATGACGATGCGCTGCTTCATGCCGCCTGAAAACTGATGCGGATACTCGCTTTTGCGGATGGCAGGAATGCCGACCATCTCCATCATCTCGTCCACTTTTTTCTCGATGAAATCGCGGTCGGCATGCTCGTTGTGCAGAGCGATGACCTCGGCGATCTGGTCGCCGACGGTGTGGATCGGGTTGAGGCTGGTCATCGGATCCTGGAAGATCATGGAAATGTCGTTGCCGCGCAGCAGGCGCATGTCTGGCTCCGACAGCTTGAGCAGTTCGACGCCGTTCATTTTGATGTCGCCCTGGGTGACGAAGCCGACGCGGTCCGGCAACAGCCGCAAGATCGAGAGCGCCAGTGTCGTCTTGCCGGCGCCGGTTTCTCCCACAAGCCCTAGAGTTTTTCCCTTTTCGACGGAAATGTCGACGCCGTTGAGCGCGTAAACGTTGTCGTCGTCGGTACAGTACATCACGTGCAGGTCTGTGACTTCAAGAAGTTTGTCTGCCATTGTTTTCGTCCTCCTGCGCTAATTCTTCAGCCTTGGATCCATCGCGTCGCGCAGACCGTCGCCGAGAAGCGTCAGCGAAACAACGACCATGACAATGGCAATGCCGGGCGACACGGCCAGATAGGGATGATAGCGAAGCTGACTCTTGGCGGCCGAAAGCATGGCGCCCCATTCGGGCGTGGGTTCGGAGATGCCGAGACCGATGAAGCTGAGAGAGGAGACCGTGATGACCGAACGGGCGACGGTCTGCGTCGCCTGAACGAGGATCGGGCCCATGGCGTTGGGCAGAATATGACGAAAGATGATGCGCATGTCGCTCGTGCCGCAGGCGCGCGCCGCCTCGATATAATCGGTGCTGATGATGGAAAGCACCGACGAACGGACGATACGCGACATCTTCGGCGTTCCGGCCAATCCCATGGCGAGGATCAAGTTCAGCAGGCTTGTACCGAAAGCCGCCACCAGCGTAATCGCCATAAGAATGTTCGGGATGGCGAGAAACACATCCATAATGCGCATGAGGATGTTGTCTACCTTGCCGCCGTAGTAAGCTGCCGTCGCGCCAATGAGCGATCCCAGCGACAGAGACACGCAGATCGTGGCGAGGCCGACGAACATGGAAATGCGGCCGCCGTAAATGACGCGTGCCAGCACATCGCGGCCGTACTGATCGGTCCCCAGCGGGTGGCCGGCCGTTTGCCCGGGGCCCTTGAAGCGCAGCGACAGATGCTGGGCAATGGCGTCCTGCTCATAGTTGTAATAGATGTCGGCGGTGCTGACGACCGCGAGCATCACTAGAAAGAGCGCCAGACCGAAGATGGCAAGGCGGTTTTTCTTGAGACGGTTCCAGATGGTGCGCATCTGGCTCTTTTTCTTGTATTGGCGCAGCCGGTTCTCGACGGAAATTTTCTGCGCGTTTGCGGCGGTCATGCGCTCACCTTCCTTTTCTTGGCGACGGTGAATTTGGCTCTCAGCCGTGGATCGATATAGGCATAGAGAATGTCCACCAACAGATTGATCAACGAGGCGATCACGGCCGTAAACAACAGCGAGGCGATGACCATGGGCGTGTCCTTGGTGCGAATGGCATTAACCATCAGCTGTCCAAGCCCGGGAATGGCGAAAACCTGCTCAATGACGATCGTACCGCCGAGGGCAACGCCGAAATTAACGCCGATCAGCGTGACCACGGGCAGCAGGGCGTTGCGCAGCGCGTGATCAAAGATGACGCGACTTTCTTTGGCGCCCTTGGCGCGGGCCGTGCGGATGTAGTCCTGGCGAATGACCTCGAGCATAGTCGATTGGGTCATGCGCAGCAACGAAGCCGTGCTGCTCGAAGCCGTGGCGATGGCCGGCAGGATAAAATTCTTCCACCCCGTAACGCCCATAGCCGGCAACCAGCGCATCTTCAGCGAGAATCCGAGCACGAGCATCATGGCCAGCCAGAACGTTGGCATAGAAGTGAGCAGCAGTGCGCAGCCAAGCGCGAAGTTATCGGACAGGGAATACTGTTTGACGGCTGAGAAAACGCCTACCGGCAAACCGATCGTGACGGCAATGATCGTGCTCACGACGGCCAGTACGAACGTGTAGGGCAGCCTCGAGGCGATTTCCTGAAACACGGGCAGCCCCGTGCGGTAAGAGACGCCAAAATCACCGTGCAGCGCGTTCCAGATGTAACGCGCGTAACGGACCAACAGCGGATCGTTTAATCCCAGCTTGGCGTGGAGAGCGGAGTATTCCGCCTCGGTGGCTCCTTCGCCGAGGATCATCACGGCCGGGTCTCCGGGCGTGAAATCCATAACGGCAAAGATGAACAGTGCCACGCCAAGCACAACGGGAACAAGCATCAGCAGCCGCCGAAAAATATAACGCGACATGACTTTCCCCCCATAAATTAAGTGATTTTTACAGAGAGGGCGCTGCGATTCTGTCCGCAGCGCCCTCTCTGTTCAGCGCAGATTTTGCGATGGACGAGGTTTAGTCGAAGTACATCTCGTGGACCGGGAAGCGGAACACGGGGTGAGGATGGATGCCCTTGAGGTGTTTATTGAAAAAAAACTTCTGGTAGTCGGTATAGATGGGGATCAGCGGGACGTCTTCCTTCAGCTGGGCATAGACTTTGCGATAGAGTTCCATGCGCTTTTCGGGAACTTGCTCCTGACGGGCCTCGTCGAGCCATTTGTCCACGTCGGGATTGCTGTAGCCGGAGTAGTTGTTGCCGCCGCCGATCATGGAACTGTGAACGCGCCGGGTGAGCACATAGTCGGCGTCACGAACCGAAGCGTTGATCATGCGCAGGCTGGCGACGAACTGACGCTTGCCAGCGACGATGTCAAGGTAAGTGGCGCGCTCCATCTTGTCGAACGTGACATTGATGTCGATTTGGCGCAGCTGGTCCTGCATGACTTCGGCGGGATTCATGTAAGTCGCCGAACCTTGCATGCTGAAGACCACGTCGAAACCTTTGGGATAGCCAGCTTCGGCCATAAGTTTTCTGGCTTTTTCAAGATCCTGGGGATACCATGTGGCTTCTTTGTCGTAACCGAAGATGGATACGGGGCAAAGGACATTGCAGAGGTCGGCGTAACCCTCGGCGCCGCCGATGACGATGTCGTCGCGGTTCAACGCATACGCGACGGCCTGGCGCAGACGCTTGTCCTTGAAGATCCCGTCAGTGGTGTTGAAAGTGATGTGATGGATGCCGATCCCCGGGCAGGTGATGGTGGCAAGGGAGTCGAGCGTGTTGAGATATTCGTAATCGGTATGAGCTGGGAGATAATAGAAATCAAGACTGCCATCCTCAAGGCCGATGGCGCCGCTGGCCGCATCGGGAATCAACTTGTAAATGACGGTCTTGATCGGCGCCGGGCCGCGATAGTAGCCGTCAAAGCGTTCCAGCTCAAGTTGGTCACCGCTCTTCCATTCCTTCATGCGATAAGCGCCGGTGCCGCAGGGATTGCGGGCGAAGTTGACGCCCTTGGCCTCGGCCTCCTTCACAGCGCGCTGACTGACGATACCGAAGGTGAGGTTGCTCATGACTTCGAGAATGGGCGCGTAGGGATACTTGAGGAGCAGCTTGACATGACGGTCGTCGATCTTCTCGAATCCCTTGATGGCGCCGCGGATGCCGCTGGAGTAGCTGGATGCGAAGGAACGGTTCAGGGAAAACAGCACGTCGTCGGCGGTCATCGTGTCGCCGTTGTGGAACTTGACGCCGTCGCGGATCGTGAAGACGAGCTCCATCTTGTCGTCGCTGAATTTCCATTCCGTGGCCAGTCCGGGGACATATTTGGTATAGTCCTGAGGGTCGACGGCGACCAGCGTGTCGTAGATCTGGAGCATCATCATGTGAGTGACGGTGTCTTTGCTGGTGGACGGATCGAGAGAAGCGGCCTCGGCGTTCACGCCGTACATCAGGGTGTCCTTGGAGCTTTTGGGAGCTTCCGCTGCGCAGGCTGACACGGCCAAACCCAGAACCAGCGCCGCGAGAAGTTCGAAACGCGTTGCTTTCATGCTCATGTTCCTCCTTTAGACTTTTTTGTGTCGCAGCCGAGTTTTTGTATCATGATCGTGAACAGAAAGAGCCTTAAGCTGCTAAAAAAAATATAGCAATGTTGGCGGCGAAAATCTAATGAAGCTTTTTTATCGATGTCATAACCTGTCGCACGCACATGGATATTGCGGCATTATGACGAAACAGAGTGGATGGACGTTGAAGCGATTGAACGGAATTCGCACCTCAGAATTAAATTTCGCCAATGCGCCCGATTACGGCGGCGCTGACGTGGATGCCCTTATGGAAACAGTCGAGGCGGAGGTTTTCGTTGGGCGAATGGTTCGTCTGGTCGGCATTCCCGTAGGGCACTGTCACCGACGGCATTTTCATGATGCCGGTCCACACGTAATCGGGGTTGCTGCCGCCGGAACTGGGATGAACGACGGCGTTGGGATAAACGGAGCGCGCGGCGGCGATAGCGGCTTGACAGAGCGGCTGTTCGGCATCGCTCTTGGAAGGATACATGGCTTTGCCGGCGCGGACGACGATTTCCGGATCGAAGGCGGCTGCGTGCCGGCGGATTTTTTCCAACACTTTCTCGGGATCCATGTTTTTGACGAGACGCACATCCAGCTTCATCAGCGCCGAACGGGGCACACAGGTCTTATGGCCCGGACCGCAATAGCCCGAGCTCATACCGTTGATCGTGAACGTGGGACGGAACATGAGCTGAGTGTAGTAAGCTTCCTTCGCCGTTTTAAGCAGTTTTTTGACGCCGTACACGCGCGCCAGCGTTTTCGGCTCGAAGGCGTACCCGTCCATGAGCTCCCGCTCGTAAGCGGTCGGCGGCAGTTCGTCGTCGTAAAATCCGTCGATCAGCACGTGGCCGTCACGGTCGATCATCGAAGCGACGAGCTGGCATAACTCGATGGCGGGATTGGGAATCAGCTGCCCCGTCTTTGAATGGTTCTGGTGTGTGGCTGTGGTCAGCTCAAACTCCATCGACAGGTCGCCGCGGAAGCCCAGCTTGATCTCCGGAAAGTCTCCGGCGTTCATAGGGCCGTCGGAGTTATAGACCAGGTCGGCCATCAGCATGTCTTTGTGTGTTTCGACGAAAGCTCTCATGTTGGGCGAGCCGCTTTCCTCCTCGCCGTCGAGAATGAACTTGACGTTGACGGGGACATCGTCCTCCGTTGCTAGCCATGAACGCACGGCAAGGAGGTGCGCGAGAAACTGCCCCTTGTTGTCGGCCGCGCCGAGACCGTAGAGCCGGCCATCGCGCACCGTTGGTTCAAAGGGCGGCGTGATCCATTCCTCCACAGGATCGGGGGGCTGCGTGTCGTAATGACCGTAGAAAAGGATGGTTTTTGCGCCGGCTTTCTTCGACTTACGTTCGGCGAAAACGATCGGCTGCCCATCGGTTGGGCAAATCGCGACGGTATCGCAGCCCAGTTCGGTCAGAAGCGAACGCAGCAGTTCCGTACACTCGCGCACGCCCATGTTGCGGGCGCTGACGCTGGGTTGGGCGACGAGTTTTTTCAGCAGCTCCAGGTCATCGTCCCGGTGGGCTTCAATATGGCGGTGGACATCGACAAGACTCATGGAAAATCCTCCCTTTCCGGACACGGGAAATTATAATAAAGAAACGAATTGCCTTGAATGTATTATAATGAAGCCATCTGAGTCTGTCTCATGAATTTTCTGACTGTTCGTCATAACTTTGGGAGAAAGGGGGCATCGCCTTGAATGTTGATGTTTACCGCTACCTAATGACGGTGGCAAAGGTGCGCAACATTACCAAGGCCGCGGCACAACTGCATATCTCCCAGCCGGCGCTGACGAAGGCGATTCACCGCCAGGAAAAGGAGCTGGGGGTGACGCTGTTTGACCGCAGTGTCCAGCCTCTGACGCTGACCTATGCCGGCGAACGTTATTTCGAGAGCGTGAGCAAACTGCTCGACATCGATACCGAGCTGCGCGAAGAGATGAGGAACATCGCCCGCGGCACCAGAGAACGCATCCGCATCGGTGTGAGCGTGGAGCGCGGCACCACATGGCTGCCGAAGATTCTGCCGCACTTTGCCGTTTCCTTTCCCGACGTGGACGTACAGGTGAAAGAGGGGGTCAACGCTTTTTTCGAGCGAGCCCTGCTGAGCAACCAGCTCGATCTATGCATTTCCACGCTACCGATCCTGTCCAGCGACATCGCCTGTGAAGTGGTCAACAAAGCGCCGGTCTACGTGATTTCGTCGGCGGAACATCCGTTGGCGGCCCGTGCCGACTTGCGCAGCAACAGCCTATACTGTCCTCAGTACATCGAGCCGGAACTGCTGAACGACGAAAGATTCCTGACTTTGACGCCTGCGCAGGGCATGTATCGCGTCGCTCAGCACCTGCTGGAAAAATATGGCCTGCGCGTCAACACCGTGCTTCAGCTCACCAGTCAGCGTACCATCACGATGCTGGCCGCGGCTGGCATGGGGCTGGCTTTCACGACCTACAACGGCGCTCTGCAGGCGCAGAACGAAAGCGACAGCCAGCCTGTCTTTTACACCATCGAAGACCCGCTGCACTGCCGCATCGACATCATTGCCTGGAAAAAGAACCGCGTCTTCACGCCTGTCGTGAAGAGTCTGATCGCGTTGACGAAACGCGTCATGCGCAGTTCGCCGCATCCCAAAATCGAAATTCGCCGCTGAACAAAAAACGGATTGGGTCACTTGCCCTGCGACAAGTGACCCAATCCGTTTTTTTTGTGGTGTTTCACGCAGCGCGCGAGTGACGAGTCCTCCGTGATGCTTAATGGACGGGCGCTACACCTCCCGGCAGTGATTCATGATTTCCTCTTCGCTCTTGACGTGGTAGCCGTGACGACGGGCGATGCACATCAGGCTGTCGTCGCCGGTCTTCTCGGCCTGTGTCCGCTCGCCGTCCGCAACGCGGATGACGAGGTCGAGCAGGGCTCTGCCGGTATCTTCGAGCGAATCGCCGCGGGAAATGATGCCCGACGCGTCGAAGTCGAACATTTCGTTTATGGCCTTGTAAGTTTTCTCGTTGCCGGTGATCTTGACGACCGGGGCGATGGGGTGTCCCGTGGGCGAGCCGCGTCCCGTGGTAAAAGCGACGATCTGCGCGCCGCAGCCGATCTCGCCGGTGGTGACTTCGCCGTCGTGGCTTTCGTACTTCATCAGGAACAGGCCTTTCTTGCCCTTCTCGGGCGGCGTGGCGTAGTCGATCACGTCGACAATGGGGCAGGTGCCCGATTTGTGCATGCCGCCCAGCGCCTTTTCGACGATGGAACTGACGCCGCCGTCGGCGTTGCCGGGGGAGATGAGCTGGTTGCGTTTGGCTCCCAGCCGCATGTCGATGCCGCTGCGCAAGACGTCCTCGATCTCGTAAATGGCTTTGTAAACTTTATCGGCGACCTCTTTGCTGACGGCGCGGCGGGCGAGAATGTGCTCGGTGCCGAGCAGCTCGTTCATCTCGCTGAGGATCGCGCTGCCGCCCTGCGCGACCAGCTTGTCCACCATTTCGCCGACGGCGGGATTGGCGGCCAGGCCGCTGGTGGCGTCGGTCCCGCCGCACTTCGTGCCGACGAACAGCTCGCTCAGCGGGCAAGGCACGCGCCGCTGTTCGGCCAGACTGGCGAACATTTTTCTGCCGGCTTCAACGGCGTGTTTGATCGTGTTGGTTGTGCCGCCCTCTTCCTGGATGACGAAGCAGGCGACGGGGCGCCCGCTCTTGCGCACTGCTTCCTCCAGCTCGCGCGGCGGAAAACGCTCGCAGCCGAGGCCGATCACCAGCACCGCGCCGACGTTGGGGTGCGTGCCGAGAGCTTTGAGCGTACGGGCCGTCAGTTCAAGATCAAGGCCGACCTGCGAACAGCCTACGGCATGGCGGATCGGCACCGAACCGGGCAGCTGGGCGGCAATACGCTCCACCGTGCGATTGGCGCAGAACACGGAGGGAATGATGGCCAGATGGTTGCGTACGCCCACCGTTCCGTCTGAACGACGGTATCCGTTGAAAGTGATCGTCATGATCGTTCCCCCTATCGCCTGCCGCGCTCACAGGACATGTTGTGCGTGTGGATCCATGTGCCGCGGGGCGTGTCGGCCTTCACGCGGCCGATCTCCTCGCCGTACTTGATGACCGGATCGCCGGCGTGCAGGTCTTTGATCAGCACCTTGTGGGCGAATTCCACGTCGTCGAGGAGCGTCAACGGTCCGTCGGGCGTGTCGATCGTATCGCCTCGGAAACTGTCTTCGAGCACCGTTTTCACGTTGTCGGCGGGCGATATCTGCAAACTGCGTCTGAGCATTTTTCAAATTTTCCCCCTCAATTATGCTGTAACGTTTCTTCGGAAAAAAAGTGCGGCATCGTCAACAGAACTTCGAATCGGCCGCATCTGTCCGATCGTCTTGAGCTACGCCGCCTTTTTGCTCTGACGCGCTTTTTTCCAGTTGACATACCAGAGCGTGGACTGGATCAAAGAAAGCAGCGCCAGCGTCAGCAGCGCAGCGGAAATCGGGTTTGTGACAAAAATCGACCAATTGCCGCCGCTGATAAGCAGCGCCTGATGCAGACTGACGTCGAGCATATGACCGAGAATCAACCCGACCACGAGGGGAGCGACCGGAATCTTGAGCTTGTCCATGAAGTAACCGAGAATGCCGAAACAGAACATCAGCCCCACGTCGAAGAAGTTGTTGTTGATGGCGAAAGCGCCGATAACGCAGAGAATCGTGATCGCCACGGCGAGAATGCGGTTGTGAATCTTCGTCACCGCAATGCATAGGCGCGTGAAGAACAGGCCTTCCACGAACATGGCGAAGCACGAAAACAAAATGGCCCACAACAGCGTATAGGTGACGCCGGCATACTCGGTCATCAGTGTCGGACCGGGCATGATGCCGTGAATCATCAGACCACCAAGCAGCACGGCCGTGGCTGAACTGCCGGGAATTCCCAACGTGATCGTGGGCACCAGGGCGCCGCCGACCACGGCGTTGTTGGCCGATTCCGGCGCGGCAATGCCGTATTCGTTGCCGTCGCCGAATTCGTATTTACTGCAGCCGGGCTTGTAAAAGCACTTGACCTCGTTGTAAGCGAACCAACAGGCCGTGTCACCGCCCGTACCGGGGATGATGCCGGTGAACACGCCGATGATGCTAGAGCGGAGGATTGTCGGCAGCAACACCCTCAGCTCAAACCACGGACGCATAACGCTGTCTTTGATCGACTCGATGCGTTCAGCGTTACCCTCGCCCTTCTCGATCAGACGGAGCACCTGGGGAATGGAAAACAAACCAATCAATGCCACCGTGAAGGGAATACCCGAGAACAGATTGATATTGTTCATGGTGAAGCGCGGGATCCCCGTGATGGGATCCATACCGACCGTGGACAGCGCCAGGCCAATCGCCCCCGAGAGCAGCCCCTTGACAGGCGATCCCTGTGACAGGGAGGCGATGATCGTCATGCCCAGCACGGCCACCGAAGTGAGCTCGACGGGGCCGAACATCACGGCCACACGTCCCAGCAGGGGCGCTACCGTCAACAGCACAATACTGCTGACCACGCCGCCGACAAAGGAAGCGAACAGCGAAATGCCGAGAGCGTGCCCCGCTTCGCCGCGCGAGGCCATCGGATAACCGTCCATGACCGTGGCCGCCGCCGAAGGCGTGCCCGGAGTACGGATCAGAATGGCTGCGATTGAGCCTCCATACATCGAGCCCATATAAAGCGACGCCAACATGGTGATACCTGTTTCCGGCGGCATGGCGAACGTCATGGGAACCAGCAGCGCGATCGCCATCGTGGCCGAAAGACCGGGCATGGCGCCGACGAAAAGTCCCAGCGCCGTACCGCCGCACATGGCCAGCATGTTGTTCCACTGAAGGATGTTGTCCACAGGGCAATCGCTTACGAAAAATCATCCGAGCAAGACTCCTGTAAATTGACAAGCCCCTGTAAATCGAAAAGAGAGAAA
>PPYE01321043.1_pt1 | contig 27423 bp, 26 predicted proteins | sample 1559881 | NCBI WGS metagenome assembly PPYE01 (sample SAMN08240022, study PRJNA423297) | Human gut metagenome, whole genome shotgun sequencing project. | reverse complement strand
TTTATCTGAATCAGGATATTATTAAACTGGTAGATATTATGGAGATTGTCTCTGGTATTTTTAATATAAAGGATGGAGTTTACCGTATGGACCGGAAAGAGATATTCTTTAGTGATTTTTCTCAATGCTTTGAAAAAATATTTAATATAGAGTTCGGTGATATTTATAAAAAGGAAAAAGCAGTACTTAAGCGAAAACCTGGAAATATAACAGAATTTCTGGACAGATTAAAAAAAGCTCTTATTCAAAAAAGCAAAGATGAGGGGTATTCTCAAACATAGAGCTAAAAAAATCAAAAAACACAAATTGATTTTCAGTTGGTTACAAATTATTTCAGGGGGAACGGGTGTACCGTCCTCCCTGTTTTTTTGGATTGTTATAACGACCTTTGCATCACCAATCGATTGGAATTAATTGGATTATTAATTTCAAAAAGAAAGCAGTATGCATTTAGAAAATGAAGAATTTACTGGTTGGATGGAAAAACTATCATCTAAACTGGACGATATTTTTTCGTGTGTGAAAGCGCGTAATATCCTGAATGGTGAGAGATTGTACGACAATCAGGATTTATGTTTTATGTTGAAACTGAGCAAACGCAGCTTGCAACGCTACCGGAGTTTAGGAGTATTAAAATACATTCAGGTTGGTCAGAAAACGTTGTACTACGAATCTGATGTAAAGAAATTCGTTAAAGACCATTTGACGAAAGACAACACCGGACGGGATGATTTTATGGGATAACCTCCCTATAATAAATGATAAAAAGCCTCTGCATTTCAATTTTGCAGAGGCTTTTACTACCCATAAATAAAGCCATGTCATAATTTGAATCTTCTGGATTGTTGCACTGGCTGTTCTACTGCCACTTCTTCTTTTATCTCTTCGGCAGTTTCACTTTTTATATGATTTCCTATCCCTGCAATAATCAGCCTGTTGTCAGCCGAACCTAAAATTTCTTTGATTGATTGTGGTTGAGACGCTCGTACATTATATGTACTGTTAGATGAAGAAGATTCCCTGGAGGTACTATTTACAAGAACAGTCTCTTTTTGTTCTCTTATTTTCTGCATTTCCTCTTTAATACTTATCGTAACAGGTTTCTCCGTTTGACGTATTGGAGCCAGAGGAACTTCTATTTTGGGAGGTTGCCAATCTTCAGGATATTCTTTTCGGCTTGCCTGTTCTTGTTGCAATTTAGCCGCTTCCTCTTTACTGATAACCTCCCCGTCAACTGCTTCCGGTTTAGTAGTAAGCGTTAATTGTATTCTCCGCTCCAATGCTGCCAGTTCTGATTTTAATTCTTTGAGTTCCGGCTCTTTCTTCCATGAAGAACTGACAACCTCTTTCAGAATAGGAATATCCGCTTCTATTTTCTTATTCTTTTCCTGATACTGTTCTAAAATAGAAGGTATTTTATCCAACGCATGAATGAAATTCTTAGAAGCAGTAAGCGGATCAACAGCGAGATGTCCGTTGTTGTAGCTGTATTTCACACCGCTATCACCAACTATAAAAAAGCGGTTATCATTAAAAAGAACACCTTCCTTTTGGCTGGGTTCTGATTTTACCGACAATTTGAAACCGTATAATTCTCCAATATTAAAATATTCTCTCTCTGTACGTACATTATCAGCAATTTCATTGAGTTTTTTACCAATGGCTTTAAGGTCGGTACTATCAAAATTATACAACTTGACTGGATTCAGGTAATTTCCCTCCTTATCCTTTTGTACCCGTGAAGAAAAAGCGGACCAGTCTTGTGTCATTCGCGCGATAAAATCATTGTTACTGTCTAATGACCGGGTGCTGTCATCCAATTTGTAAATAGCCGAAGATTTACCCTTCTCAAAAGAACGCCTTTCCGATTCCAACGCATTGATTTTCTTTTCCAGCTTGGCTTTTTCCAGTAAATCTGTATTGCCGGAAAGGATGGCAACATATTCGGAGAAATTCATACCGCTACCCTCGTCCATGCTTCCTTCATCGATTGTTCGGCTTCCGAGTGTATTCGTTTTTAGCTGGTTAATAAATGTCTGCTTGTTTTGGAGAAGATTGAATTTGTATGAGTCCAATGATTTCTCTACAGCATAGATTATAATATCGACTTTATCTCCGGCGAATGTTTTGGCTACTTCATTGCCCTTACGAACGGCTCTGCCATCGCGCTGCGCCAGATCCGACGGTCGCCATGGAATGTCACAATGATGAAGTGCAACCGCCCGTTTTTGCGCATTAACACCCGTTCCCAGCATGGATGTGGAACCAAATAAAACACGTATTCGTCCCTCGTTCATGGCTTCAATCATTGCTTTACGGGATTTTTCAGTCTTTGCTTCCTGGATAAATCGTATCTCATGGGCAGGAATACCATGATCTTCCACCAATTTACGCTTTATCTCACTGTACGGATTCCATTCATTCGGTTTATATGTTCCCAAATCACTGAAAATAAATTGTGTTCCTTTCTGCTCATTGAATTTAGTATAGTATTCCGCTACTTTAGCTGCACAATGGGATGCTTTATTGTCCACATGGTCGTCATAAGCCGGATCAATCATACGCATATCCAATGCCATCTTGCGGGCATAGTCCGTAGCGATGAGCATCTTGGCCTTTTCTTCGCTCTCCGATAGTGGCGGTCTGCCCAAAATGGTAGCATCCCCTGTATTGGCAAACTGCATCAATTTTCCGATAAAGACTTCCTGCTGTGGTGTCGGTGGAATATTGTGTAGAATCTCATTCTTTTCGGGGCGGTCAATGCCGATATCTTTGGCAGTACGAAAGTCCGTTATCTCATTGTAGAAAGCCGCCAATTCAGGAACTTTGATAAAGTAACGGAAACGTTCTTTTGCAACAATCTGGTTGGTAACGGAAAACTCAAAATCAGTGGTTTTCTTGGCAAAGATGGCTGCCCATGCATCGAACGAACGTATTTCCTGCCGTTCTAATTCTTTAGGACGCAAATATTTGAATAACAGGTATAGTTCCGTCAGTGAATTGGAAATAGTTGTGCCTGAAAGAAAAGTTGCACACAAGTCTTTATTTTTCCGCTCCTGCATGGTACGAAGTGCAAAAAGCATATTCATTGCCCGCTGGCTACCTTCGGGATTACCCAACCCTGCTACACGGTCGTGGCGGGTGGTAAACATCAGGTTCTTGAACTGGTGACTCTCGTCCACAAACAAGTGATCGATACCCATTAGTTTATAATCGACTGTATCATCGGTACGGTCCTTTATTTGCTCAGAAAGGTTTGACAGTTTTACTTCCAGATTATTTTTCCTGACTTCCAATCCCCGCCTCATACGTTTAGATGCAGCTTTACCCGTCTGGTTTTCGAGTATGAGGAGATTCTCCTCCACGCTGTCCAATTCTTCCTGAAATATCTCCTGTTGTATCTCCGGAGATTGAGGTATCTTCCCGAACTGATCGTGAGTAAGGATTATGCAATCCCAATCGTTATTTTTGATTTCGTTGAAAATCTTTTGTCGATTGGCCGGAGTAAAGTCCTCCTTGCCCGGATATAATATTTTCGCATTGGGATAAGCAGTTTTGAATGTATTGGCAATCTCATGTACATTGGCTTTCAGCCCGATAATCATTGGTTTGTTTGCCATTCCCAGACGCTTCATTTCATAAGCAGATACGCACATAATAAGGGTTTTGCCACCACCCACTTCATGGTCCGCAATGCCTCCACCAAGAAGCTTTTGCATCCAGATACAATCTTTTTGTGATTGGTATAAATCGGGAATACCCAATCCTTTCAGATCCAAATCAGGGAATGTCTGATGCGAACCGTCATACTGTGGACGGACAAAGCAATTGAATTTGCGGTTGTATAAATCCGTCAGTTTATCCTTATATTCTTGTGGCTGGTCGTCCAACCATTCGGAGAATCCGTTTCTTATTTCATCTATCTTGCTGTTGGCAAGCTGTATGGCTTCAGCATCCGGAACTTTGGATTTCTTAATTTCACCGGTAACTTTATCCAATACATCCACCGTTTTAGTAATATTAGGGGTTGTATTTAACAGGGCATTTTTCATCAGATGGATGCCATTGAATAATTGGGATTCGCTTTTTACGCCGAACTTTTCATAAATGATCAGGTTTGGATTCGGGGCTGACACATTGAAGTCGTCACGGGATGCGTAATAATCTATCTGAACACGGGTGTCAAACAACCGGGAGGCATATTCTTCATACACATTCATCGGAATCCAACGTTCTCCAAAGTTGAAATCCAGTTCTTCATACCGGATAGGTTGTGGCTTGGCATCATGCAGGGCAGCAAGTGACTTTTGCGACTGTAAATCTTCGGGATGGTCAGCTAAGTAGCGTTCAATCCGTTCCGCTTTCTCTACGACATTTCCGGCAATGAATTTATCCCGTATCTCAAAATTCTGAATAATGGGATTGAAATAGACTCTTCCTTCAAGATCCTGAATTAATTCGTCAGGTGTTTTATCCGCCAACAAGGTGAGCATATAATCCATGTGGAATTCACCATATTTGTTTAATGAAGCTATCAATGCCTCTTCTGAAGTGTTAGCCGATGTAATTTCATTGGGATTAAAGGCTACAGGATGGTCGAAAATATCTGCTTTTTGCAGTTTGCCGTCAATGCTTCGTTCAAGAGCAAGAATAGCGGTTGCCCCTGCATCCATTTTCAGGGTATTGATATTTTGCTTGTCATTCAGATTGCCGTATCTCTTTACAAATGAATCATAAACCAGATTCAGGTTGCTCCGAAGAGAAGCGTGTTCCGTCAGATATTCTGCTTCGTGATTATACAGGGTATTGTAAGTGTCACGTATCTCAATATATCTTTCAAGTTTTCCTTTCTGTAATTGCGGAATATCCAATGGATGAAATTCAGCACCATCTGAATAACGTTTTTTGAGAACGCCTATTTGTCCGTTTTCCTCTTTTACTAAAGTCCCTTCCTTGTGGAAATCTTTAAGTTCGCCCGAATAAGGACGAGGCTTCATATATTCTTCCCACTGTTTTTTCGCTTCCTCTTTTCGGGCATCAGGAATGGGATAAGTATTTTGCTTTGTCGGACTTTCCTGTGTGGAAGTTGACTCATTCTTAGACTTAGCTTGATTGCTTTTCCGTTCTTCTACCGGATTACCGAATAAATCCTTTTGTATGGGTTGAGGCTTTGTCGCTGCTTTCTTTTGTCCGCGCTTTGGTTGTACCTGTGTGCGTTCTTCGTCAGAAAATCCCCACAGGTCATATAATGACATAACTGGAGCAGATACATTGATTTCTAACGATTCTTCAGCTTGTGGCTTTTCTTCCCTTATTCCAAAATCTTCAGGAGTTGGTGGATGCTGCTCTATGAATTCTTTATCTCGCTGGTCAAAATGTGTAGCCATTTCCAGAAGTTCTTCTTCTGTTGGCATTTCCGATTGTGGAATTGGCTCAATGATATGCGGTTTGATGGAATTATTATGGTATAACTCTGTATTCAGGTTTTGAGAGAAATCCTCAGTAAGTATTTTCTGTAAATCAGTAGCAATTCCATCTGTTCCTCCATCGTGCAGATATACAAAAGAGGGTCTGCCATACATATCGGTATCTTCAACAATGCGGGTATGAATAATCCTATCGAGTTTATTATTTGCAAATAGATTGTTTACAGACTCACCCTTTTCATTTTTATGTGTACTCACAAAATTTAATTCCTGATCCGACATGATTTTCTTACCGGTATTCTTTTGCAGGATAATCAAATCACTACCAACCTCTGTGCCTGCGCTGTCTATAAAAAGATTGTTAGGCAGGCGGACGAGTGAAATCAGATCTGACTGTGATATCAGGAAAGAACGTACAGGAAGATTTCTGTTGGAATTAGCTACTCCCTGTGAAGTTATAAAAGCTACGATACCTCCTTCTCTTACTGAGTCCAAGCCTTTTAGAAAGAAATAATCGTGTATGTAGCTGGTCGATTCATGATAAACATTCGGTTTTCTCGTCCGGTAATCGGCATCAAATACTTTCATTTCTCCGAACGGAATGTTAGATGCCACTATATCAAAATAATTATTGTAGCGTCCCTCAATGCGTTCAAAGCCTTCAATCTTAACTTTGCTTTCGGGATGTAGAGCAGAAAGTATCTTTCCCGTTAGCAAGTCTTTTTCGAAACAGATACTTTCGGCTCCATCCGCCAGTTTAATTTGAGATGAAAAAGCACCAATACCTGCTGATGGGTCAAGAAAGCGGTCGATAATAATTCCTTTTTCCTGCAAAGCGTTGTTGATGCTCCCGATAACCTGCGGAGGAGTATAGAATGCGGAAAGGACAGAGTTTTGAATACTCGACATATAATTACGATATTCCCGTTCATTGCCCGTATTCTCCCGAAGTACACTGTGTAATTCCGAAACAAGCGGGAAAAGTTCCAGTTCCGATTTTGCCCACGATGCAGTATCGGCAAGCGTAGAAGCCGGATTTAATACACATTTCAATCCACCGAACCCGCTATACTGCTGCAATGCCTGCAACTCTGTGTTTGTTGCCGGACGGTTTTCGCGTTCAAGGATAAGGACAATTCGGATGGCATCTATGTTGGCCCGTAAATGAGCCTTTTTATTATAGCTCATTTTCTTCCCTCCATAAATCTATAAACCCGACCAGTTCCGTGTATAATAGAGGGTATTCGGGAGAGTTTGCAAATGAGTCGTCAATGGGATATTCGGAAAAGACTTCTTCGGTAGGCACAAGCAATTCCATTGCGAGGCTGTTAATCCTTTCGGATGGGATAATAGTAAACTCATTGATTAATACGTTGCGGATACTATCGTATCGGGAAAACAACAGTCCTTCGTAAAGAATTGAGGATGCCATTTCTTCTGCCGACTGGTGTGTGTATCCGTTAGCAATGGCACCCGCATAGCTCTCGGCGGCAAGTTCTGAACGGAGACTGATAAATTCCTGATTTTTTGCTTTATCGGGGTGGCTCTCCTTTAAGTAGGAAAGCAAAAGAAGTCCATAATAGGATAACTCCTGTTTATCTTTTTTCTTCATATATGACTTGAATTAATTTGTGGATAAAATTGAATAGGAAGGGGGAAACGAAAACGGCATCCGGGTTATTCAAGCCCAGATGCCTTATCCACAGATTAACTCAAAGCCAAACTATAAACAGTTTTATGCTTCTTGTAGAATCTGTGGTAAAGATACTTATTTTCCCCGTTTATAATTACCTTTCCTTTCGGGAAACTCATAGATAACTTTACATTCACTATTGAGTGTTAGGTATGCGTCGAAACGCTTTCCGGCTTTGCTGGTAAAGCCTTTGATAAGGCGGGTTTTGCCTTCGGATAGCAGCTCAATGAAAATATCATCTGTCAGTTTCTTTCCGCCACAGTTTCGGAACATCACAAAGCCACAGGAATCGTCGGAACATTTGCAAACGGAAGGAAGAAATCTCAATCCCTGTTTGCCACATTTAGGGCAAGAGTAAGAATTAGCGGAAAATGGCAAGTCGAGATTTAGCAATTCTTCTGTAATTTGCCGTGTATAAACTTCAATACCTTTGGTGAAATTATCGGCACTCTGTTCTCCCCGCTCAATTTTCAGGAATGCATCCTCCCAATAGCCGGTCATCTCAACATCAGATATCCGTTTGTCTTTGACAATATCATATACCGAAAGTCCTTTGTCGGTTGGAACCAATGACTTTTTCTCCCGACGGATATAATCACGTGAAAAGAGTGTTTCGATAATGGCGGCACGGGTGGCAGGCGTACCGATACCGCAGGTTTTTAAAGCAAGCCGTTGTTCTTCGTTCTCCAAATCCCTGCCACAGGTTTCCATCGCTCCTAGTAGGGAACTTTCCGTATGAAGCGGTTTGGGTTTTGTTTGCTTTTCCTGTAAATCTATGGAAGATACAGGATAGACTTCTCCTTCGTGTATCTCGGGAAGTTCTGTATTATTTTCTGTACCTTCTTCTTTCTCATTCAGTACTTCACGCCAGCCTTTTCGTTTCATCACAGAGCCTTTGACCTCAAACGATACATCATCTATACCGAATGTTATAGTAGTTACATCTTTGATACATGTGGAAGAAAAGGCTTCCAGCATACGGGCGGCTACCATTTCGTAAATGATACGTTCATCTGACGGTAAGGCATCCGGCAGATTTTCAGTGATAAGCAGGGCATGGTGGTCGGTTACTTTCTTGTCATCGACCGGACGAATATTTAAGTTCATATCCGATAACTTTTCGGCATAAGAAGCAAAACGATTATATTCTTTTAGCTTGCTAATCAATCCCCCGATTTCAAGAAAAATATCGTCTGAAATATACCTGCTTCCCGTTCTTGGATAGGTTAGGTATTTCGACTCATATAGTTTTTGTGCAAGGGACAAGGTTTTATCAGCTGAGAAACCGTGTTTACTATTGGCCTCTTTCTGCAAAGTGGTCAGGTCATATAGGAGTGGTGGCTCCTGCCTTGTTTCTTTGCATTCTACTTTCACGGCAGAAACTGTATCCGCATAACGTACCTTATTATAAATAGCTGTTGCTTCTGCATAATCGGAAAACTTATCTTTTCCCGTTGCCGTTATATTTTTTCCGGCAATAGAAGTAGTGAGCTGCATTTGCCAGAATGGTACAGGTCTGAAGTTTTTGTTTTCCAGATAACGGTTGCATATCATCGCCAGTGTGGGGGTCTGAACTCTGCCTAAAGAATACACTCCATTACCGGCGGCAACGCTCAATGCCTGGGAACCATTAATACCAATGAGCCAGTCTGCCTGACTCCGGGCTTCTGCCGCAGCATAAAGGTTGTCGTATTCCGTACCTGATTTTAGTTTTATCAAACCTTCCTTGATAGCTTTTTCCGTTAGGGAAGAAATCCAGAGGCGTTCAAAATAAATATCTGAAGCCAGATAGTCATAGATTAGACGGAATATCAATTCTCCTTCGCGTCCGGCATCAGTTGCTACGATAATCTTTTCGCATTGTTTAAATACGTGTTCGATAGTCTTTAACTGTTTGAGGGCTGACGGATCGTCTTTATATCCTTTTTCCGCGCGGACTTGACGGGGAATAAGCATAAACTCATGAGGAATAATCGGGAGATGATCCCTTGAAAATCCTTTGGCTCCGTAGTGTTCGGGAAGTGCGAGTTGCACCAAATGCCCGAAAGCCCACGTTACAAGGTAATTATTACCTTCCAGATAGCCATCCTTTTTTGTTTTTGCACCGACTACCTCGGCAATGCTCCTTGCAACAGATGGCTTCTCGGCAAGGATTGCAATTTTTATATCGTTCATTTTTTTGACTTGAATTAATTTGTGGATAATTGGATTAGAAAGAAGAATTACATCTTACGCCCTCGCGATACTTTGGGCGCACTTTGCTCCTGCGTTTGTTCTTCTTTCTTCTCTTGTTTCTCTTGCTGTTTTTCGGTAGGTTCGGATTGCCCTTTCTTCATCGGTTCATCCACCGTTTTATTCACTTCTGCTTTTGCACCCTCATTGTTAGCGGCAACCTGTGTCTTATGGCGGTTATCCGGAACGACAAGACCTGCTTTTAGGGCTTCCTTATACTGGCCGGGAAACATAAAATCTATTTTACCCTGTTCCTTGTTCAGTGTCATATACCCACTATAATCCCTGCCTTTCTTATCTTTCAAGCCGGAAACAAAAACGGTGCGGCCTTCTTTCAGGCTGTCCTTCTGGTCTTCACTTAATTTCACTTTGCGGAAAGTATTGGGGAGTTCTCCCTGCTTGATTTTCTCATCTTGATTCTGAGAATGCCGTGGTGTATCGGGAAAATGAAACTCCAGTCCTCGCTTATCGGCATTGACCTGTACGGTCGCATTGAAAGGTTTCAGGTTTTTGGATAGCATATTTTCAATATATACTCCTTTACCTTCCTTTAGTTCCTGCTTCTGCTGTTCGGAAAGCTTTACTCCTTTGAGTTCATCAGGTATTTTTATCTTGTCTGCATTCAGGACTACCAATTCATTGGTTAACTTATCTACTGATACGTATGCATTGATTGTTTTGTCGTTGCCTACATTAAATTCAATCAACCGTCCGGCATTCCCTTTTTCCAGAAGGTTCTTTTTATCTTCTTCCGTAAGTTGGGTACCATACAGGGGAACATCCAGTTCCGGCTGCTGGCGGACAGAATGTACGCGAAGGCTTAGCTCTCCTTCAGCATTTTCCCGGAAAGACAAACGGGCATCGGTTTGGAGGTGGATACCGCTTAGCTCTCCCTGTATGGGAAACAGTACAGGAGATTTCTGCCAGTTGAGCATCTTGTCCAATGAATTGGTTTTAACAAGTTGCTCGCGAGTAACGCCGATGCTTTCCAGCTGTTCCCAATTAATGCGGGATTCATCTATTGCCTGATAGGGTTTTGGTGCAAAGTTCTCCGGCATAACCCGCTGCTCGTCCAGCATTTGTTTATTAGTCGGGTTTTCGGGATTCTTCAATAATTCCTGTAAGCCGATTACCATGTTTTCCATTTTCTCTAAGGGTACTTTGAAGAAATGGAAATGGGTGGGTTCTTTCGCCTGTCGCATGAAGTTCTCAAAGAAGTTCTCCAATACATCGCCGTGTTTATCCACCTTTAAGAAATCCGGCTCATTCTTCGCTTCGGGTTTGACGGTCTTGGGTGTTCCGTCTTCATTCAATCCGGTAACGGCTTTCAGCTCGTTACTGTCTTTTTCTACTACCAGTAATACTTCCTGGTCATTTAAATTTTCATCCATATAAAATAATTGTTTGATAATTACATTGACATTAATGTAATTTGAGGACGAAAATAGGGTGGAAAAATGAGTAAAATGCTGATTTTTAAAGGGGTGGTAGGGTTTGGCAGTTGAGTGGTAGGGTGTCTTGAATTACCTATATAGGCAATAATGATAATTCTCAAATCAAGTTGACCTATTTTCAAATATTAGGGATGTTAGGTCTTGTAATAAATATGCTGAACGTTACTTGTGAGAGGCAAGATTTAATGACTGTCTATTAATAACTTACTCTATTTCTAATTTTAAATAATAATTTTCTTTGATGTTGAATTTATTATCTTAAAATATAATCTATTTTTGTGTCTAAATGCTATAGATATGAAAAAAATAGAGGGTGAATTATATACACATTATCAAAAAAATGTAAGTTCTTTTGAGGGAGATATATTTAAAAGAACCTGGAAAAGAGTAACCTCAAAGGAATGGGAAAAATGGGGCGGTACAGTTAATAAAGTACGTTCAAGCGATGGTTATATCGTAAAATCATTCCGAGAATTGATTGAAGAAGTCGCATTGGTAACTATTTCAAATACTAGTTATGAAATGTTTTACAGAGGTCAATCAAAAGATTATTTAAATAATCAGTCGCAATATTATAGAGACAGAAAACCTAAATCTACAATAATGCCTGCAATATGCAGACCCGCTTTAAAAGATGATGGAACGCCAAAATATTTAATAAGGAAAAACACTATTAAAGAACGATACGAGGAATTATATGGCCTAATAAGATACTTTAATAAAATAAATAAACGGAGATTTAGGGATGAAGAATTAATGGCATTATTCCAACACTATGAAATACTACCAACACCGTTAATTGATATAACACAATCTTTGCGAGTAGCAGCAACTTTTGCATTGCAAAAAAACAAACAAGGTTATGTTTATGTTTTTGGTTTGCCATATCCGAATCAGAGCACTTCCTATTTTATTGATTCTGGTATTATTCTCATGAAACTACAAAATATCATGTCCATTGATGCATTACGCCCACGTTATCAAGAAGGATATTTAGTTGGCAAATTTCCATTTACATCAACTAAAACGGAAAGTGATGATCTTGCTAATAGGATGGTCGCTAAATTTAGAATTGATGATACTAACGGAGACTTTTGGGACATTGATTTTACACCAATGCCAGAAAGTGTATTATTTCCTCAAAATGATCCTATTGAAGAAATATTGAAGAAGACAAAAGCCGATTTTAATATTATATGGAGAAATAAAAAATCTAAATGAAAGTATATCCATATATTAAAGCCGGATCATATTTTCCATATGTCCGGCTTTCGCTTTATAATCCTTCTCTATCACGCAGTAGGGTCAATAAAATCATCATCATTGTTGCTTCCATTATCGTTACTACCCTCATTTCCCTTTATCGTATAATCGGTATCAGGTGTTGAATATGTAAGCATTCGGTTAACCCCGTCTTTCTTTGTATTTCTATTGATTATCTTTCAAAAACTCCTAAAACATTCGGAGTCGTTTCGTAGACGTTCAGAGATTTTCCGGATTCCAGTTATGTGGTAATAACTCGGCCAGATCTTTCGTATAGTCCTTATCATAAGCATGTATATTGCTGAGTACATATACCAGCCATTTTCTGTAATCCACTTTTGCCGCCTTGCAACATCCCAGCAATGAGTACATCACTGCCGCATCCTCTGCTGCCTGATGATTCCCACAGAACAAATAGTTTTTCCTTCCCAGTGCCAGTGGTCGGATACTGTTCTCTGCCAGGTTATTATCCATCTTGTATCTTCCATCCAAGTGATAGCGCGTAAGTCTATGATAAATTTCATAGGTATATTTGATGGCTCTACCGATCCGGCTTTTGGGCAATACCTTAGGATACTCATTTACCAGCCATTTTTCAAAAGCCACCATCAGTGGATACGACAGGCGGGCACGCAGCTCCGCCCGCTGTTGGAACGAGAGATGTTCCCCATCAGCCCTTCTTTCCACGTCATAGAGCATGCCGATTTGGCCCAGCGCATACCCCGCTCTGGCTTTATCTTCTTTCAAACTCTCTTCAAATTTTCTTCTGGCATGTGCCCAACATCCCAGGGGAAGTACGCCCTGTTTGTATTCATACATTTTATAAACCTCATAACCGTCTGTTTGCAAAGCCCCGCGGAAGTCCTTGAGTAAGGGGATCACTACTTTTTGTGCCCGAGAACCCTGGTCGTAGTGGAAGAATACCAGGTCCCGCATCACCGATCGGACCAGCCAGATATACCCTTTGACCGTTTTATGCTTTTCTTCGTTCACTACCGGCAACGTGCTTTCATCTACCTGTATGTAATCACTTTCCAATACCAGTTCCCTGAGCCGGTAATACATGGGCCTGAGTAAATCTGCTGTTCCTTTGAACCAATCATTGATTGTGGCAGGTGCAAGCGTGACACCCAACCGGCCAAACATTTGTATCTGACGGTAAAAAGGAAGGTGGTCGACATATTTTCCCACCATCAGCTCGGCGAGCAGACTGGCACCCGCATAGCTCTTAGCCAGAGGAAGTGCAGGAAGTTCGGGAGTCAGGATGGAAGCATCCTCTTGTACTTCTTTATTTCTGAAGACATATTTATGCCGGATGATTCTGCGAACAAAACATTTGCCGGGTTCAAACTCTAATACTTCTGTGATTTCCGGTGCAAGTTCCGTGTAGGTCAGTGGGTCTATGTGTTCAGGATAGATATGTTCCTCCACGCGGGGAAGGGTGTCGGATAAAGGCTTGCGAACAGGATGTCGCTTCGGCTGGTGTTGGACTACACACTTTTTATAAGTACCAATTTCTGCCTCTGCCTGGCGGGCTTGCTCTTCTTCCTCAGGTAAAAGTTCCAAGCCTTCAAAGTCTAATTTACGTTGAAGAGGATCTGCTTTTATGAAGCGTTCGCTGGAGTGCCCCCAGATACGACGGCTCAGATAAGCCACCTGTTTCTCCAGGGATAAAATCTTGTCTTGTTGAGAAGCGATAGTATGTTCGTAGGAAGACTTCAAAGAACCTACATCTACGCCTTCGGATAGCTGTCCTTTGAGTCTCTGGATCTCCTGATATTGAAGGTCGCATCGCTCTAAAAGAACTTCTAATAAATCGGCACTTGGCTGGGCTTTCTCTTCCATTTATATCGCTATCGTTTACTGCTGTAAAGATAGCTATAATGCTGGATATCAGAAAATAAGTGACTCATAAATTAACCATTACAGGCAGATGATTCAAAGCGTTTTCGCCTTTGACATTTTTCGATGTCAATGCCTTGAACCATGAGCATTAAATCCCGCCAGTTGGTGGGGAAAGTACGGCATTGGTCATCGAATATGGGTAGCTTGAAAGAACCGGCTTCTAATTTTAAATGATAGATGACCAGTCCTCCATGCTCCATATGAAGAAGCTTCATACTGGTAAGGCTACGGTTGATAAAGATGAAGACGTCTCCACTACGAACGTCTTGACCCATCAGGTCACTGACGATGCCACTTAGAGTATAGAAGCTTTTACGCATATCCGCAGGGAAGGGATAAAGATAATAGCGCATGGAGTCATTGAGATTAAACATAGATGTCAGGGAGTTAGGAGGATTAATTTGCGTAATAGCTCGATGTCGGTAGCAGCGGATAAGCGAAGAACCGTTCCACCCGGATAAACAATCTCGCAGGGATAGCAGGAATCAGTAGGTGAAAGAGAAGAAGGGGGAAGAGGGGGTAAATCACGACTGGGAGGTTAACATAATACTTTTTGATGCCAAAAGTAGAGCAAAAAAGAAAGCACTAAAAGGCGGGGATTACCGAAGGCTTACGATTATCCGTCGTTATCGACTGATGTATCCCTTTTATTCCCCACCTCCACCACAGGAACCTGTGTTTGTATTCAATCCAGATAAACTGATTAAGCGTAATAGGAATATGAATTTTACCCGTAAGCATACTATTCTCAATAATACCACTTAACTGAAGATGTGGTGTATTCATTTCTATCTTCTGCAAACGTAGTGGTACTGTATCACGTATAATAAGCGTATCTCTTACCGTAGCTTTTATGGGACCATTCACTTCCAACTGATGTCGTGCTGCCGTTTCAAGACTTTTGATACGGATATTTAGTTTCTTAATTAGTTCCAAATCATCCGCCCGATACTCTTTATACTCTTTTAGATTTAAACGTAAAGCTTTCACATCTACCGCATAGGTTGTACTATCAATTCGCATCCGCTTCATATCTGATAGCAAGGCAGCTGTGTTACCTTCATACCGGTTGCATTCCACTTCAAGGAGCTTTACTTTTTTCAATAGCACCCCACAGGTAAAACATAATACAAGTATTACCACTAATATACTTGCGTAGAGTTTAGTCTTCATACACAATAGATGTTATTGGAACAAACCAGGTATATTCACCTAAAAAAGCTTCGTCAAGATATACCATAACTCCTTTTGTGGTGCGATGTTGTTCACTTAAGTCTTCAGTAATAATGCCCTGCCACCCTATCAGCGGTTTCAGTCGGAACCGGATGAGTTCCGGTGAGTCTATTATCCGTATTCTTTTTCTTTCCATATCCGTATATTAGTACTTATATTTATACATTTCAAAATCCGATTAAGTACATTGATCCAACTGGTATGGTAGGTAAAGACGGTGTAAAAGAGCCTGCTTTTAAAACAGGAGGACTTGCACATCATGTATTTATCAAAGCAATGTGTAAAAATTTTCAGCACATAACAATAACCAAAACATTTAATACAAATCAATATCCCCCTTTTATCTCTAAACAAATCAATAAAAAACACATACCTTTGCACCCGGAAACCAAACAGATAAATTATCAATGAATGCCCGGACAATAAGACAAAAGATGAATGTGCTTGCCGCCCAGAACATCTCTTTTTTGTTTGCTGTTGATTTCGAATTATCCGAAGGAATACTGATTGAAAACCCACTCAGTCAGCAGGATGTTTTATTCCGCATACCCTCAGCCACCAATGCACAGAGGAGTTGTGCAAACGGCAATAAACAAAACATATTAATTCTCAATCCCGAACCATACGAAAACTATCAGCAAAAATTCAATATGGTAATGGCCGGGCTGAAAAGAGGCGATTCTTTCCTGACAAACCTCACCGCAAAAACCCCGGTAGATACCCCATTCACTTTAAAAGAGATATTCGACCGCAGTACGGCGCCCTATTGCCTGTATGTACCCGGTAACTTTGTCTGTTTCTCGCCCGAAAGGTTTGTACGCATCTCCCCGGAAGGAGTAATATCCACCAATCCCATGAAAGGCACTATCAATGCAGAGATACCGGATGCCGAAAGAACAATACTTGCCGATAAAAAAGAAACCGCAGAGCATTGTACCATCGTAGACCTGCTTCGTAATGACCTCGGCATGGTGGCCAATCATATCCGTGTAGACCGTTTCCGCTACATCGACAAAATCAGTACCGGACACGGCCGGATATTACAAGTCAGCTCGGAGATAACCGGACAACTCGAACCGGATTATCTGCCCCGGTTGGGAGATATAATCTTCCGTATGCTTCCCGCCGGTTCCGTTTCAGGAGCACCAAAGGAATCGACAGTCAATATCATTCAAAGAGCCGAAAAAGAACCCAGAGGATATTATACCGGAATCTTCGGCTATTTCGACGGAACAACGTTCGACAGTGCTGTCATCATCCGCTTTATCGAAGAAAAGAACGGAGCGAAATATTTCCGTAGCGGCGGCGGAATCACTATCTTTAGCGACCCTGAAAAAGAATATAACGAAGTAATCGAAAAAATATACCTACCATTTGTATGAAGATATTCAGCGAAGCCATTAAACTCAACGACGGTGTGTTGTGCAACCTCGACTATCACCAACAGCGGATAAACCAAACCCTTCACGATTTCTACCGGACGGAAATCGACCTTTCCGTAGTGAAAGAAAAAATACCCCCGCACATGCATAGCGGTTTATTCAAATGCAGGGTACTCTATACCGACAAAATTGAAAAGGTTGAGTTTATCCCTTACGTCTTCCGCACGCTTCGCAGTGTAGCTGTGGTGACCGATAATGAAATAGAATACACCTATAAATTTGCCGACCGGAGCCACATCAACAACCTGCTCGGGAAATCCGGTTGCGACGATATTCTGATAATTAAGAACGGCCTTGTTACGGATGCCTCATCCTCAAGCCTTGTTTTCAAATCGTCAAAAGGATTGTTTACCCCGGCAGATTATCTTCTCCCCGGAACCAAACGCAGGTTTTTGCTCGACCGCAAAAAGATTAAGGAAAGAAGCATTCACGTGGATGAAATCAAAACGTTCGATTGTGTGTATTTCATCAATGCAATGATAGACCTCGACGATGATGTAAAGTTCGATACCTCCCTGCTCAAATATCACTGATAATAAAAACAGAGTATTTAGATTATCGGTTAGAAACAGTAATTAAATAAAAGAACTTAATAAATGGAGAGAATAAAAATAGAGTATGTAAATACGTTGTCGATAGAAGATTATAATAATTTGAGGAGAACGGTAGGTTGGAGAGAAGTATCAGATAGAAAAGCAAGAATCGGACTGGAAAAATCAATTTTTATTACAGTTGCAAGGATAGATAACAAACCCATTGGTATGGCCCGCATCGTTGGAGATGGTGGCTATTTTATGCTTATTGTTGATGTGGTTGTTTTACCTCAGTGGCAGGGACAAGGTATTGGGAAAAATCTAATGAAACAAGTAATGCTTTATATTGACCAATCGACAGAGGAGAACGAGACTGTTTTTGTTTCGTTGATGGCCGCCCCTGAACGAGACTCATTTTATGAGCAATTCGGATTCAGGCCATGTCCTGATGGCAATTTAATGGGAACGGGTATGTATCAGTATATAAGTAAAACTTATGCTGATTGAAAGGTTGCTTACTGCTGTAAAGTTCAAACTGTAAAAATTGCAGGCGGAGTTCCGGCAAAGGAAATCTGCAAACATTTTGATGAATAAATCTATCTGGAAGATCAGGCAATCACTGCCCTCTATCATTACTGGCAATCCTGACGCCCTGCTCCAAACTCCATAAGTGCCTCCATCGCCTGCTCCGCCTTAGGAGCAGGTACAAAAATATGGTCATGGTAATACCCCGCAACCACATTTGCGCTGATGTCTTTTTCGGCAAGTTTGGCCGAGAAGGCTGCTGTCAGTCCTACGGCATCCAGGCTCGAGTGTACGGTAAGTGAGATAAGCCTGTAAACTCCTTCGTAATGAATATCATGTTCCATTGCCTTTTGGCAGGTTATAATCAAAGTGATTCCTTCTTTTTCGCGAAAAAAGCAGATAGGGTCTAATTGCTCAACCCGGTTACGGTCTGAAACGGGGAAAGTACAAAATACAAATTCGCGTTCGTCCAATACCGGCTCAATGCTTGCCAGCAATACGGTTAAATCTTTAATGCCCGGCATATTCAGATACTCTTTTTATTCGTTTGATATTTTAAGCTTCAAAATTACGATATTTCTTTTTATTCTAACATAGATAATATTCTATTTCACTCCTGTGAGCGAATAGAGCATGGGTATCATCCCCTCCATGCCTTTGATCTGGTAACTGCCCGACGGGGTTTTTACGAAATTAGAGAATAAATTGTAAGGCGATTCGAGATATTCTTTTATACCCGTCAACTGTATTCCCTGGCGCAAAAGTGCATCGGCAGGTTCGGCCATGCTGTGGCTCCAGTTGATGGTTTGCGAAACTGCTTCACTGCCGTTGTCGGTGTATGAGCCTTCTGACTGTATAAAAGGTTCTGCCCGGAAATAGGGGTAAATGATATTTTTAAATTCATTGTCGAACATCCACAATATGGGGTGAAACTCTACCATGATGAATTTTCCGCCGGGCTTGAGATAGCGGTAAACAACAGCCGCCCACTTATCGAGATCGGGCAGCCAGTCTATTACACCGTATGAGGTATAAACAATATCGAACGTCCCTTCCAATACATCGGGCAGGTTGTAGATGTTGCTGCAAACAAACTCTGCGGCGATACCCGTTTCCCGGCTAAGTTCCTGTGCCTGTGCAATGGCTGTTTCGGAAAAGTCTACACCTGTGGCCACAGCGCCTTCGCGCGCCAGTGAGAGGGTATCCATACCGAAGTGACATTGCAGGTGCAACAGGGATTTTCCCCGCAGGTCGCCCAGCAGTTCCATATCGGGGTAGGATAGTGTGTTTTCGCCTGCCAGAAATCCTTGCAGGTTATACATTTCTGATTTCAGGTGCAGGGCTACCCGCTCATTCCAGGTCGATTTGTTGATGTCGAAATAGTGGTTGGTTGTATTCATGATAAGATTGTTTGCAGTGAGGGTGCAAATATAAGAAAGAAAATTGTAGTTGCGGAAGGATATTTATATGTTTGTTATATGCGGGAGCATGAATGCTAATGTCGCAGGCTTAAGGAATTTTATCCGAAGCATAAATACAAACAAAATTCTTAAGTTGATGATATTTGGTAACATGGACAAAAATAGTTGGTGATTATTATCTTTTATTTTATACCTTAGTGTTGAAGAGGACACAAGCTCTGCTGAGGAGCAACTTGTTAGCAATAAACTTCAAGATATACCGAAATGGGAGGCTTTTTGCCTCCTTTTTCATTTCGGGCATCTTTTATGGCTAATAAAACCTACTCATTACTTTTGAAGTACAGATACCATTTGATGTAATTTTTATAATGCTCTTTGGATAAGCCTCTATGTATGGCTATATTTTGTTTAAGGTGTCCGAAAAAAAACTCCAAGGCATTGGTCGATTTGGGTATGCCGGGATTATCCAGAAAATGAAACATATCCGGTAATACCCGTTTAACATGAATAAAAGAACGTCTTACACTCTTATGAGTAAACCAATATCTTCCCGTATCTGTATTATAAGTTTTCTGGTTAATGAAGTCTTTGTGGGTTTGATGCCACTCCATAAATTCTACTATCCAATATCCCCATTTATTCCGGTCGTTTATTAAATGAAGTTTGAGCATTATCTGCCTGAGTCCGATGCCCGCCTGACTTTGAGGATTTCTTGTTAACCAGATTAAACATTCCCTCTGTATATGTACAAGACATCTCTGTATAATAATTTTAGAACTTACTTTTCTTACTGCTTTAGTGATATTAGAAAGACCGTCACAAGTAACACTTTCTATTTGTATGCCTAAGGATAGCAAATTTTTCAAATCTTCAAAGATCTCTTCAAACCATTCTCCATCAGTAAGACGATAAAGCTGGGTCGCCTTTATGTTGTTATCCCGATAAAGAACTAAACAAATCTTATTGGAAAAATAGGTACCATCAATTAATAAGTTTACTTTCTCCGATGGTCTTATCTTCCATCTGGGATAATTAGATAAGTAGATATCGAAATAACGCCGCAGGGTACGTTCATTATAGCCACTCAGGGCTACTAGTTGATTAAGAGTTTGTTTACTCAGTATCCACTGACCAAGCCAGATAAAACGGTTGGAAAGAGAAACTCCTTTATTGGTCCAGGTGGTATAAGCGTTACAGTCTTTGCATTTAAAACGTTGTTTACCATTTTGAAAACCCCATTTTATTAAATCAGAACCACCACAAACCCAACATTTTTTATTCATAAGGTACTAAATTGAAAACGGTTTCAATTTAAACAACTGAAACCGTTTAACCATAGGACTTGCAGTAGTATTTTACCAACTATTTTTGTCCATTATACCTGATATTTGCATTTATGCCCTGAAGTTGGGAACTTAAAATGACAACATTAGCATTCGTACCCGCAATATAAATATAAATAAATCCCTTAAGCCACCAACATTAAACATTCATCCCCCTAACATCCCCCTTCACCCTCTCAAATACCCCACCGGAACTGCATCCGTCAGCCACACCCCATTCTCCGAAACATAAAACACATACCCATCCCTGTACATCTCTCCGGCCAGCACTTCAAATACGTACGGCTTGCCGTGCCGTTGCCCTACCGCTTTAGCCGTTTCTATATCTTTACTCAGGTGCACATGGTGTCTGCTGCGTTTATCCAAACCGGTTTCTAATATAGATGCTACAAACTTCTCTCCCGTTCCGTGATACAATATTTCGGGTGGCTGTTGGGGTTGATATCCGAGTTCTACCTTTACCGAATGTCCCTGGTTTGCACGTATGCGTGTAAAAGTATCGTCAAAAGCAAAACGTTGTTTGGGGCTGGTGGCAACAATATGTTTTAACGTATCCATATCGATCTGTACACCTTTCTTTGAGGCTTTTTGAAGGAGGGTTTGCACTTTTGTGGAGTTCGGCAATCTGGAATTTGAGTACTTCGAGGGTGTAGTCTATCCCTTCAACACTTGTATGCGCTGTAGTATCGATACTCCCTTTTATCTGTGGGTTGGTAAACTTACGGCTCAGTATGTTTTCGTCGGGGGCGGCAGAGCAGTTCAGCCAGTCTTCATCAAATGCCGCAGGGTCGACGGTAAATGCGTCCGAAATGAGTTGCAGTAGCAGTTCGGGGGTGAGTTCTTTGTCCTTGTGCTGCCCTGTAAGATGGTAGAGGGCAAGGAGGTACTCTTCGAGGTCGCGGTTCTGATGCGTATCGGCCAGTGCGGTGATATGTTGATATAGTTCAAGGTATGTCATGGCACAGATTATTTAGGGGTGAGTTATTTCATTTTGTTTGGTTACTATTTGATTATCAGGACGCAAGTTAAAGGAAATTCTTGAGAGGGCAAATAGTTTGGAGGGGATTTTTAAAAATATACCTTTGCACTTTTATTATATATATGTAACCGATATATGCTCCCCACTCCCACCCACATCATCGACCAATACGGCACAATGATAGCTACCATTGCCCGCCGCATGATACAAAACAAAGAACTGGCACGCGAAGCTGCACAAGAGGTATGGTACGAAGTGTTCAAAAGCCTACCCTCCTTCAACGGCAACTCCCAACTATCCACATGGATATACACCATCGCCCGCCGCACCATATTGCGCTATGCCGCCAACGAAAAACGTGCTACACTGGCCTCACTGGAAGAGTTTCGCGCCCTTCCCGAAATGGAATATACAGGTACGGATGAAGACCGCCACGAATGGGTAAAGGAGCGTTGTGACTGGTGCCTCACTGCTGTTAACCAATGCCTCAATGCAGATGCACGGCTTATTTTTATCTTCCGCGAGAACCTTGCCTTATCTTACAAAGAGATCGGCAAAATTATGGAGATGAAGGAAGATAACGTACGTCAGGTATCCTCGCGCTCGATGGCAAAAGTGAGCAACTTTATGAAGGATACCTGCCCGCTTTACAACCCTGCGGGGAGTTGCAAATGCCGCATCCGCAAACAGGTGTATGCGCTCGACCTGGATAGGGAATATGCTTCGGTACGGAAGGTGATGGGACTGGTTAACCTCTACCGGAAGTTCGAAAAAGAGTTGCCGCGCAAAAACTATTGGGAAAAAATTATCGGTTGAGTTGTCACAAAAGGAAGTTGGCTGTACACTAACAGGGTAAGTGAAATATCTCATTTTATTAAGAGCCTGTTTAAAAAGTCTACGTGTTCTTTGATTTAGTTACAGATTATAAGTGATGTCGCACGGCTCAACCGGAACGGTTACTAATCCGGGTAGGCCGCATGGTTCAGCCGGAACGGCTGTTTATCTGGGTAGCCCGTTGCTTTAGCATCGGGGGAAGAAGCCTCCCGGTTAGGAGCGTGCCGAAGGTACGCAATAGCTGACAATATATGGATTATTATCAAGATAGCATACTTTCAGCATGCAACCAGGGTACATCAACCTGCTGCCCCGAAGCTAAAACAACGGGCTACCCAGATTAACAACCGTTCCGGTTGAACCGTACGGTATACTTCCAATTTGTAACTTGCAAACTTTCCAAAAGACTTTTTGGGCATTTATTTAATCACCCTAAAAACAATGAATGATGAAAAAGATCGATTTCCTGAAACAACAACTTACCGAATCGCGCAACTTCGTAAACCGCCTTATCGGCGAAATGCCGCAGGAGCTGTGGTACACCATCCCCGAAGGAACCGACTCAAACTTCGCCTGGCAGATCGGACACCTGATGATCTCTCAAAACTTCCATGCCATCACCGTAATAACGGGAAGCAATGAGAAGGTAAACTCCATTATCCCGCTACGCCGCTATGTGCAACTGTTTAACGGAATGGGTACGCTGCACCGTTCTGCAGAGAAAGATGTGATACCTGCCGGGCAGTTGAAAGAAGAGTTTGACGCCATCCATACTATTTGTCTGGAAAACCTTTCGGCATTGGATGATGATATACTCGACAGGCCGCTTGAGCCGATACCTTTTAAGCATCCGGTAGCCGAAACAAAGTACGAAGCGCTTTCGTGGTGTTTCAAACACGAGATGTGGCACAGTGCCGAGAAGGAAGAGATAAAGCGGGCGTTGGGACACCCTATTGTGTGGATGGAGTGATATGCTGAAACACCTATACCCACATTTTTAGTAAGATAACCGCTATAATTCCCAAAGCAACGAAAGCACCGAGAAAGATAAGCGATGTGCGCAACTGCCTGTTGTCTTTGTGTACGCTGTACTCTTTTTTCTGACGGATAATCTCGTCCATATCGTCGGCGGTGATGGTAGAGTCTTTGTAAGAATCCCAACTGCCGGCGTGCCTCTTCATGGAATCCTGATGGCGTTTACGGCGTAGTTTGAGCTGGTCTCTGTTCAGCTTGGTGCGGTAAATCATATCGAGTGCATGTCCTCCGAAACTCATAATTCCTCCTTCTTTTTTTGGTTTAGTTTGTTTTTGGTTCCTAAATATAAGAAAAAAAGTCGGAATTCTACTCATGAGGTCGTCTAAAAAGTATGCTTTACCACAGATTACTCAGATTAACACAGATATGTTTTTGGTCATTCGATTCATTACCGGTATAATAAATATAAAATAATATGTGCTAATCTGAGTAATCCGCGGTGAGTTTATGCCATTGACGGAGTTTCGGGACACACTCACCCCTCCCCCAACCTCTGCCCGGCCGAAAGCCTGGTCACTGCCTTAGCTATCCTCTCCACCCTCGTTTCCTCCGTTTTTGCCGAGTATATCCACTTTATATAATTATCCTGTTCGTTTTCATTGAGCGAGCGGAAAAATTTCAACGCTTCCGGTTCATCTTGCAGGCACAACAACAGTTCTTCGGGAATTTGCAACGGCTCGTTATCCGCATAAAGGATAATGTGAACGCTGTCGCCCGCCTGCTTTTTTATCTTTTTGCGTATTTCGGCTTTTATGGGAAGAAAGAGCTCGCCGTTACCGAAGGGCATTAAATGATATTTCCTGATTTCGAAGCCGTCTATAGTACCTTTTACTTTGCGAAAACCGAAAGGAGCATGCTTATCGGGAAGTATTTCGGGCAGCGGGGCATATGTCCAGCCGCTTTTCCCCGGAAATTTTTCGAGGACACAGGTTTTATCTACAAGAGGAGTTTCCATAGCGTTTATTGTGTATTCTGTTATTAAGTTGTTGGGCTATAGGGATATGCAAAGTTAACAAAACTTCCTGATAACCAAAGTAGAGACGCATACTTGCGTCTCAGAATACACCTGCGGGATTGAGGACGCAAATATGCGTCTCTACGGACAAAAAAATAACCACAGCCCGGCGTGTTGCTGCCGCCGTGCTGTGGTTACCAACCAAATTTAAACACACAATTTAAATTAAAACAACAATCATCTTTTTCTCAAACCAAAAGCGGGTGAACGCCCGGCTTAATGCCTGAAATACCCTCTCAAGTAATTAGCCTGCGGGAGGCGCGGAACTGTGATGCGTGTATTTGCCCTGTTTTTTCATCCCTGGCGCCGCGTAGCATTGCCGTGGACTAATTAAGTTGGGCACTCAACCTGTCGTCACTGTTGTTTGGACAGTCTTGGTTCGATTTTCTTTTTGTACAGTTAATATCAATAATCCGCGTCAGGCGAACTTATACGGATCAATTTCTTGTTGACAAACTCCTTCAAACCTTCTTTGGATAATTCGCGGCCATAACCGGAATTCTTCACACCGCCGAAAGGCAGTTCGGGAGCAGTCTCCGTGGGGTGGTTGATGTAAACCATACCCGATTCGATCTGACGGGCAACTTTTACAGCTCTTTCTTCATCTTTACAAATTACTGTTGCTCCAAGTCCGTAGGCACTGTCATTGGCCAGTTTGATGGCTTCTTCTTCGTCCTTAACGGGGAAAATAAGCATCACCGGGCCGAATATTTCTTCTTTATAAGCTACTGTACCGGGCAGGATGTGGGTAAGGATGGTGGGCTCCATAAAGAAACCGGGACGGTCTACCCGCTTGCCACCACAAACAATACGTGCACCTGCTCCGTTTACAGAGTCGTCTATTTGTTTAAGTACTTTTTCGAGGGCTTTTTCGCTCGATAGCGGGCCCATTTCGGTAGTTGGGTCGAGCGGATCGCCTATTTTGATCTGCTCGAATTTTTCTTTCGCCTTCTGTATAAATTCGTCAGCGATAGACTGCATCACGATTACACGTTTGGGCGACGAACATACTTGTCCGGTATTGGTAAGGCGACCTTTTACTACCATGTCCAGGGCATACTCCCAATTATTTTCTTCGAGAACGATATACGGGTCGTTACCTCCCAGTTCGAGTACAGATACTTTCACCCATTTTCCGGCTTTTGATGCTACGGCCGATCCTCCGGCTTCGCTTCCGGTGAAGGATATACCGCGTACATGTTTATTGGCTATCAACGCATCGGATTGCTGTTCGGTGATAAATACATTGGTGTATACACCTTCGGGGAATCCGGCTTGCTGGAATACTTTTTCCATTGCCAATGCGCACTGCGGTATGCTATGGGCTTGTTTGAGGATAAATGTATTACCTGCCATGATGTGTGGCGCAGCCGAACGGATAATCTGATAGTAAGGGAAGTTCCACGGCTGTATGCTGAGAATTACGCCCAGCGGTTCGTACATTACAAATGCTTTTCCGTGTTGCACTTCCAGCGGTTTGTCTTTCAGAAACTCTTCGGCGTTTTTTGCGTAATATTCACAGATGTTGGCACAGAGTTCCACTTCGCTTACCGCCTCTTTGAGCAATTTACCCATTTCGATGCTGCACAGGCGTGCAAGTTCGGTTTTACGTTCGCGCATAAGGCAGGCCACATTGTTCATCAGCTCACCTCTTTCTGCGTAGGATTTCTTTTTCCATTTGCCGAATGCTTCGTGCGCCTTGTTTACGATCTGTCCCATCTTCTCGTCTGTAACAGGCTCAAATACCTTCTCCTCCTTACCGCTTGCAGGATTTATGCTGCGGTATCTTGACCTTTTACCAGTTGTATCACTCATATTGCGTATATTTTTTGTAATTAATAATCAGTTCCATAGAAACGCAGCAGCGCGGTTTAAAGATTTTGCTGTTATCTCTTTTTCGCGAACTTTAAGGTAGATAAAGATATAAGGGGGGTAAGGGGTTAAAGGAGGTGAAGGGGTGTGAAAAGGAAAGAGGGGCAGATCATCACACACACCACCGGAGAAAAAATGACGGAATGAGAAACTTTTATGTTTCAAACTTGTTAAAACGCAACCTGTCTCTATCATATTATAATATATGGGACAGGCAATTGTGTGATATTTTAAATTGGATGCCTGTAGACTTGATATACTGTTGCAATTAAGCATCTTTCTTCCGTATAGTATAAATGATGATGCAAGGAAAGCCTCTTTTTACGTCGGCACGGGCTTGTATGATACGTAAAATATTTAACTGCAAAAACCCATCTTTCGGGTATCTGTTTTTTATTTTTAGATAAAGCAAACCATTTACCAAAAACCTTCCTAAACCCATTAAAACAGTGATAAAGAGGTAAATTATATGTCTTAAAACAACATTCCCTCCCTTTTTAACGAAATTATTAAAAATCAACATTTATTCTCAAATAAACGGTTTTATTATTTTCAATTTAACGGAATGTTGTTATATTTACCTTGATTGATTACCTATATGGTATCTTTATAATTCAATATATAAAATGAGCTGTGCATTATATCTTTCTGAAAAAATAATCATACTCGACTGTATTTGATGGTAAAAAGAAATAATTGAAATATTTCAATTTAATATTCGTACAAGACGTCTTTGTATTACATGTTGTTTAATTTAAAAAATTACGTTATGGAAAATTCTATGGCTGGAGGTTTTACGCCCCTTAGATCTATTGTAGCAGATGAAAAAGAACTGTTTATAAGTGTAATGGACAGAATTGTCGGAGCTAGTCACAAACCGCTTGCAGTAGCCACACAGGTAGTTAACGGCACTAATTATGCTTATTTGTGTGAAACTACACTAGCAACCCTGCATGGTGAAAGTTACAATACACTGGTAATTATCCACAAGCCTTTGCCAAATGTAAATGAACCGCCAACTCTTCTGGAAATAAAGAGGATAAAAGTTATTTAATTTTTGATTGCCCCGGTAAAGTAAAAACTACCGGGGCAATTATTTTAATGTCGCGGGCGAAAGCTTTCCAAACGCCGCAGGCGTAAGATCATGCATAACCGTACCTTATATTTGCCTATTGAATATAAAAAGGAAAGAATTCTCTTTATTTGTATAATAAAACA
>PPYE01776388.1_pt1 | contig 27426 bp, 28 predicted proteins | sample 1559881 | NCBI WGS metagenome assembly PPYE01 (sample SAMN08240022, study PRJNA423297) | Human gut metagenome, whole genome shotgun sequencing project. | reverse complement strand
GCGTGGGCTACACGGAGGAGCGGGCCAGGGAGCTTGGCATAGAGTACGTCGTGGGCCGCTTTCCGACGAGCGCGAACGGGCGGAGCTTGGTCTTGGGCTGCACGGGCGGCATGATAAAGGTCCTCGCCGGGCCGAAGTTCGGCGAGATCCTGGGCGTGCATATCCTCGCGCCGAGCGCGACGGAGCTCATCGAGGAGGCCGCGCTGGCGATAAGGCTCGAGGCCACGCTCGACGAGTTCACGGATACCATACACTGCCACCCGACGGTGGCCGAGGCGCTGCGCGAGGCGGCGCTGGCGGCGCAGAAGCGTGCGATACATATCCCGAACAAGAAGTGAAAGGAGGCACAGAGATGCTGAACGCGGCGTTCATATTCATAGCTCCGGGCGCAGACCCGGCAAAGGACCGCGGGCTTGTCGAGACCCCGTCGGTGCGGCTGACGAGCATAGGCGTATCGACCTACGAGCAGGGCGCCGCCGCGGCGGCCGAGATGGCGGAAGCTGGCTGCGGCGCGATAGAACTCTGCGGCGGCTTTGGCATAAGGGGTACCTGGCTGGTGGAGCAGGCGGTAAACGGCAAAGCCCGCGTCGGCGCCGTCCGCTTTGACCTCCACCCCGGCCTCGACAACAAAAGCGGCGACGAGCTGTTCTAACCCCGCCGCCGGAAAACAAAAAAGCCTTGAAACGGAAGTGAACCGCCCCAGATTGTGCGGACAGTACAAAAAGCCTCAATGTAGGGAAGAAAGCCTCAATGTAGGGAAATATGAAGTTTTAAGCGGAGTGGCGCAGCGTGAGCGGCGCCACTCCAGTTTTTAGCTGGATGTGCTCGTGGTTGTAAAAATCGATTTAGCGGTCAATCATCTCAGCGCATGGCCAGGCGGATGGTGTCCAGCACCAGATTTAACGTCTGCTGTGTTCCGGTCTTGTAGGCAACGATGCTGTTGTCGTAGAGATCGACAGGTACAGTACACCCTGCTTGGTGTGGATGTAGGAGATGCCTGTTACCCATTTGCTGTTGGGCTTGTTCGCATGGAACTCGAAATCACCGGCTTCAAAAGGAAGCTCACAGTCAAAAAATGCAGTAAAATCAATGCTTCCGGGGTTCGTCGGAGGAGCGGAGGGAACCGGTTCTCTCCTGAATGTCTCTCCAAAAATCGAGAGACGAGAACAAAGTTAATACACGGAGCGGTATCGAAGTGGTCGTAACGAGCCGCACTCGAAATGCGGTTGTCCGTAAAAGGGCACGTGGGTTCAAATCCCACCCGCTCCGCCAAAGGCGCTGTTTTGTGCGATGTTTTCGCCGAAACAGCGCCTTTTTTCGCTGTTATCCCGGCAGCGGCTTTGGCTCAGGTACGAAGTCAAGGCTGTTGACAAGCGTCTCGGCAGAATTTAGCTTCGCCGTGTAGTCCAAGTGCGTGTATATGTTGGCCGTGGTCGAATAATCGCTGTGGCCGAGCCAGTCCTGAATGTCCTTCATCTGGGCACCGTTGGCGAGCAACAGACTGGCGCAGCTATGACGTAAATCATGGAAGCGTATTCGCCGCAAACCGTGCCTGTCAAGCAGCTTAGGGAACGCCGCCGAGATGTAATCCGGCTTTATCAGCACTCCTATCTCATCTACGCAGATGTAACCGAGGTATTCGCGGCAATAGCTCCTGCCGCACAACCGCCTATGCTTGTTCTGCTGGTCTTGGAGATAGAGCAGCCGTTCTTTGAAGAATGGCACCAGCGGTAGCGTCCTCATGCTGGACTTGTTTTTCGTCCTGTCGGCGGCGACCATTACCTTTTTGCCATCGATGCGGCAGGACGTCACAGTGTGGCGAATGGTGATGGTGTTGTTTTCAAAGTCTATCGCATCCCATTTGAGGCCGACAACCTCGCTTCGCCGCAGACCGTAGAACGCTCCGAACAAGACGGGTATCTCCAGCTTCGTGCCTTTTGCTGCGGCAAAAAGCTCGTTCAGCTCGTCGCTGTTGTAGAAGCTCCCGACGAATCGGGCTTTCTTTGGCAGCTCGACATGATCCGAAGGATTGTTCGGAATCAGCTCCAGCTTCACCGCCATATCCAGGGCCTTGTGTATGTTGGCGTGGTAGTGTATGACGGAGTTCGCGGAGACGGTCTTTATTTTCTCGTCATAAAAAGCCTGTATGTCGCGCGGCTTCAGGGCCGAGAGCCTTATTCCGGTTTTCCTGAAATAAGGGACGGTAATGCTCTTTACCATTCCCGAGTACGACGAGAACGTCACCGGTGAAACGGAGCGTTTGATAACGTCCAGCCAGCTGAGCATGAAGTCTGCAAACAGCACGTCGCCGGTTAGGGCTGTGACCGGGATAGACGCGGCCGGCACTTCTGGTTTCGGCTCCTCGGCTTCAGGCTTGAACTCGATACGCGCCTGTTGCAAAAGCTCGTCAGCCTTGCGCTTGTTGCCTTTTACGGGCAGGGAAGTGGCTATCCACTTGGATTTTCGCTTCCCGTTTGAATCTTTATAGTTGAGGACGATATAGAAGTATCCTCGTTTTTCTTGCAGGTGTCCGGCTACCATATAGTTTCCTCCTTCCGAACGAGCCGTATTACCCGCCGTTGACACTGTCAGTATAAACGGCGGGTAAAAACAACGCAATGATACGGCTACGCCCGTTGGATTACTTTCAGGTAGCTGAGAATATGTATCTTCGGAATCTTGTAGGTTCTGCCTACTTTGAAGTGTTCAATCTTATTGTCCCGCAGGAGGGCATAAGCAGTTTTGTCGCTGATGCCAAGCATCCGGCTCATCTGCTCAACGGTCACAACATCGGGATAATCGCGGAACATAACGCGATATGCCTCGCGGCCTGTCATGGCAGCGCACATATCTGACTCCTCCTTCGTAAGCGGCCTTACCCGCTTGTAGTCTCCCGCCGTATTTGCCACGCGCCCCGGCGGTATGGGGGTTACAGGAGCTGCTTTTGGCAAAGCTGTCTCAACTCTGCTGTGCCGTCCTCACGAACACCGCAGGGCTGCCCCCAAGTCTACGGGGGCGCTTGCGCGAGAATTTATTATCTGCACGCGCTTTCATTGCGAGACGGCTTGCCAAAGCCGTTTTAGGGACAGCGTTCATCGCTCTGGCTTTCGCCGTCATCGCGCCGCCTCCCATGTCGCTGGGCCTCTCAGCCCACGCGGGCAGTTAACTCCTGCACCGTGTATTCAGTTGTCTCGTGACCGGAAAATGTCCTCCTATATACCATGACATTTTTCGGCGAAATTGGCTGTTTGTTCATAAAAAATTCACACTTATTCTTTCACGTAATTTCTTTATGCCCTTCTGTATGCTTTCCGAAACCCGGCGAGGATGTTTGTTTTCTTGCATTGCTATTTGTGTAGCAGAAAGTCCGAGGTAGAAGCAGCCATATATTCTTTCAGCCTGTTTTCGCGGAAGAGACTTTATGAGGGAAAGAAGTTCCTTATTAAGTTCTCGCTGCATAAATATTTCTTCCGGTGTTTGCGGTGGGGATGTCGCATCGTTTTCAATCCCGTCGCCCACATCCAGCGAGTATATGGCTTTGTTCCTGTGCCTTCGGCGGTGGTATGCTTCTTCCTCATTCTCAAACTCGCATAGAGCCTCGTATACCTCGTCGCTCACTTCGACGTACTCGTCGAACTCGTAAGCGTCGGGATACAGCTCGCGCAGATTGACCTCTCTCATCAGGGGGCCTCTACCGCATCGGTGACGAAGACGCCGAGGTGCTCTCTCAGGATGAAAAGCACCGTCTCAAGCTGTTCGCTGTCGAGAGTGCCGACGTAGTCTGTGAGCGCGCGCTTGTCCACGGCTCCGACCCTGTTGTACTGCACCAGCGACAGCGAGCTGAAGTAGACGCATATATCCTCGCACGGCGCAGGAAAAGGCGACGGGCGCATCGCAATCGGCACGGCAAACACGCTCGTGGAGTAATATTCCTCCGCGTCGTTTTGGAGCAGCAGTACGGCCTTCGCGCCGCCGCGCGGCCCAATACGCGGATTTGTTTTGGCGAGGTATATGTCGCCCCTGCGGTATGTTCTTGTAGTATTCATTTTCGTGACCTCCTGATTCTTTTTTCGTGTTGTTGAAGCTAACAGGCCGTCACGGGTACTTTGCGGAGTAGCACTCCCAGAGCATAAAAACTCCTTCCAGCCGCGAGGACGGGAAGGAGTAGAAAAAACAGGGCCGCATGAATGGTATAGTAGTACCACAGGATAGACTACGCCCACGGCGTAATCTCTATCATGCGGCACTAGGGTGACTACACCATTCGGCGGCCCCACGGCTCAGCTAATGATACAATATTCTATTTTCTTACCGGTATCGCTCCGGTTTAACGCGCCTCATATTCAGCACGTCGTAGACGGTTACATACCCGCACTTGCTGCATTTAGACTGAATATGCCCGCTGGTGTCTCCGTATACGGCGAACATATTTCGTTTGCAGTACGGGCACTTTATAAATCTCGGTTTCTGGCCGGATATTGCTTTCCTTGCCATGACAATCTTGCGCCGCAGCTCTTCGGGCGGCATTGTCGTATACACTCCCGCCCTGCTCATACGCACAGCTCCAAAATATCCGGCGCGAAACGGCGCGGCAGGGAAACCAGCAGGCCGAGCTTTTTGAGCCGTATCTTCATTGCGGTGAACGATACGTTAAAAGCGCTGCTCAAATGCCCTATTAGGAGCCACGCGCGCTGCGTAAGGCAGCCGCCGAAAGCGGTCAGCGGCTTGTCTCCGCACATCTTCCGGAATGCGGCTTTAAGCCTGTCCTCCGGCATAAGCAGCGCCGCGCCGAGGGCGTTTGCCTGCCACTCGTTCCAGTCCTCATGGGACTTCAGCTCGCGCAGCGAGTAGGCAACGGCGCGGTATTTGCTTCGGCAAGCCGCCTGAACTTCGGGCGCTTCCAGCTGGAACAGTATCTGATGGGCGCATTCGTGCGCGAGAGTGAAGCGCCGGCGCCGGTTCTTTTTAGGTCCGTAGAAGCCCAGAAGCCTCCGATCAATTAGTATATGGCTACGCTTCAGCGGTACAACAATACCCTCTCCATTGAGCTTGCAGGTGTACGCGGTGTCGCTGTAAGCGGTAACGCCCAGTACACTGCCGTCCTCGGACAGCGTCCGGTAGGATACATCCAAACCCAGATACTCTTTTGCAAGAGCGTCTATGTCCACAGCGTATTTTTGTTCGGCGGCGGGGACGGTACTGAGAAAGTCATGCGTCACCGCCGCCGAGATATGTTCAATATCTTCATACGACAAAATCATGCCCTCGCCTCCACAAACCACTTGCTGCCCTCGTTGAACAGGTAACGCTCCTGCCCGTTTATCTGCACGGTGTAGCGTATCCCGCCGCCTCCGACCTTGTTCGAGGACGCGCGACACTTGTACAGCACGCGCTCGATGGGGAACGCGCGGCCGCCGCGCCAGCGTATGACGCGCGGCTGCACGGAGCCTTCTTCATCTATGTCCACGTTGACCGAAACATAAGCCTTGCGGCACTGAGCGTCCACGTCAATCCCTCCCAACAAAGTGTTGACACACACAATTTCAAGTGATAATATGTACTCACGAACAAATATTCGCTTGAGTGAGGCAAGTATAGCACGAACTTAATTGCGTGTCAATAGTGAATCCGTAATTTCTGTTCGTGCTAAGATGTAGATAGAAAGAGGTGTCGTATGGCATTCAGTGAGAAGCTAAAAGAAAAGCGCGCGGCGTCAGGGCTGACGCAGACGGAGCTTGCAAAGAGAACGGGCGTGACTGCGCGCACCATACAGAACTACGAGCTGGGGACGCGCAGGCCGGGGAACATGGTTATAGTCCAGCGCATCGCCGAAGCGCTTGGCACGACTACGGAGTACCTTCTCAGCAGCGGTGAGACGCTGGCAGTCGAGGCGCATGAGCGAGGCGGTGCGAGAGCCGCGCGGGACATCAACGAGCTGGTCGGCGAGGTCACGGGTATGTTTGCGGGCGGCAAGCTCAGCGACGACGCGCTCGACGGAGCCATGCGCGCACTCAACGAGGCGTACTGGATAGCCAAGGACAAGAACAAGAAGTACGGCAGAAAAAAGAAAAAGGACGCTGAGGACGCATGACGGCAAAGCAGCTCTCCGAGGTAGGAGAAAAGCTCGTGAAGCGCTGCGGCACGCGCGACCCCTTCGAGATTGCGCGGCAAATAGGCGTTGAAGTGCTGTTTTGCCCGGACTTCGGCAGCATGAAAGGTATGTACCGCGTAGTGCGGCGCAACCGCTTCATATTCATCAACGACAGCCTCACGCCGCAGATGCAGCACATAGTCTGCGCGCACGAGCTGGGACACGATCAGCTCCACCGGGATCTCGCCAAGACCGGCGCGCTCCAGGAGTTCATGCTCTACGACATGACGACGAAGCCGGAGTACGAGGCCAACATCGTCGCCGCCGAGATACTGCTCGACACGGACGAAGTCCTCGACTATGTCTACCACTACGGATACACCTCCGAGCAGATAGCCAAGGCGATGGACACGGACATAAACCTCGTCGCGCTCAAGGTGGCGCATCTCGCCGAAACAAACCGCGGATTGCGTCCTGTGGAACACAGGAGCGACTTTTTGAAATGACACCCGGAGGGGACAATGGAGAACATAGTTTTCGAGCGAAACTACGAGCTGCCAAAAGAAGAAGATACCCTCTCGTCTGCAATCTTCGAGCAGGCGTTCGCGCCGGGCGGCTTCTTTGAGGAGTATACGAAGAAAACGGACGCCATACCGAAGGTCATAGTGCCGGAGGACAAGGCCAATTACGAGTATCTGCTGGAGCGCTGTGACGGTTTTGCGAAGAAGCATCACGGCCGCATCCGCGGCGTAGTGGACTACCGGCACTGGGATTCGCACATAGAGCTGTTCCTGCCCATGCTTGAGTTTGATGACGAGGAAGACATGGAGCTGCTCAGGGACATCGGACAAAAGGCGCACTATTTAAGCGTCACGCACGAGAACGGGAAGTACCGCGTCTATATCCTCATAAACTACTTTCAGGAGCTTATGAGCGACGAGTACGGCGACTACATCAAGTACGAGACAATAATGCAGGACAGCGCGCTCGCCGCCATGCTGAATATGTCCGAGCTGTCGGAGGAGGATAAAGCCACAGCGCAGCTCATAAAGGAAATACTCGACCGCTTCGACAATGAGACAAACGTTGACCGTACGACGGCGTTCAGGGCGGTTGTGGACTACCTGGTGAAAGAGAAATCCGCGGAGATAACCGTCGAGCGCATAGCGGCGATGCTGATGATGCTGCTCGAAAAGATATTAGACGAGGAAAAGCACGGAGAGGACGAGTAAGAAAGGAAAGGAGCTGACTGAGACGTGGAGCGGACATACATCGCAATAGACCTCAAGAGCTTTTACGCCTCGGTCGAGTGCCGGGAGCGGGGGCTTGACCCGCTGGACACGAACCTCGTCGTCGCCGATGAGAGCCGAACGGACAAGACAATCTGCCTCGCCGTGACGCCGAGCCTGAAAAGCTACGGCATTGGAGGCCGCTGCCGCCTCTTTGAGGTAAAGCAGCGCGTGCGCGAGGCGAACGCGGGCCGCCGCCACGACGCGCCGGGGCATAGGCTGGAGGGCAAGTCGCACTTCTTCTCCGAGCTTCAGGCGAACCCATCTCTCGCCGTGGACTTCCTCATAGCCCCGCCGCGCATGGCGTATTACATGGAGTACAGCACGCGCATTTACCAGGTGTACATGAAATACGTCGCCCCGGAGGACATCATCGTCTACTCGATAGACGAGGTGTTCATGGACGTGACGCGCTATCTCAAGACCTACGGTCTCACGCCGCACGACCTGGCGATGAAGATAATCCTCGACGTGCTCAAAACCACCGGCATCACGGCGACGGCGGGGATAGGGACGAACCTTTATCTCTGCAAGGTCGCCATGGACATTGTGGCCAAGCACATCCCCGCCGACGAAAACGGCGTGCGTATCGCGGAGCTGGACGAGCGCAGCTACCGCCACGAGCTGTGGAGCCACACGCCGCTCACGGACTTCTGGCGCGTGGGCAGGGGTTACGCAAAGAAGCTCGAAGAGCACGGGATGTTCACGATGGGCGACGTGGCGCGCCGCTCGCTCACGGACGAGGAGCTTTTCTTCAAGCTCTTCGGCAAGAACGCCGAGCTGCTCATAGACCACGCCTGGGGATGCGAACCCTGCACCATAGAGGCAGTCAAAGCGTACAAGCCCAGCACCAACAGCCTCGGCTCCGGGCAGGTGCTGCACGAGCCGTACACCGCGGAGAAAGCCAGAATAGTCCTGCGCGAGATGGCCGACGCGCTGTCGATGGAGCTGTTTGCCAAGAAGCTCGTGACCGACCAGCTCGTGGTCACGATAGGCTACGACGTGGAGAACATCAAGGACGCGAAGCGCCGCGCGAGCTACAAGGGCGAGATTGTCCGAGACGGCTACGGGCGGCTCAAACCCAAGCACTCGCACGGGACGATAAACCTCGCGCGCTATACTTCCTCGACGCGGCTCATCATGGACGCCGCCGCGGGGCTTTATGACCGCGTGGTGGACAGGAACCTGCTCATACGGCAGCTGAACATCACGGCCTGCCGCGTCATCCCGGAGGCAGAGGCGCCGAAGGAGGACGCGCCGGAGCAGATGGATATGTTCACGGACTACGCCGCCCTTGACGCTGAGCGCGAACGCGAAAACGCCGCCCTTGAGCGTGAGCGGCGCAAGCAGGCGGCGCTGTTGAAGATAAAGCGCAAGTACGGCAAGAACGCCGTCCTGCGCGGCATGAACTACGAGGACGGTGCAACCATGCGCGACAGGAATGGGCAGATTGGAGGGCACAAGGCGTGAGCGAATACGACGACATAATAGACCTCCCGCGGCCCAAGTCCGCGCACGAGCCGATGCCCATGTCCGACCGGGCGGCGCAGTTTTCGCCCTTCGCAGCGCTCACAGGCTATGACGACGCGATAGACGAGACGGCGCGCCTCACCGACGAGCGCATCGAGTTGACCGAAGAACAGCGCGCGGCGCTGGATTACAAACAGCAGTACCTCGCAGCGCTGGATTCGCCGACCGTGACCGTCACTTACTTCGTCCCCGACGAACGCAAGTCCGGCGGCGCATACGTCACGCACACCGGCACGCTCAAGCGCGTGGACGAGGTTGAGCGGGTGTTGGTGTTTGCAGATGGGGTGAGCGTGGAGATGGACGAGGTAATAGCGATTGAAAGTGACTCGCAATGAGCAAACCAGTTATATGATAGGAGAAACACAAAGTCCTAAATTTCTTTCTGATTCTCTCTTTCTGCAATCACATCCTTTATTTCTGCCAACTTGTTCTCATCATTGCTAAGCCGCTTCCTAAATATGTTCGCGCCACCGCGTAATCCAGCCTGCTCAAAAATATTGATTATGCCGTTACTCATCCTCACACACTCTTCGCGCGCAGCTCGAAGAGTATAAAGGTAGCCCATGGAGACTTCTTCGAGGTTTTCGACCGGACACATAGACGCAAAAACCGACATATGATACGCGTCAATCAACGAACTTATTATCTGTGTGTCGGACATCGAATGTGCTTCGTTTACAACCTGATGCCACATATCAACTGCGGTGTATATCTCCATTGTCTTTTCCATAATCGGAATTTCACATGCAAATTCTGTCCACCCAAGCTTGTTTTCTTCTAAATCCGTTAAATCTATAGAAACGTCCTCAGCATCTGGCGCGTCTTGAAACATCACTGAACTGATGATGGTTGACTGACAGGAGAGTAGCGCCTTTGTAAGAGTGCCATATTTGTCTATTTTATCCGATACCGGCATATCTGCCTCAAGTAATTCAACCTTGGTGGCATATGCAACAATACTCATAAGACAGAATATTAGGTTGTATACAGCGTGTATGGTAACTGTGTCCGCACAATTAATAGCCCTTACCGCATAGGTGGTAGCCTCATTATAAGACTGTAGGTTGCTGTATGTAGTATTCCACAAGCTCAACATTGATTTAAGCATCCAGCCCATTTCGCAGGAATCATCAAAAGAAATCAGCCTGTCGATACATCGGCTAAGTGCAGCCAAGTTAGTATGTTCAAGTGCTCTTATCGCCTCTTCAACCGGCGTTTTCAAATTGGCCGAGCACGTTTGCGAATAATTCCACAGAAAATCTATTGTCAAATTAATAATCTGAGAGTTGATTTTCGCTATCGGGTATCCCAGCGGATATACAGCGCCGCAAGCTTGGCAAATATAGCACTTTTCATCCTGCTGCACAGCCTCAGCCCCACAATTATCGCAGATAAATAACAACGGTTTTCTCTCCTTTTCCTATCAGCCCCGATTCAACCTTCGCGCCAGCTTCTCAATATCTCTCTGCGTGAACGACGCGGGGTCCACGCCGCAGCCGCGGCATATACGGCAAAACTCGGCATAATCCACGTTCCCGCCTTTCGGGTGCATGCGCTGTATCTCGACGGCGACGCGGTTTATGAGGCCGTCGTTTGTGTCGGTGTAGCCGTATTCCTCCATCGCGTTAAGCATCCAAGGGTCGAACGCCATATTGTACCTCCTCATAGCCTTATCAAGTTGCCGCCGAGGCTGTCCGCATACTCCTCTCGGCAGGTGAGGAATATGACCTGATGCCTCCCGGCGTATTTCTGTATAAGCTCGCACGAGCGTGCCGCGCGCTCCTCATCCATGTCCGTGCAGGGGTCGTCGAGCACGATCACCCCGCCGCCGTCCGGGAACAGGTGGTCGAGCACGGCGAGCCTAAACGCGAGTGACACCGTGTCCTTTGTCCCCTCGGACAGCTTGCCGTAGTCCACGAGCCGGTCGGCGCTGTACACGTTGAAGTCCAGCTTGCTGCCGTCGGGCAGCTCCGCCGCGTCGCGCCCGCCGGAGATGAGCTCGAGGTTCTGCGCGAAGCGCTCGGCGATGTCGCTCATCGGGTTGCTGCTGAGCGCCGCCAGGTGCTCGACAAAGACGGCGTCTATGTGCTTCCAATGCGCGAGCAGCTCTTTCTGCTCGGTAAACCGGCGTTCGGCGTCCTCCACGGCCTCGGCAGGGTCTTCGACCAGCTCGTCGCGGAAAGTCTCCATGCGTGTCTCAGACGTATATTTTTTACCCAACGCCTCATTTTGCTGCGAGCGGGCGTCCCTCTGCGTCTGCTGAAGCCTCTCAAGGTGGGCGGTCGGGTCGGAGATGTTCATGTACTCCTCAGGCACATCCTCAGCCGCCGCCGCTTCCGTATTCGCGCGCTCAAGCTCGCTCTCGGCGGCGGTGGATTTGACGCGCAGGGTGTCCACGCTGCCGTATTCCGCGGCATACTGCCCGAGCGTGGTTTCTCTGGCAGTTATAAACCTGTCCACGTCGGCAAAGCCGCAAAGTGCGAGGATGTCGCCTGATATGTCCTCAGGAGCACGGAGGGCTTCGGGCAGTTCTTTCGCTTTGCTCTCCAGCTCGGAGAACTCCTCGTCGCCCAGAGCAAGGGAGAGCTGCCGCTCCTTGTCCCCAACGTCGCGATTGAGCCTGTCTGAGTCTGCCGCCATAGTCTCCATGGCCCCGAGGCTGTCCACAGCGTATTCCTCAAAGAGGGCCGCAATCTTCTCCCGCTGCCCTGTAAGCTGCTGCTCGATGTCATCGACGTCCACATCTGCCGGGGTCAGGCGCAGCTCCATGACGCCGGGAACGGTGATGCTCACGGCCTCGGTTATGGAGGCACTGCCGTCCTTAACGGTGAGCGCCTCGCCGGTGCGCAGCGAGCGTATCTCGACGCTGTGGCCGTTCAGCATTGTGAGCGCGGCGTTCAGGTTCATGCCGCAGAGCTTGTTTTCAAGCCGCGTTATGGCGCGCTGCGCCGTTTTTACCGCCGCCAGCTCGTCTGCTGACGGGCTTTTCGCGGACGCGGCCCGGGCTTTCAGCGCGTCGAGTTCCGAGGCTATCGCCTTTACCTTTTCGTACTTGCTCTTGAGTTCGCTGGCCGCTTTCTCGGCTTTCAGCACACGCGCGGCGTCGAGCTGCTTTGCCAGCTTAGGCCACTCGGCGAGGACGGCGGCGTATTTCTTAATATCGTCCTCGAGGCGTTTTATTATCTTCGCCCTGTCCCGGCGCGCTGCGAGCGCCCCGGCAAAAGCGTTGAAGCGGTTGTACGCGGCCTCGGCTTCTTCCACGGCGGCGCACGCACTCTCGTATTTCTGCATCGCGTCGGTCACGCCCTGCTCAAGCTCATTGAGGGACGAGACAGTTTTCTGCGCATCCTCGAGGTCGTAATAGGCTTTGAGTATAGTGCCGACGCCGGACTTCCAGCGGTCTGCTTTCTTTTTGGGCGCATTCCTCTCCGCGTCCCAGTGCGAGCCCTCTATTTCCGCTATTTTGCCCTTTATGGCGTTTTCAACGGCGTCGAGGGAGGCGCCGCCGCTTTCGGCGAACGCCGCAGACACAGCGTCTACAATTTCCTGCCGCGTGGCAGATTTGTCCTTGGCGTTCATGAGAGTTTCGAGCGCGGCGTCCGTGTTGTGCTGCGACGAGAGCAGCAGTTCGTTGTACACGCCCTCGCCGTATTGCAGCAGCTCGCGCAGGCGGTCGTTGACGCTGTCCTGTCCGCTTACGGTGCCGTCGGGCGTCGTGAGCTTGCAGCGCGGGTCGGCGCCCCACTCCTTTGTGAGCTTGTATGTATCCTCGCCGTCGCTTATGGTGACGCTGCCGTCGATGGAGTCTCCCGCAGCGGCGCTGCCCTTGCGTTGAGCCGGGAAGTAACTGTCGCGGAAGCTCTTGTCGCTGCGTCCGTCTATGCGCGCATTCTGAAAGAGCGTGCGCGAGATGAGGTTAACGAGCGTGCTCTTGCCCGCCTCGTTCCTGCCGTAGACGACGTTCACGCCGTCTTTGAACTTCACGTCGAAGTCGCGCACCCCGGCGAACGATTCACTGGATACCCTGTCTATTCTCATTTCTTTCCCTCCCCAAGCGACTTGAGCAGCTCGTAGGCGAGCTGCGCCTCTTTTGGCTCATCCAGCAGGTCTTTCAGGAAACCGGCCGCGAAGCTCGTCTCGGCGAACTCCGCATCTATAATTTCCGCAGATATGAGGCGGCTCAGCTCCGTGTCGCTGTATGTGCCCTCGATGAAGCGGCCGAGCAACTCTTCGAGAAGCTCGTGCCTCGCGTCGTACTCGTCCGTTGTCACCGAGCCGCTTAGCCGCAGGTCTACGACGCTGCCGTCGCCGAACGCGGACAGCTCGCGGCGCAGGGTGTCCTCCATCGTCCCGGGCGAGAGGGCGACGTTCTTTCTGTAAAAGCGCAGATTGCCGGTTTCAACTTGCTTGGCCCTGACGCTCTTGTCGTCCGACAGCTCAATTATGAAGCACTGGCCCGGGCAGTTGCAGTTGACGTCAGTCTGCACGTGGGTTCCGGCGTTGAATATGCGCCCGGCGTCCGTAAAGCTGTCCGTGAGTGTGGGGAACGGGACGTGGGTGTGTCCTATGAGCCAGACATCGACCGGTATTGCCTCAAGCTCCGGGCGCGACATGAGAAAATACAACCCCTCGCTGTCTATCGTCTCGCCCTCAACTGCGCCGTGGGCAATCCCGATATTGAACACCGAGGGGTCTATTTCCGCTTCCTTTATCCAGCCGAGGTTGTTCTCGCCGGGAGCGGAGTGCATGGACGTGCAGAGAGCGGGATATAGAACAACGTCATTATCTCCGGCACTCACGCGGTAGGGCCGGTACTCTTTAAGCAGCATGACATTGTCCGCGCTCTGCGCGCAGTCGGAGAAGTCCTGCCACAGCTTGGCGTCAGGACTGTAGTAATCGTGGTTTCCGGGCAGAACAGCGACCGTGCCGTTGAAGCGCGAGAGCGCGTCCACCACGGCCTTTATATCCCGCTTAGCGATGCCGCGGAGCCGCTCGAAGAGGTCGCCGGCGACGACGAACAGCTCGCAGCCGTTCTCGTTCGCGGCCTCCACCATGCCAGCAAACGCATCAATCCGCGCCGCCGCCAGCTCTGCCGACGCCTCGTGCCCGGCATACCGCAGCCCGATGTGGTTGTCCCCCGTGAGAAAAATTCTTAGCATACGTTGCCTCCAATTAGAGTGTCTTTTTTCCCATATCGCGGCACTAAGAGGTTTTGACCATTTAGCAGCGATGTCATAACAAAGAATGGGATTGGGGGGCAGGAGCGCTCGCAGCGCTTAGAAAAATTGTGCGAGCTGCCTCCTGCCGAAACAAATGCAGTTTATGTCTCATCAGGATACAACGAAGAAATCAATTCGCAGTATTCAGTACCGATTTCCTCTATTTCGTTTTCTCGATGTGTCTCCGTTTCTGACTCGACCATTGGATTTCCTATAAGATAAAGCTCTAGTTCCTCGCGCTCGCGTCCTGATATTACCTTTACCTGCTCCCCGGCTAGCTCGTCTGAATATAATTCTCTGTACTTCTCTTTGTCTTCATTAACGATTGTGCCGGCACCGGTGAAGTCTAGCCCACGGACAAAGTCTTTTGGTATTTTGGGGTATAAAGTAATGATAAACTCTTTTACATTATCCTTGTTCTGGCATATGAAGACACACTTGTATTCATTGAGATATTCAAAATTGTGGGGGAGATTTGTTAGACTTGCGCTCCAGTAATAGTGACATGGGCTATAACGGTTCCACTTTGGGTTCTCTGTAAGCTCAGGAATAAGCCATTCCCGTCCATATTTAATGGCGTTACGAATTTTGGCTCGACGAAGCCACTGCCTTACTGTTACAGGTTCTACTCCATTAATTCTAGCAAATTCTGAGACTGTCATCATCCTTGCTGGAACTTCAAACAGAACTAGCTTCTCATTCCTAAAGCAGTCGTAGCTACTTCCATAGCTGTGACTCCAATTAAAATGGTTTAACAGCAGTTTAACTCCACTATTCTCAATGACGTATGAATAGTCCCACCATTCGTTCAGCGGATCCGGCAAATACCTTAACTCTACCTCATTATAAAATGACGCCAGCAGGGAATCGAGTGCCCTATAAAAAGATGCTGTATGCTTTGCATCTGCTAAAAGTGCCTCCTCGTTGTATTTGCGTCGAGTTTCCTTCACACTTTCCAGGATTTCTTTTTTAGTTTGCAGCGTTTCATTTCGAAATATATCGATTTCTTCATTCAGAAAATCTTCAAGCTCAAAATACCCGGCACTTTCTTCGAGCTCATCTTCTGTTAATGTGGGATTCTGTTCCGCAAGTTCCTGTAAATCTATCATATCGTGTCCTCTCCCTAATAAAGTAATCTTAGAACACGTACATAATAACACGTCAGTTGTATTGAGTCAATACATTTTCGCTTTTACGTTTCGCTTAGATTACCATTACACAACGACTGAAACGTCTTGATTCATCCAGCGCCAACTTCTCATGATGAGTTACCAGATTAGCTACAATTACCTCGCTTTCCAGTGTGAGAGCAATCTATCCTTGAGTCCAAATGCATTGCTTTGCGTGTGTAACATCACTCTTAAATGTTGTCAAGTATTTTTTGCACAGCATAGCTATGAACAAAATTGACCGCTTAGAGCAGGCGGAGTTTATTGATGTGGCAGGAAAGGATCTAACGATAGACAGCTACGATATTTGCTTTGAGCATGTAGACTTTGGCTATACAAAAGAAAAACAGGTGATAGTCATTGGCGCACTCGTCCATTTCCTGATTGAACCAGGTCAGGTTCTCTGTGGGGTCGGTGGCTTCCATGCCCAGCGCCTTCCGGAGCTTATACTCACAGAGCGTGTGGGCATCGGTGCCCTCAGCGGCATAATCGGAGCCCTTGTCCTCGTAGAGCTCACACAGCCTCGCAGATGGCGGGCAGTGGAGCCAGCGGTCTGCAGCGGATGCCGAGAGAAGCGCATGTCCATTAGGTGGCATCGGCAAGTCCCTCCACATCCTTGAGCAGGGCCTCATAGTGCTGCGGGTCGACCAGCGAGAGCTTTTCGGCCCCATACTTCCGGAGGAGCTCCCGGATTGCTGCCGTATGACCGGCGCGGGATTTCTCCGCCAACACGGCCCGCACCTGCTCCAGCGTAGGCGCGGGTTTGGGTTCCGGCTCCTTGGGGTCGGGGCTGCTGAACTGACGAGTCAGCCAGTTGGCCACATCATCAATAGCGGCAGCAGCATCGTGCAGTTCTTGGATGGCCATAGCCATATCCGCCAGTTTTGACATTGTGATTTCCTCCTTCCTTGGTTTGCCTCTGGTTGTCGAGGGCAGCGAGCTTTTGCGCCAGACGTGCGGAGACGCGGGAGATAGCCTTGAGCACCTGAATCTCCTCGGCTGCGAGGCTGCTGTTCCTGTAGTTGTGGTCGTACACGGTTTTCACCTCCCTGAAGGCTGGTGTCGTTTGTCGCCTTCCACCTCCCACTGAAGGTGAGGAGCCGTTTTGAGCGGAGGATTTTTCAAAAAAGCAAAAAGGCCCTCCGGCCACCGGTGAACCGATGGTCAGAGGGCTGGGTGTGCTGGGGATTAGTAGCCCCGGATGCGCCGGAGCTCCGTCCGATACTTCTTCATCTGGTCGGCGAAGGTGCGCTGGGGTCGACCGAGGGCCTTGGCAATGGCGCGGTCGGAGACGTTGCCGTCGTCCATCCACATGGCGATGATGGTGTCCGCATCGGGGTCAAGCTCCCGAAGACGGGCGAAGAGGCGGTCAAGCAGGTCGCGGTCTGCAATAATGCTCTCAATGGCCGGAGCCTCAGACGGAACCATGTCCATCAGGGTATCCTCGCCATCCTCACCGATGGGAACGTCCAGAGAAGCCAGGTCGCCGGAACGATGGTACTCACAAATGAGGCAGTCGCCGTCACAGGCCCAGACCTTGCTCTGAGGGCAGACGCAGCGTCCATGAGCCTGCTCCTTCATCCGGATGCGGGCTGCCTCGCCGTAGTAGGCGTCGCGGACTTCCTTGCTGACCGGAATCTTCTCACCGGTGGCGCGGTCGTAGATAAAGGGTTGATTCTGATTGTCATGTTTTTCATAGGATTTCCTCCGTTTCGTCGTTCCGAAACGGGGAAAATCCCAGAGCACAGCTGAAGAAGGCAACAGTAAACCATCCGCAGTCCGTACGGTTCTCACCGTTTCGGATTGCAGCCTTCCGCTCAATAGTCAGCTGTGTTTTCAGTTGTCGCGCTGGATGACGTTGAGCCATCCTTGTACAGGGGATGCATCATCCAGCGTGTGAGCTTTCGCTCATGAGCCTATTGTAAGGCCGGGGCCAGAAATCCACCATGAAGTCGGACTTCACCGCAAAAAGGCCGGAAAATAAACAAAAAAATAAGGCCCTCACGCCAGAGTTGGCGTAAGAGCCTTGATATTCGGACATGCTGGGTGAAGTCGGACTTCACTCCAAAACAAAAATTTTTTATTCAGGTTGTTCGAGCGCGTCGCGGGCCTTCTGATTTCGGTTACTGGGAAGCACTTGAGTAATGCCAGCGTCTCGCAGCTTCCGGTTCCACATATCGACGCACTCCATGTGGTGGTTGTTAATCAAATACTGGTATACGCAGTTCACAGGAGAGATGGACATCACATCATACCCGGCCTTCTTTATCAAATCGTATGAGAACAGCGGGTGCAGGTTCAAAGCTACGCACAGGGCAAGCACGGTCGGAAGCTCCGGATTTGTCTCGCTGACGCGCTTGTTTCGGTAGTCGATGAGGCTGCGGGCGCTGATATACGTCCGTTCCTCCATGTCCTCGTTAGTATAGCCCCGGCGCTCGATATGCTTGTTGAGAGTGCCATGGAATGTCGTGGGAAGCTCATCGGCGATTTCCTGAAGACGGTCGGACTCATCCCGAATCTTTCCCATCTCCTCGGCGCGATGTTTGATATTCTCGTTGTGCTCCTCGTGGATATCACAGGTGGCCTCTACGAAACTCTCTGAATTCGGGTCGCGGCAGAGGAAGCAGATTCTGTAATAGGAATCGTCGTATTGCTTGCTGACGCGGGTTTTTCGGGTGAAGACCAAGCAGCACTCATCTGCATGGTCAAGAGCATAGTCCGTGAGGATGAAACTGCCGTCATCCTTGGTCGTCACGAACTTTGGATTGTTGATGGCAAAAACGCCATCCGCATGGACGATGAGACCGGAACGGCACATCTGGGCGATTTCCGGATTGATAATGCCCTCCATGATAGCGTTGTTCCTGTCCACGACAAATGTCTGGTTCTTCTTCAGGGTTCCCCTTTTGAAGGAGAAGGGCTCATGGTAGGTACCGTCCACATAGTTGAAGACGCCAGCAGCCTGGTCAAATCCCAGCTCGACAGCACGGATTTTCGCGGCTACAGTCGACACCTGAAAGAAATCAGCCAGTTGGCTGATAGCAAGCTGCATAATCTCAGCATCGCGTGTATTGGGGAAAGCCTGATGCAGTGCCCGAAGGATAGTGGTGAGCTTCTGCTTTGTGGTGGACGCGGGCATCAGAATTCTGGGAGCCAGCGCATTGGCCAGCCATTCCATCCAATCCAGTTCGCTGGCAAGAGAGCCATCGTTGAGCTTGTCGTATTTCTCCACCACAGCGCAGGTGATGGTGCTGATTCCGGGATTGAGAAGCTGCTGGAGCTCGAAGAATTTGTGGTGCTTGTCCCAGTGGACGCACTCGTGGATGATGGTGTTGTTATTTGAGCCGATATTTCTCATGAAGACCACGTTCGGGTTGATGAGAATGGTGCCAGGTTCAATATCCATCTCCACAACCTCTCCGGTGCGCTCGTCAATTATCTGCACATGGGCCGGGGAGAAAAACGTCTGGCCGAAGATGTTATCAGGCAGCGGAGCCTCGAATCTCTTCAGCTGCATTGCCTCTAAGATTTCGTCCAGCGGCAGCGGCATTGCGGTCTTGAGGGCGCGGGGACAGTACTTTTCAAGAAATTTCGTCGCATGCTCGTCTAAGTCCTTTGCATAGACATACGGCACCAGATACTTGGTCAGTGCGTCTTCCTTGTCAAATCTCTCTCTGGAATAATCGTCCACGCCAAGGATTCTTACATTTGAAAGCCCGTTATGTAGGATACCGGAGAAGGCCACGGTAAACCAGGGTGTGACCATGTCCTCCTCATAATCACGGTGGCCCTTTCCTCTAAGGATGACGTCCGTCTGCACAGCTGCCCGGAAGCAGATGCAGTCACCTTCGCCCTCCTTAAATGTAACACCCATGACATGGATATCATCGAGTTCAGGGTAATCCGGGTCTGGAACGATTCGCGTGGACAGGTTGAGCCTTTGCCGATTCTTATAGATGTAGGATTTTAACGCTGCAAAAATCGCGTTGTACTGAGTGTCCTGCAAATACGATTCAAATTCTTTTCGCCGTGTGCCAGAATGCTCCCTCCCATATATTTATTTCCTGTGTTCCTGTTTGTCGAAAAGCGTATCTATTATAGCATCTGAACGGAGAACTTTCAACAGCAGTCGCAGAATATTCGTGCGTTTACGGAGAATTATCTTGTTTTTTCGGCAGGAACGTGGTATCATGGAGGCACACTTATAAGATTTCGGCGAAACCAAAGCTCGTTGCACAGGCACAGGTTTATTATTATGGGGTGACCATTATGGAAGTAAGTTATAAAAAACTATGGAAACTGCTTATCGACAAAGATATGAAAAAGAAAGATTTGCAGTCTGCCGCAGGTATTAGTTGGTCGTCCGTGACAAAGCTGTCCAAGGGCGAAACGGTCAGCATGGAAGTCCTTATGAAAATCTGCAAGGTTCTCAACTGCGACATCGGAGACATCATGGAGCTGCTACCGGAGGAAGCTCCAGAATCCTAAAAGAGAGGTTTGTATGGCAAAAAATCAACGTGATTTTTTCAAGAAGAAAAATGAGTGGTCTGAGATTAAGGATACACTTCTTAGATGCTACTTGCCTCAGTATTTCCAAAAGCTCCTTGTTTCAGGGAAGCCGATTTTCTATATTGATTGCTTTGCTGGCAAAGGCAAGTTTGACGATGGGAATGATGGCTCCCCACTGATAGCAATGCAAATCATAAACGAGCGGTTAGGCATGAGCAGAATATCAAAAAAGGACAATGCAATTCTGCCGTGCTTTATAGAACTGAATCACGCTGCAGACTTGGAACAGAACCTGACGCTGCATCCTTATCAGTATGGGACACCACAAGTAGTTGACGGGAAATTCGAGGATAATATCCGTGGCTTATTAAAGGATAAACGCGGATACAATGTCTTCCTTTACATCGACCCATACGGAATACAAGCACTTGATTCGCAGCTCTTTGATGAGATTGGCACATACGGATTTCGTTCCTTTGAGATGCTCATCAATTTCAATTCCTTTGGTTTCTTCCGAGATGCCTGCCGTGTGATGAAAGTAGATATTTCTCAGGATGATGCCTTGATGGGCCTCGATGACTTGGTTGAATATGAGCCAACAACGGTAACGGCCTCTCCTCAGTCGGAGAATCTGTTGACACGGATTGCCGGTGGAAAGTATTGGATGGATATCGTCAGGGATTTTCAAGCGGGTCGCATCGACGGGTATCAGGCAGAACGTAGGTTATCAGCAGAATACAAACAGCACCTGAAACAAAAGTACAAATATGTGTTGGATATGCCCATCAGACTGAAACCTGGTCAGAGGCCCAAGTACCGAATGATACATGTTTGCGACCATGAAGACGGCTGCTTCCTTATGGCTGAAAACATGCAGCGTCGAAAAGATGAGCTGTTTGTCAACATCCAGCAAAATGGTCAGTTGTCCCTCTTTAACATGATGAACACCGTAACATCCACGGTGGAAAATGATATTTTGACGCAAGAAGAGATAGAGCAGATGATTCTGGCGCATATCCGGAATATGACAAGAGAGACACATATCACGGTTTTTCTTGCTGATTTTTGTAATGAATACGGAGTTATCTGCCCATTCAAAATGATATACGAGATTCTCACAAAACTCGAAAATGCTGGAACGATTGATATCGTGAGAGACCCAGCATTAACAGCCGCAGGAAAGAAAAGAACGTTCTGGGAAGAGAAATCTGGTCAGACCGTAATTGTTAGGAGGCGCACATAATGAAGCGCGTAAAAGGATTCATAACGCGGAAAACCATGCTCTATGAGACCGGTGTGGAGTATGGCGATTACACCATGAATCATGTGCTCGGATGTGCCCACGGATGCAAGTATCCTTGTTATGCTTTCCAACAGAAAAAACGATTCGGCAACGTAAAAAGTTATGAGGAATGGTTACAACCATATCTCGTTTCAAACACATTGGAGCTCTTGGATAAAGAAATTCCGAAGCTGAAGGACAAAATCAAATCAGTACAGCTCTGTTTCACGACCGACCCTTTCATGTATGGATATGACGAGATAAGGAACATGAGCATTGCCGCCATTAGGAAACTAAATGAGGCAGGCATTATCTGTACTACATTGACGAAAGGTATCCTTCCGATAGAGCTGAAAGAATGCTCATTGAGAAACGAACATGGTATCACACTAATAACGCTTGATGAGGATTATCGCCGTAAAATAGAGCCCGGAGCAGCCTCGTGTGAAGAGCGCCTCGCTGCATTACGGGCATTGCATGATGCCGGGTGCAGGACATGGGTAAGCATTGAGCCGTATCCAACACCAAATCTCATAGAGCAGAACCTTCATGACCTGCTTGAGTCCGTTGGTTTTGTTGACCGGATTATATTTGGACGCACGAACTATAGCAAAGAAGTGAGTGCATACACTGCACACAAGCATTTTTATAATGAGTGTGCCGCCGAGGTGGTTCAATTCTGCCAGGAGCGAAACATCAGCTATCACATCAAAGAGAAGACAATCACTGAAGAGTAATCTCCAGAGAAAGACACAGGAGGCAAAACGCATGGCTGCTTTAGACGATTTGATTAGCCAGATTCCGGACGAGTCCCTGCGTGAGCGGATTCGCGCAGAGATGAAGCGGGCCAATCGCCAGAAGAAATTCGGTCTGGTATTTGAAGAGCATCTGCCGGAGGCCACACCGCTTTACGATATCCCGGTAAAGCGCGGTTCCGTCGTGGCCACGAAGGACGGGCAGGTCACAGACATCTACTATGTAGAGAAAATCGAGGATGGACAGGCTGCCTGTTTCCACAAGGCGACGAAGGAGCGCGTCGTGTTACCGGTGGATGCGCTGGTTTGCGTGGCCCAATTCGGCGAGCCCATCTATCCCTATCTGCAGCCGCTGGACACCGTCTGCAATGCGCCGGACAGCGACCTGTGGCACACGCTGATCGAGGCGGACAATTACCATGCCCTGCAGCTTCTGGAATACCTGTACGCAGGCAAGGTGGACTGCATCTACATCGACCCACCCTATAACACAGGGGCTCGTGACTGGAAATACAATAACGACTACGTGGATGGTGCGGATACATATCGTCATAGCAAGTGGCTCTCCTTCATGCAGAAGCGGTTGAAGTTGGCAAAGCGCCTGCTCAATCCGTCGGACTCAGTTTTGATTCTGACGATTGATGAAAAAGAGTATTTGCATATTGGCTGCCTATTAGAAGAAATTTTCCCCGAGGCAAACATCCAGATGATAAGCACTCTAACGGCACGTAGCGGCGCAGCCAGATTTAATAGCTTTAGCAGAACGAATGAATTTATCTTTTTTGTCATGATTGGGAATTACATAATAACCCCGATAGAGGCCGCAGAGTATTCACAAGAAGGAGACTCCATCCATTGGCGATCCTTTCGGCGGGGTAATCCTGCAAATATACGCCCATCAAGGCCATCGCAGTTTTATCCGTTATATATCGACAAAGCGACGAGCCGTATTGTTAAAGTAGGTGAACCTATTACGCCTGATGTCGATAGGTTTAGCGTTGCGCAAATAGATGGGTGCGAGACTGTTTTCCCTGTTCGAGATGACGGGACAGAAATGATGTGGAGTGTTACTCCAAGCGCATGTAAGAATCTGGTTGAAAAAGGATACATAAAAGCAACCAAGCACACCCCCGATAAGCCTCAACTGTTTGTCGTTCAATATCTTTCATCTGGCACAATTAAAGATATTGAAGAAGGCCGGGTTGTGATTAAAGGATATTCCGATGATGGCGGTATTGTTGCTGATAACCTTGAATCCAGAATGGCAATGCCAAAAACACTTTGGACATTTGAAACACATGATGCAAGAGATTATGGAACGAAGATACTTAAAACTGTACTTGGAGAGACAAGGTTTGATTTCCCCAAATCTCTCTACGCAGTCGAAGATTGCCTAAAACTGTTTACCCTAAACAAGCCAAATGCACTTATAATTGACTTCTTCGCAGGCTCCGGCACGACACTCCACGCTGTCAATCTATTGAACGCGGAGGACGGTGGACATCGGCGCTGCATTATGGTCACAAATAATGAGGTTTCCGTGGATGAGGCGAAGTCTCTGACTGCAAGAGGTTATCAACCGGGAGACGAAGAGTGGAGCAAGCTTGGCATTGCCCGCTATGTGACATGGCCGCGAACTGTCTGTTCCATTGAAGGGCATGATGTGAACGGAAAACCGCTCAAAGGAGATTATATTACCAGCGGCGAGGAACCGATGCATATGGCTGACGGCTTTAAGGCAAATGCAGCTTTCTTCAAGCTGGGCTTCCTTGACAAGAATGCCGTGGCGCTAGGTCGCCAGTTTAAGGAGCTGCTTCCGGTGCTCTGGCTGAAGGCCGGTGCCCATGGGCCTTGTCCCACTCTTGAAGACGCAGCAGAAGTACCTGCCATGCTGGTACTGCCGGAGAACCGCTTTGCCGTGCTGACCGACGAGTCGCAGTATGAGGCATTTGCCGCGCAGGTGAACGGCGAGGATGCCATTGCGACGGTGTACATCGTGACCGATTCCGAACCGGGCTATCGGGAGATGATTTCCGGTCTGCATGCCGAGGACACCTATCAGCTTTACAGAGACTATCTGGATAACTTCCGGATTAACCACGGAGGACGCTAAGATGAAAGTAGAATTATTTCCTTTCCAAAAGATAGCGCTGTTCCAACTGCGGAGAAAGACCGCTGAGGCTCTCGGCTCTTACCAGCGCACCCACACACCGCAGGTTCTCTCCTTCACCGCCCCCACCGGTGCAGGCAAAACCATCATTTTGGCGTCTCTGATTGAATCCATCTATTTCGGCGATGAAGAATATCCCGACCAGCCGGACGCTATCTTTGTGTGGCTCTCGGATTCTCCGGAGCTCAATGAGCAGTCGCGCAGCAAGATCGACCTGAAGGCGGACAAGATTCGACTTGACCAGTGCGTGACGATTACAGATGAATCCTTTGATCAGGAAATGCTGGATGATGGGCACATCTATTTTCTGAACACCCAGAAGCTCGGCAAGAGCAGTAACTTGACGAAGAAGGGCGACGGACGCACCTTCACCATCTGGGAAACATTGCAGAACACGATGGACGAGAAGTATGACCGTTTGTACTTCATCATTGACGAGGCCCACCGTGGCATGCAGGGACGTGCCGCTGCCCAGGCCACCACCATCATGCAGAAGTTCCTCAAGGGGAGCCGAGAGGATCGGCTGGCACCCGTTCCGGTCGTGATCGGTGTGACCGCCACGCCAGAGCGGTTCAACAATCTGGTGTCCGGGACAGAATCGACTATCCAGAAGGTTATCGTATCAGCTGACGATGTTCGGGCCTCTGGCCTGCTGAAGGATAGGATCATCATCGCCTATCCGGAGGATGCCTCCGGGAGCAAGGATATGGCCGTGCTGCAAGCTGCCGCCGATGACTGGAAACAGAAGTGGGAGCACTGGTCTCAGTATTGTCAGGAACAGCACTACGCCTACGTGAATCCGGTTTTCGTGATTCAGGTGCAGAACCAGACCGGCAGCGGCATTTCCGATACTGACTTGGATGACTGCCTGCGGAAGATTGAGGAGCGGACAGGCTTCCGCTTTCAGGACGGAGAAGTTGTACATACCTTCGGCCAGACGACCAGCACCATCCAAATCAATGGTGTCGCAGTCAGATATCTGGAGCCGTCCCGCATTGCGGATGATAAGAATGTCAAGGTGGTTTTCTTTAAAGAGAACCTCTCCACCGGCTGGGACTGCCCTCGCGCTGAAACCATGATGTCTTTCCGTCGTGCTACAGATGCGACCTATATCGCGCAGCTGCTCGGCAGAATGGTCAGAACACCCATGCAGATGCATATTCAGGTGGACGATGTTTTGAACGACGTGCACCTCTATTTGCCGTACTTTGATGCTCAGACTGTTGAGGATGTTGTCAAGGCCCTTCAGAGCACCGAGGGAGGTGAGATCCCCACCGATGTTATCGGCGATTCCTTCGAGAACAGCACCATCGAAACGTGGACTGTCCGTCCGACCAGACCGGCTACGGCTCAGCGACCCGCAAGACCAAAACCACAACTTCCCGGCCAGATTTCTTGGGGAGACAGCCCTTCACCTGAGACCGGCAACGAACCTTCTGCGCAGGAGCCGACGCAGCAGACGCCCTCGCAAAGTGGCAGCACCTCATTCGGCGCACCAGCGGCACCTGCTCCCGGCACCACGGATGCCGTTCACCCGGCGAGTGGTATAAACACCGTAATGCCTGCAGACGGAGCCGTTGCAGGAACAGAGCCAACCGCGACATCTGAGCCTCAGCCTGCTCCGGCGGACGTTTCCGAAGAGCCGGAACTTGACCGTGAGGCTATCGTAAAGGCCATCAATGATGCCGGACTCCTGACATATGACGTGCGAAAAGTCAGAATCAACGACTATCTGAAATCTCTGTTCAGCCTTACCCGGCTCCTGACGCAGTCCGGCCTTCAGCCCTCTGCCTCCTATGATGTTGTGAATGAAATCGTAGAAATGATTCGCAGCTTCATCAAGAAGACAAAGGACGAGGGTAGATATGACGAGCTGGCCGCGCAGGTACTGCAGTTCAAGCTGAAAACGCAGACGTTTGATGTGTTCGGCGAGTCCGTGGATGACCATGCGGAGATGGATTTGTTTTCCACCACGGATACCGACCTCGACCGTCAGTTCCGTCTTGCGGAGCTCAAGCTGGGCAACGAGGGTGTCGGCATCCGCTACGGCACCCGATACGCAGATGACGATAATCCTGCCGGATACAAAATCGACGTCATCATCTTTGCCGCCGACGCAGACTGCATGGATATGCTCCATAACTATGCCCGCAGTCGTTTCCACGATATCAATGACGCGAATCGCCGCCGTATCACCGGCCTGACTGAGCGGTATCGGAAAAAGTATGACAGCATTGTTTCTGATGGCGACATCATCAGTAAGCATAACTTCCGGCTGCCGGAGACCATCAGCATTGAGCGCAGCAATGTCGGCGAGGCTTATACCGACCATCTGTTTGTGGACAATGCGACAGGCAAGGCCGTCATTAACCTGAACAATTGGGAAAAGGCTGTCCTTCAGGCCGAGCGTGGCCGTTCGGACTATATCTGCTGGCTCCGTAATCCGCCGAGAAAGTCGTGGTCTCTGTGCATTCCCTATGAGCAGAACGCGGAGAAGAAGTCGATGTATCCCGATTTTCTGATTATCCGGAAGGATGAGATGGGCTTCGTCATTGATATTTTGGAACCGCATGATGGTACCAGAACGGACAATCTGGGCAAGGCTAAGGGCTTTGCTGAGTATGCCCGTCAGAATCCCGGTGTCGGCAGGCTTCAGCTTATCCGGCTGCTGAACGGGCGCATCAAGAGACTGGATATGTCCCGCAGCGCCGTCCGTGACCGCGTTTCCCACGCGATGTCCAATGACGAGCTTGACCATATTTTTGATGAGGATGGATTTTTCGGTTAAAGGCTGGTGAAGCAGAATGTACGACGAGAACATCATATCCCGGATGAGCGATTATCTTCACAAGGCCGCGCAAGCACTGGCGTCGTGGCTTTCTGTGATGCTGCCCAAATCCGGTGAAGACTGGTGGGAGGAGTGCGTACTCTCCAATCTGAGCTATCCCCAGAGAGAGCTCATCGAGAAAAAGGGCCTTTCTAAGCTGGAGGAATTAGACCTTGCGGCGCTTCTTCGTGTTGCCAACAAGTCGTGGTACACGATGCGTGGCTATGCCTATCTTCCGACCAGTGAGCGGGAGTGCATCCGCGATATGATTGGCGTCCGGAACAACTGGGCGCATGTCAGCGCAGAGCTTCCCGGCAAGGATACCATCGTATCGGACATTGAATGCCTCATCCGGTTTTTCACCCAGATGAACCGGAGCGGACTGATTCCTGATTTGGAACAGTTCAAAGCAAGGGTGGAGCGTCCCGAAGCATTCAAGGATGAAACACCTCCGCAGCCAGTGCTTCGCCCAACCGTTACCGTGCCCAAGCAGGCAGATGTCATAGTGGAGCCGGAGGTTGTGCAGGAGGACGGTATCACAGAAAGAAGCCTCGTTTACATCGTCGGCAGCCCGGACACCAAGGG
>PPYE01559466.1_pt1 | contig 27426 bp, 20 predicted proteins | sample 1559881 | NCBI WGS metagenome assembly PPYE01 (sample SAMN08240022, study PRJNA423297) | Human gut metagenome, whole genome shotgun sequencing project. | reverse complement strand
AGGGCAGGAGTTAAACTACTGAGAGCGAAGATTATTTATTCACAATAGAAGAAGTACCACCAAATTTGACGAAGAACCGTTTTTGTTTTCATATTTTCAGTGGTATGGTTAAATCGCAGCATATGCCATTGTTTTGCAAAGATATAAAGTATTTGTAAAAAAAGACTATCTTTGTCTGGAAAAAACATAGCTGTCCGTATTAAAATAAAAAGCATGACTTTAAAATACTATTATAGTCTCATTCTCAGTCTACTGGCTACTCTTTCCGTTTCGTCCCAACAAGTCGTCGTCACGGAGCTTCCTACTCAAAGATTGTTACCGGTAGCACATATCCACCGGATTCTTCAGGATAGCGAAGGTTATATGTGGTATGCAACAGAAGGCGGAGGCCTGTGCCGTGACAACGGTTATCAGATTAATGTCTTTCGTTCGGACTTAAATACGCCTCACCTACTATCCAGCAACGATATTACTTGTCTAGCAGAAGACAACGGACATCATCTCTGGTTCGGTACCAAACGCGGTTTATACAGATTGGATAAAGCCAATTATCAAATCAATGAAATAACAGACGGGGAACTCAAGAAGCAAAGAGTCGATGCTATCCGGGCTATTCATGACGGCACCATCTGGACTTCGGCCGAAGGTATGATTTATCACTTTTCCAGTGAAGGCAAATGTCTTGGGAGTTATCCTTCAGAATGGAAGGGCACGAGACGAAACGTTACTGACTTTTACGAAGATGGGAAACACCAACTTTGGGTACTGCAAGGATCGGGAGGTCTTTTACAATATCATCCGTCAACAGACAGTTTTTTGCCCTACCAATGGGCGTGCGACGCACCGCCTGTACAAATGATTGAAGATATACAAAATGAATGTTATTGGGTAGCCACTTGGGGAAAAGGAGTTGTGCAATTAATCCTTTCTTCCAATCCACAGTCGAAAGAAGTAATCTGTAAGTTACAACCCGCCACCTTAGAAGGGTACGAACAAACACCGCATAAGACTCAAATACTGGGATTACTAAAAGACAGCCGACAGGGAGTGTTGTGGGTTTCGGCGATGGACGATTTATATGCTTACCGGATTATAGATGACGCACTTCACCCTATCGATACGGAAAATTTTCTACCTAAAGGCAGAAAAATATTGGATAGAATCATTGAAGACCGTGCCGGTAATGTATGGGTTCCTGGATATTCTCCCCATACGTTCATCCTCTCGTTCGACGCCAACAAAATTAAACGTTACCCCACTTCTGCCATGTCCGCTATCACCGGTTATCCGGTGATGGCAGACAGAACGATTCAAGAAAAAGACTATTATTGGATATGGCAGGGAAGAACCGGATTATCCATCTATCATCCCGCCTCCGAACAGATTTCTTTTGCATCGGATTTTTCCGAAGAAACAGGAAAGTATAATATCATAAAATGTATCGAGAAATGTCATACTCAACCCGGAATCTGGGCTGCATCCGATAATGCGTGTCTATTGCATCTGCAACATGAAGACATGAAGATGAAACTGACGAAAGAGATCCAACTGCCGGATGCCCGACAGATTCGTGTATTAAGCGAAGACAATCGGGGAAACTTATGGATAGGCACAGAAAATGCCATCTATCAATATTCTCTTTCCAAAGGGGAACTCAAAAAGTTTCAGGGCGGTACGAATATGATAAACGGCCTGGCAGTTGCTGCGGACGGAACGATATTCTGTATTACAGAAGCATTGGAGTTCCAATATTTTTCTCCGAAAGGAGAAAGACATACGATTCGGAAAGGAGAAAACTATTCATCTGTCCTCATCGCTCCTGATGGAAAAGTGTGGGTAGCTACTTTGGAAGGAAATGTGTACAGCTATCATCCGCAAACAAAAGTTATCTCCCGGGAAGAAAATGCCTGCAACACTAATGGAGACGCCATCAAAGGGATGGAGATAGACGACTTGGGACATTTGTGGATATTGGCAGACCCATACGTAAAAGAATACAATCCGACGAATCATTCATTTAGAATAATGTATAATTCCGACCGCTTCATTCAAATGGATTATTTCCTTTCCATCCGCAAAATGGAAAACGGGGCGATTTGCCTCGGAGGGATTGGTGCTTTTTGCTTGATTACTCCGTCTGCAGAACTGGATCAATCTCCCAATGATATAAAGCCCGTTATATCCTCCATCAAAATAGACGGAAAAACACAAATAACAGGTATAAATACCCGGCAAATAGAATTGAATCCTGATAATATCAATGTAGAAATCTCCTTTTCTACGCTGGAACACTTGTACGCCGGACAAATCAGTTATGCTTACCGTCTGAAAGGATGGGATGCAAGCTGGAAATCACTCCCTCCGGGAGTAAACACTGCGTATTTCACCAAACTTCCCAAAGGCAGCTACACACTGGAAATTAAAGCGACGGACATTCACGGTTGTTGGGCACAGCCCATATCCTGCCTGCAAATCGATCGTCTACCGGCATGGTATGAGACATGGTGGGCCTACACCCTCTATATACTTTCTTTTATTCTGATAGTGGCAGGAGTCATAAAGATCTACTTCAACCGTCTGCACCGGAAGCAACAGGAACAGTTGGAAGAACAACTGACACAGATGAAATTCCGCTTCTTTACGAATGTCAGCCACGACTTACGCACTCCCCTGACACTGATTATCACTCCCCTAAGCAGTCTGCTGTCGGAGATTCAGGACGGCAAGTTAAAGCAACAGTTAGCTTCCATCTATCGCAATGCTGAAGAGTTGCTGCAATTAGTCAATCAATTACTGGATTTCCGCAAACTGGAAGTGAGCGAAGAAAAACTGAATCTGACGAATGCAGATATTAGTGAATTTGTCACAACCACTTGCGAAGCATTCGAGTCGTATGCGAACAACAAGCAGATTCGCTTTTCAGTCATACCACTGAAACAAACGCTTTATATGTATCTTGACCGGGATAAAGTACACAGGATTCTCTACAACTTACTCAATAATGCGTTCAAATTTACACCTCCTGAAGGAAGAATCGATGTGTTTTTCAAAATGGAGAACAGAGGAGGGATACAGTACGTCTGCATCATCGTGCAGAACACCGGGCAGGAAATAGCAGCAGATGAACTTCCCCATATATTCGACCGCTATTATCAGATCGGGGCAAACACTCACAGACAGGCAACAGCAGGAAGCGGCATCGGACTGCATATTGTGAAAGAATATGTCGCCATGCATCAAGGCTTTATAGAAGTGGAAAGTAATAAGGAAGAAGGAACAGAATTCTGTGTCTATCTTCCGACCAATCTGGTTGATAAACGTTTGTTACCGAGAGAGGAGAATATACCGGATGAATCCGGAGCAACTGAAACGAACTCATCAGATGCCCGAAAGACTATTTTGATTGCAGAAGACAATGAAGAATTCCGTCAATTCATGTATCAGCAGTTATCACAAGAATATCAGGTATGGGAAGCCTCCAACGGAGAAGAAGCGGAAGCCATCGCCAATGAGAAAGAAGTGGATATCATTGTGAGTGATGTCATGATGCCGGGAATGGACGGGTTTGAATTATGTCTCCGGCTGAAAGAGAATATGAAGACTTCACACATCTTCATTATCCTGCTTACTGCCCGCACAGGTGACGAAAACGAACTGGCAGGATATCAGTCGGGAGCAGACTGCTACCTGACAAAGCCTTTCAACATGGATATTTTAAAGAACCGGATCCAGCATCTGCTGGCATTGCAGCAAAAACGGAAACAGATATTCTTGTCAGGTATTGAGGTGAATGCAGAAGACCTCACTTCTTCCAAAGTAGACGAGCGATTCCTGCAAAAAGCAATCGAACTGGTCGAAAAGAATCTGGATAACAGTGATTATAGCGTGGAAGCTTTCAGCGACGACATGTGTATGAGTCGAATGAATCTCTACCGCAAACTGCAAATTATCACGGGGCAGAAACCCACAGAATTTATCCGAAGCATCCGTTTAAAGAAAGCTGCCGGATTACTGACTCATACGGAACTGACCGTTATTGAGATATCGGAAAAGGTGGGATTCGCTACACCGAGTTATTTCAGTAAATGTTTTAAGGACATGTTTGGGGTGTTGCCTACACAATATCACTCACAGGATTAAAGAAAAAAGGACGTCCCCGGGGGAAAAAGGGAATGGGAAATACGGGAACGTCCTCAAAACATAACAATACAGAAATACGGACTTTCACAAGGGCACATTTCTGTCTCTCTTATGCAACATTCCCTTCTATAAAAATATGGAGGAAATATCTGGAGAGAATATTATTATGTGGGAAATTTAGTTTATAGTCTTAAAAGCAATCTGATTGCATCAAAGTGATGAACGATAGGCAGTCCGGATATATTCTCCTATTGCATTGTCATCATTGATTTCTATGTATTTTTTCAATAAATCCGCAAATCCGGATTTTATCTGTTCCGTTTGCTTGTTCTCGCAAGCTGTGGAATATTCATCAACAGCCATGAGAAAATCCTGCATCCGTTCATTCAGCATTGTTCCTCCCGTACAAACCACATCGGAAATATCGGCTTGGATATTACCATTCTCTATGACGACAGGGAGGCGGTATTCCAGTCCCGATTTGCTGGCACGAATAGAAAGCACTTTTACTACGGGCGACACAATAGCCACCGTATCGGCAAAAGCAAACTTTCCATGAATTATTTCTGCACTATCTATTGGCTGCCCGCTCGAAGCATCTTTCATATAAACCATTTTTCCTTCGAATTCGGGCAAAGGTGCACTGCCGTTAATCACGTAACCTTTTATCTGATGCCCGGCGCAAGCCGCTATCAGGCATATTCCCGGAAGAAAAGATAAAAGTTTCACATATCTGTTCATTAAGCTCTTCATTCTTCTTTAAAAAAGAAAAGCCGTCCGCACTATCAGCTGAACGGCTTTCTCTTTTCATTCATACATTTGTATAATCATTCATCCTTAGAATCTGAATCCCAGTTTCACCACAGGCATTTCAAATATCTTGATGTTATGGTGACTGGCGTTATATTTATCAAATCCTTTCGGGCAAATCTGTATCAGGTCATAGCGGTAAGCCAGAGGGTGCATTTCGAAACCGAAAACAAAACCTTTGGCAATGCTATACTCGATACCTGCTACGGCAGCTACTTTGAAACCGTACATCTGGCCGGCTTTACTTCCAGAAACATAGACCTGTGACGGAAGTTCTTCCGAGTCGTCACTATCCTTATAGGTGTCTCCGGTGTATGGTTCGGTCGTTTCAATGCGTGCCATCTGGAAGCCGAGTGCGCCTCCAAGATACGGATGAATACGTTCGTTGCGAGTCTTGAAATAGTAGTTGGAACCGACAGATACATACCAGTTGTTGGTCATCTGCGCATTGATATAACTTTGCGCAGGGATAATCATGTCGGGTACACTGTTGTCTCCTTCTACATAGTCTTTCTTAGGAGTGAGGCTGACGTTCATGCTGAACTGGAAATTTACATCCCAATTGTCAGACACGAAATACTTACCTTCAATTCCGGCTATATTGACCAGACTATTATTATTCAGACTCCCGATGTTCAGATAGCGCTTCAGGTCGCCGGAGTTATCCGTCCCTCCATTTGGAAGTCCGACTACTCCTCCGTCATTGGAGAACTTGGGAAGCAGATAAGAAGTGTTTTCGTTAAAAAACTTTCCGCTACCAAGCAGGACTGAAACCTGCCACTGTCCTTTCTTCGGGGCAAACGACGCATCATCACTGCTGCTGTAACGCTGCGCCATTGAAGGCGCAGCTGTCATACAGGTCAGCAAAAGTAATGTGCATAGTTTTTTTATCATCTTGTTACTTTTACGTAGTTAGGGAATTATTTCAAGAAGATAGCAAGAAGTGCTTTCAACTGAGCGCTTGCAGTATCATAGTCTGCCTTGGCAGCATCATATTCAGCCTGTTTTACTTTGATCTTTTCCTGAATACTTACCAATGATTCAGTAATATAATCTGTATCAGTATAAGTACCTGCTGCTAATTTCTCTATATTTCTCTTAGCTTTAGCAACATCGGCCTTAGCGGCAGTGACATTTGCCAGAGCAATCATGTATTCTTCCTTAACCAAGTTTTTGATAGCTTCCAAGGAACCTAAATCACCATTAGTAAAGTTATTATTCAAATAAACAGTGATTTCCGTTTCAATCTTGCCTTTGATAATTTCGTTATTGCCATATTCTTTTTGTACTGTTGCAATATTATCATTTACTTCTTTAAATACTTTATCATAAGCAGCCTGAGCTTCGTCGTTAGCTTTCTTAGCTTTATCTACAGCATCCGCCAAAGCAGCATTTGCTTTATCTTGAGTAGTCTGTTCTACAGCTTTTTGAGCAGTAAATGCTTCTTTCAAAGCTTTGTAAGTTTCTACCTGATCAATTATAGCCTGTAGACTAGCTGTTTCTGCTGTTGCCCAAATCATCTTACCAAGAGAACCATAATTACCATTCTTCAAAGCGTCTACATGGTTACCACCAGCCGCAGCTATTACTTCGTCCTTAGATACTGGCAATCTTCTTGGATTATTACCTGAATTGAAATTATCGCTAAATACAGCAGAAGAAGCAGATTTCCACTTTTCCAATGGAGTCTTTACACTGGAATCTTGCTCTACATCTATTAATTTTCCAATATTTTCTTTACTAATTTCATTTGCAGTAGCAATGTCACCAGCATCCCAAGTGATAAAGCCTAAATCTACTCCAACAACTTTTTTAAAGTTATCAGCGTCTGCTATCAACCAAGCAGAGATTTTTTTCGTATCACTTCCTTTTGTTGCAGTTGCCTTAGTAACTTGTGCTTCTTTAGCCAATGCATCCTTATAGTATGCAACTAAAGCCGTAGCTACAGCATCAATATTAGCTTCTTTTTTTCTATCTTCTGGTTTAAGTCCATTATATTTCTTTATTGCAGCATTAGCGGCTGCCTCTGATTTCTCCAAATCTATTTTCAGACTTTCATCATAAGCTGCCATTGCATCTTCCCATGCTTTATAATCTTTAGTATAGTTCTCTTCTGCTTCTTTTTGTGCTGCAAGAGCTGTAGCCAATTGTGGTTTGGCCCATTCTATATTTTCCAAATCAACACCTTTAGTAGCCTTATCGATCAGCTTAATCCAACCATCAATCTGATTTTGTGCTTCAGTAATTAGTATATCTTTACCATAGGCAAAAGTACCAGTACTAGAATTATAACCAGCAACAGTTGTTCCACTAGGTATTACATCATTCAATCCTTTCTTTATTTCAGCCTCTACTTTCTTAGAATAAGCTGCAGCTGGTTTAGCTTTGTTCTTGTTAGAGTTCTGGTTATTTTTAGCAAACTCTAACTTATTGCTAGTAGCTTGCAAGTCAGATATAAGTTTAGGATTAGCAACTTCCAGCTTACCTTTTTCAATATTATATTGTTGTTCCTTGACTTTTGCAGCAGCAATCTCTTCTTCCAGCTTCTTTACTTCTGCTTCCCAATCTGCAACAGTAGTATACTCATTATCCAAGATAGCTTTCAAGTTATCAGCATACTTCTGCGTCATTTCTAAAGCAAATTCTGCATTTTTCAATGCATTATCCAAAACCGCTTCTAAATTATTATCAGCTACTATATCAGAATAGTTAGCTAATTGCTCCTGAAGTTTTTTTAAGCTACCGGCTTTATAGCCATCCGCAGACTGGGTAGGATCTTCAGTAATAAGATAAACATAATACTTAGTCGTAGAAGAATTAGTCTCCGTGCTTTCATCCGGATTTGTAGTAGTAGTGGAATTTGCAACTTCCGATGACAGAATTCTTTTGATAACAGTTGTTGAATATCCATACATTGCCTTGTCCATTGCTTGTTTTGCATAGGCAACTTGCGCTTGTACACCATTCAAACGAGCTTGTTCTTCATCTGTCAGCAATAACTTAGAAGCTTCAATCTGTTCCATAGCTTGTTTGTAAGCTTCCTGTGCTTTAGCAGTGGCAGTTTCGGCAAGAAGCATTTTTTCCTTATACTGCTCAACAATCAATGCCTTTTCATTTTCCCACTTAGTTTTGTCAGCTTCCGCTTTTGCAATGGCAGCTTCCGCTTCCGCTTTTGCTTGTGCAGTAGCAGCTTCTTCCTTTTCAATCAGGAGTTGCTTCAACTGAATATCCAGTTCATGCAACTGCAAATCAATTTCTGCAGACTTATTCTGAAGTGCCAAACCTGCATTAACTAACTCTTGCTCTGCAACCTGTGCTTTTCTCAATTCAGCCTCTACAAGCTCAACTGCAGCTTGAGCTTTGATAAATTCAGACTTTGCTCCCCTAAGTTCTGCAATGCCTTCCGGTTCATCGGTATCAATACATCCCGTGAATGTCGCCGTCGTACCTGCCATGAGCAAGGTTGCGACTAAATACGTCCATTTTCTCATAAAAGTAAATTAAATGTTATACAATTAATAAATAAAAAATTTGTTTGTACTAATTCATGATTTATTTCGCTTCACTCCCCCTCTTCCCGTTACTTTGTAGGTAACGGGAAAACCCTTGTGCCTGCTCTTTTGGAGTAGTCTATACTAGAAAATAATACGATATATGACGAATCTTCTTACCCCTACTTATGAGAAAAAGTAGAGGGGCGGGAAATCTATTGCAAAATTTAGACGTTAACAAAGTTCTAAGACAAAGAATCCACGTGTTCTTCTGTGTTTATTCCTATTTTGAGTAGTTTATTAGAAAAAATGTACGATTTTGTTTGGATGTTTTAAGAAATATGCTCATATTTGCAGCGTCTTTTCTTCCCGTTACCTACAAAGTAACAGCACTATCAATCAGCTACTTGCCACAAACATAGTTCCTTTTCAGCGAAGATAGGATCGTCACATTCGCTTCATCAATTTTCTTATTCTTAAAAGGTTTTAGATAAGTCTCTGTGACGATAATGGATGAATGCCCCATCGCCTCTGAAATAATGCCTGGATGTATCTCGCAATAATATGCCATTGTAGCCCAAGTATGCCGAGCCGTATACGAGCTTAAATCAGAAGTCAATGCTAGTACTTGTTTCAGTAACAGAAGCTGATAGTTAAAATTACGCAAAGCTATCTGATATTCCCTGTAGGTAGCTTCGGTACTCTCTCCGCCAGTCAGTATGGGAAAAAGATAAGGAGAAGCAGAATCGGTATTCATATACTTTTTCATCAGTTTCATAGTTTCCGGCAGAAGCGTCACGGTCAGAAGTCTTCCGGTTTTTCTACGACGATAAGTAAGTACATTCCCCACTATATCCTGCTTTTTAAGATACGCAAGATCTACGAACGGCATACCACGAAGCATGAACATTAAGAAAAAGTACGCGCGCGTACGTTGTAATTCTCCTCTTCCCTGATGAATTTGTTTGGGAAGCTCTTTCATCAACCGTTCCATATCCTCCTTTTCCAATGCACGCTTTCTGTCGGCACGTGTTCCTGTATAGACATACCGGAAATGATGCGGTATATAAGACGCCATCCGACGGTCAACCGCACGGTTGTATACCGCCCTCAACGTACGCATATAGGTTGAAACTGTGTTCCAGCTACAATCCTTTTCCCGCAAATACGTTTCAAAGCTTTTAAGAAACTCCTGATTCACTTTCTTGAACGGCAGATTCCTGCTCCCGTTAAATGCAATGATAGCATTCATGCTACTCCTGTAAACATGAGCAGTTCCATAGTTCCCACTTTTTCGAAGCCCTTCAGCTACTTCCTTCATAAATGAAATCAAATTCCCCATTTTTATTAATTTTAGTTATCACTCAAGCATGTCCCTGAAGAAAAGCACCCTCACCGCAATTCCCCCCAATGCTCTTTATTCCAATTCTCAACGTATCATCATACAAATATAATGAATTATGTTTTCTTTATATACACCCGATGTGTTCCTCTACCATCAATCCCGATACCGGAACCGGGTGTATACGCCCACTGCCGCAATTCATTGGTAGCCGCTGTACGCAACAGCCCTGTCAGTTTCCGGTATTCGTAGACCGTCAGAAAAGGATGTTCCTCCAGATATCTAACAGCCAATGCTAGTCGTTGCTCCGGTGTATACTTCTGTGAAGAACGTTGCGACTTCCACGGAGCTCTTTCCAGCAGACATCTTCCATTGATACGCCTCATCATTTTCCTGTCTACACGAAAGTTCACGTTTCCCACCACAATGCTTCGTGCATTACGATGGGTTTCACCCTCTCCGGCCTTTTCGCGTTCTTTATCTTTGCATAACGCCAACGAAGGAGAGAATGTTCCGATGCCATCCAGCTTCACAGACTTGCCTTCTGCCATCTGATGTGCCATCTCAATACCTATCTGTGTAATTACGCCTTCCACATCTCCGACATTAAAACCACTGCTGGATGCTATCTGGCGTATCAAATCCTCGGTAGATACCTGTTCCATCATTGCAAACCGCGGATAAAGAACCTGTTCGCCCGTTCCATGAATATCGGGCATTTCTTCCATTACATACATTGCCATACTACGAAAGTTTATTTAAAATATTGATTACTAATAGAAAACTTACTCGCTATAGGTAGAAAACTTATTCTCCCCTAGAGGAAAAGTTATTTTTCCTCTAGGGCAAACTAAAACCGCAAGTTCTGGTTTTATAACTGAAACTTCTGATTACATAATCAAAAGTTCCGATTTTATAATCAGAACTTGCGGTTATAGTTTTCTTACCAACAAAGATACGTTTTCCTGCCGGGACAAACAAGTTTAATCCCTATGAAAAGGAAGTTTGATACATTTGTTGCAGTATCTTGTTACATTTCTATTCCGCACATCACCGCTCTCTCTCCTATCTTTGCCCATTATTAAACAAAGAATAGGAAATGATGAATAACTACTTCAAATCTTCTGTAAAGCTACTCGCTCTTTTAGCGTTAATACCCTGTTTTATCACTGAAAATTTCGCATCGGAACGCAAAGTCAGTATGAATGAGAACTGGAAGTTTTACCGGGGTTGCATTGCCAATGCCGAACAAACATCTTTCAAAGACACTCAATGGAGAGAGCTCGACTTGCCTCATGACTGGAGCATGGATCCTGTGCCCATACAAAGAGAAGGTATAACAATCGGTCCTTTCTCGCGCATGAGTGTAGGCGGAGCAGATACCGGACAAACCGTAGGAGGTGAAGGATGGTATAGAAAAGAATTCACCATACAGCCGGAAGATGCCGATAAGATTATTTCCCTTTATTTTGAAGGAGCTTATAACCAGACAGAAGTCTGGATAAACGGACAGAAAGCCTGTTTTAATCCTTATGGATATATACCTTTCAAAATCGACATCCATCCATATTGTAACGCTCCCGGCGTTCCGAATATAATAGCCGTCAAAGTGGTGAATGAAGGTCTGAACAGCCGGTGGTATGCCGGTTCCGGCATTTACCGACACGTATGGCTAATGAAAACGGACAAAGTACATTTGGATGAATGGGATACTTTTATAGATGCTTCCAAAGTAGAAGGTAAAAAAGCGACGGTTGATCTTCACTCCATTCTACATAACTCTGGCAAAGAAAAAGTGACCGCCCATCTGAAGATTCAGATATTCTCTCCACAGGGGGAAGAAGTTTATTCCACTACTCAACCAGTCAATATATCCGGTGAAACCAATATCCCCATTTCCCTTACTTTTGATATAAAAAAGCCGGAATTATGGTCGGTAGATAGTCCTAGTTTATACACTGCGCATCTATCCGTGAAATCTAAAAAGCTATCTGATGAAATAACCGTTCCTTTCGGAATACGAACCGTCGAATTCTCCGCTGAAAAAGGATTTCTATTAAATGGGAAACCGCTAAAATTGAAAGGTGGTTGCTTGCATCATGACAATGGTTTGTTGGGTGCCGTAGCTATCAACAGGGCAGAAGAGCGCAAGGTAGAGTTAATGAAAGCAAATGGTTTCAATGCGGTCAGATGTTCACACAACTTACCGTCGGAATATTTTCTACAAGCGTGTGACAGATTGGGATTGTTAGTGATTGATGAAGTATTCGATCAATGGCAACAAGCAAAACGCCCGCAAGATTATCACCAATTCTTCGATGAATGGAGTGAACACGATATAGCCACCATGGTACGCAGAGACAGAAACCATCCTTCTGTTATCATGTGGAGTATTGGCAATGAAATAGCTGAACGCGCCGACGAACCCACCGGAGAGATCATAGCCCGGAAATTGATTGCAACCATTCACAAATATGACACAAGTCGCGCCACTACTGCCGCTGTTAATTCGTTTTGGGACAGAAGAGATTTTAGTTGGGAGAAGGATTCGGAAAGGGCTTTTCGGAACCTGGATGTCTCCGGCTATAATTATCAATGGAAGGAATATGAAAAAGATCACGCACGATTCCCGCAACGGATTATGTACGGCAGTGAATCGGTGCCTAAAGAAGCAGCACAAAACTGGAACCTGATCGACAAGAATTCCTATCTGATTGGAGATTTTGTCTGGACTGCCCTCGACTATCTGGGTGAAGCCGGTCTTGCACATACTCTCGAACTTGCTCCGGGAGAACACAGTCCGCAATTTATGGGGTGGCCGTGGTATAATGCATGGTGTGGTGACATTGACTTCTGCGGAGACAAGAAACCGCAATCTTATTATCGCGACATTCTTTGGAAAAGACGTGATATTTCATTGGCTGTACAACCTCCCGTAGCCAAAGGAAAAAGGGAAGATATCAACTACTGGGGATGGAAAAACGAATTCCTTAGTTGGAACTGGAAAGGATACGAAGGTGAAACGATGGTAGTACATGTGTATAGCCGTTCCCCTAAAGTAAGACTTTATTTGAATAACAGGTTATTGGGAGAAAAGGAAGTCAATCTCGATACCTATACGGCTTCTTTCGAGGTTCCCTATGAACCGGGACAATTGAAGGCTGTTAACCTGAAAGGAAAGAAAGAAACGACATCGACTGAACTTTGCACAACCGGAATCCCGGCAATGATACGTTTGACAGCCGATCATACTAAAATAAAGGCAGATAAAAATGACCTATCGTATGTAAAGGTTGAAATATTGGATAAAAATGAAAAATTAATACCTGACTGCTCCGTTCCTTTGGAAATTAAATCTGCCGGAAAAGGGTCCGTCATTGCTGCAGGTAATGGAAGTGCGGATGATATGAGAAGCTTTCGTTCCTTAAAGCCGAAAACGTTCCGGGGAAAAGCAATTGCTATCGTTCAGCCAAATACTGAAAAAGGGACGATCACTCTTACTGTTTCAGCAGAAGGATTGCCGGAAGCGGCTATTGTCATAGAGACTTATTAATAGACCAATCCTTGTTAAAGATGCACAGTTGAGTATACTGTATGAGATTGTTTTAAACAGTAATATAAAAAATATAAGAACAGGAAAAACATGATTAGGAAAACCACCTTATTTAGTAGTCTAGCCATTGCGCTGTCAATGGGTACTATGAATGCGCAATCCTACGAGTGGATTAGCAGTACGGAAAATAGCACATGGCAACAGTCTAAAGTCAAGCTGCAGACAAATACCGGGCATACTCCTCTACTTGAGATCAATGGTTCGGAGAATGGAACTGTCTTCAAGGCCTGGGGAACATGCTTTAATGAACTTGGATGGGATGCACTCAACATGCTTCCACGCAAGCAACAGGAGATTGTTCTTCAACAGTTGTTTGCTCCCGGAGGAGATCTGAAGTTTACCATGGGACGCTTCTCCATGAATGCCAACGACTACGCTCGCGACTGGTACAGTTGCGATGAAGTATCCGGTGACTTCCAATTGAAGCATTTCAATATCAATCGGGATAAAACGACGTTGATTCCTTTTATCAAAGCTGCACAACAGTATAATCCGGATATGACTTTCTGGATGTCGCCATGGTCGCCTCCTTCCTGGATGAAAATCAATCACTACTATTCAGTTCGCAGTGACCGTAATCAAAATCAGATGCCGCCTTTGTCTGATGTGGCTCTCTATGAGGATAGTAAAGAAAAGAACACACAGGTATTTCCACAACAGTTGGCTGTAAATGATTACTTTATCCAGGACCCACGTTATCTGCAAACCTATGCAAATTACTTTTGCAAATTTATCGATGCTTACAAGGAACAAGGTATCCCCATCTCCATGATTATGTTCCAAAATGAATCATGGAGTTACACCAACTATCCGGGGTGTGCCTGGACGGCAGAAGGTATTATCCGCTTCAATACAGAGTACCTCGCTCCTACTCTGAAAAAGCAGCATCCGGAAGTAAAGTTATATTTAGGAACAATCAACACCAACCGCTACGAGGTGATCGATCAGGTACTTTCCGACCCACGTATGCCGGAAACAATAGAAGGGGTCGGCCTCCAATGGGAAGGCGGTCAGATTTTATCCAAACTTCGTGCCAAATATCCGCAATACAAGTACGTACAAACGGAAAGTGAATGTGGCTGGGGCTCTTTCGACTGGAAAGCAGCCGAACACACTTTCGGACTAATGAATCATTATCTGGGCAATGGCTGTGAAGAATATACTTTCTGGAATGCCATTTTATACGACGGAGGTTTCAGCGGATGGGGATGGAAACAGAATGCTTTGATTCATGTGGATTCAAAGACGGGGAGTGCGACCTACACTCCCGAATATTATGCAGTAAAACATTACAGCCATTATGTAACACCCGGCTCGAAAGTGCTGGCATATAAAGATAGAGGGGACAGGATGCCGGTAATGATCGTCATGACTCCACAAAAGAAACAAGTGGTGATAGCCGGTAATTTCGACGAAGAAGCCAAAGAGCTTACCGTGAAACTAGGTACCCGCTATTTGAATGTAACCTTACAACCTCATTCTCTGAATACTTTCATAGAAAAGTAGAAAAACAAAGCTGCCGCAAAGAGTCGTCGATTATAGAATTTAGACTCTTTGCAGCAGTATACAGAAATGTCAGTTCCTTGTCTATACCACTAAAATCTATCCTATTTTTACGATTCAGCTACTATCACCGCTTCTTTACTTTATACCCTTTCAGGGTAAAACCAACTTCAAACAGGTTCGAAAGGGCTATCCGGATATTATCTTCTATATAGGTTCCCATATTATCATATTTTGCAAAGTTGACGGGAAGCAGCCTGTTATTCCTCCTATAGTTTTCATCCGGTATTTTACCGGTAAAACGTCCTTTCTTCTTCACTCCCCAACGAATGGTTTTACTACAAGGAAGAGGTATACCTATCGTCAGCACTTTTTCTTTAGTTACCGTATCGGTGATTCCATGTTTCCAGATACTGATATGGTTGGCTCCCATGTAAGTGCCGATATAAAGGACAATGGTCAGCGTCCAATCATCCAAAGCCTCATCCGTTTGAATGCCACTTACCAAATCAAAGAAATAGCCTTCAACCTTTTCTCTGTCAAAACAGTTTAGTTCAGGCCATTCACATTTCTCAAACAGTTGATGCACATTGACAGGAACCAGTAAGGTGGTTATTTCTAACTGATATTTCATTCATTTCGTTTTTATATCATTGCATCTAAAATCGTCTCAAGTATCTTATCGACTATAAATATACAATTTTACCAGATCAAATGCTAAAGAGTAGAACTTTTTTTAAACCTATTTCTGAAAAAGAAAGGACTGTTTGATACACCCCTCCTATATAAACAGGGTTTATCAGACAGTCCTTTCCGTGCGGAGTATAATTCGTCCGTTATTCAGTAGACGATCCTTGCTTTTCGTCCTTACGGCATTTCAGTTTCTATCTGGAATTTACGGCTTACTTTCATCAAATTGATGGTATAAGTGACTACGTTCTGTGCTTCCTGAACCATCGTCAGATATACCATGCTTACCCGGATGCTTCCTGATTGGCTTTGGATACGTTGCAGTTCCTTACGTTTCAATAGTGAAAGCTGTCCGTTGAGGTCGTTGGCACGACGGATTTCTTCTTCGAGATCGTTGTACTCGTTGTTTTCCATTTTCTTACGACATTGCTGAATCAGATAGGTGATATCTTCGGCAACATCGCTGAATTCACCTTTCTGAATGGCATCCAATGGGTTGAAGTTGTTGTCGATATGTTCGAGGCAAGGTTCGCAGAGGCGGGAAATACTGTAGACCAATTCGCTGGCGAAGTCGTTGCCTTGATAGTAATAAAGTCCTTTTTCGAGTACGGTGTTATTGTCGAGACGACACATGGCAACGGTGCCCGAACGTTTCATTTGTTTGATAAGTTGTTTCTCAAATTTAGTGGACCCCATGGCACGACGCAATCCCCGCAGATTTTCATGAAGGAATGAAGTGACAGTCAGTTCGAAATTTGTTTCTGCATATTCCAATACTTTGGAAAGTTCTTCGCGAGTGTGCTTACGCATCAGTTGCAGGGCTTCTGTGCTGTCTGTGGTTTGCATCAGTTGCTTCAGCGTTTCGTTACCTTTTTCTTTCGCTTTGCGTTTCTTATACATCACTTGACTACGAATCAAGATGAATACAGCTATACCGATAAGTGCGATGATAGAGATATTTCCTCCATAATGAAGTACGAGAGCTACAAAGAAACAGATAGTGAAGGCAGCTCCGGCGGTGATGAACCAGCCTCCGATGACGCTTAATACACCGGTGATACGGTAAACGGCTGAATCACGCCCCCAGGCACGGTCAGCCAGAGAGGTACCCATAGCTACCATGAAGGTTACGTAGGTGGTGGAAAGGGGAAGTTTCAGGGAGGTTCCCAAGGCGATGAGCAGACCGGCCAATACCAGGTTGACAGAAGCGCGGACAAGGTCGAAAGCGGCTCCGTCGGCAATGATTGCTTCGTCTTTGCGGAAGCGGGAGTCAAGCCATTTTTTGCTGCCGTCCGGCATTATTCGGGAGATTCCGTTGGCAAGTGTCATGCTGATGCGGACTACTGTACGGGCGATCGGGGTGCTTCCGAATGCTTCTTCTCCTTCATCTTGGCGGGAAAGGTCGACAGATGTTTTAATTACGGCGTGTGCTTTTTTAGAGGTGCAGAGGGCGTAGACCATGACGGCTCCGGCTCCGATAAGAAAATACCACGGGGTTTTGGCGGGTCCCAGCAAGGAGGTCATCAGGAAGCCGTTCGGGTTTCCTTCTCCGTTGGCGGTGTAATCTAAAAAAGAGGAGAAACCTGCGAGGGGAACACCGATAAAATTGACAAGGTCATTACCGGCAAAAGCGAGAGCTAGGGCGAAAGTTCCCATTAGTACGACGACTTTGAAAACATTGATTTTCATCCAGTGAAGGATTTGCATCAGTACGGTGAAGAACACAAAAGAGACAGCGATTAGCATCAACGTGTTGTCTTGTATCCAGTGTTTGTTTTCGGGGGTCATGAAGGAACTGTCTTTCAGTCCTTTGATAAGCATGAAATAGATGATAGCGGTAGCGGCTACACCTCCGAAGAGGGCAATGCTGTATTTCATCTTTTTCGTATAGTTGAAAGTGAATATCACACGGGCAAGCCATTGTACAAGCATTCCGAAGAAGAAGGCGATAGCGACGGAGACGAAGATCGCCATGATGACGGAGAGGGCTTTGTCGGTGTTTATGAGGTCGCCCAGACCGAGGGTATCGCTATTATGTACTTTGATAAGTGAGAGGGCAAAGGTACCTCCGAGTAGTTCAAAGACTAGTGAAACGGTGGTAGAGGTGGGCATCCCCATGGAGTTGAATACGTCCAGCAGTACTACGTCGGTCAACATGACGGCCAGCAGAATGCACATGATTTCGGCAAAGTAGAAGTGCTCGGGCTGGTAGATGCCGTGCCGGGCAATGTCCATCATACCGTTGGACAGGGAAGCGCCAATGAATATACCAATACCGGCTATGAAAAGAATGGTTTTAAACGAAGCGGCTTTGGCGCCTACCGCAGAGTTCAAAAAGTTAACTGCATCATTACTCACTCCGACTATCAGATCGAAAACAGCTAGTACAAAGAGGAAGATGATAATGCATAAATAAATAGTCTCCATAATAAATATATGTGTATGTTGTTTCCGGCTGCAAAGGACGGGATTTGACGTTGCAGGGAGGTGTCATACATGTTACATTTATGTTACAATCGCCTTTCTTTTGTCTCGTAATCGTCTTTCTTTTGTCTTGAAACAAAAGAAAGAAGCAAAGAAAAATTCAAGGCTGACTTTTTTCTCCTACTCGCTCCCTGCACTGCGCTAAAGGGCAGAAACTCGCTACGCTCAAACAGTCTGCCCTTTTTGACGCTCCGTTACAGGGGCTCGCTTGACGGAGAAAAAAGTAGGCCAGAGGAGCATGCGGGGTGGGCGTTGTGTGTGGGGGGGGGTGAGATGTCGGTATGGTTGTTGCGAGAGAAGCTATGTAGTAAGGGTGTATAGCGGGGATGTGCAGCGGGAGCGTTGCAGGGAGGCCGTGCGGGGCGTTGTAGGCTGCTGGGCACGGATATGGGATTCTTATGTTAGTTGGTTAGTTAGTTGGTTGGTTTAGCCAGTCATAGAAGGTGTATTGGGCTCGTACAGCGGGGGTGCCGGGCGTTCTTTTTTTGAATATATTTCGCAGGTTGTCGTCTACCCAGCAGGCTTTTTGGTTGTCGGCGAGCTGGATATTAAGCATTTCGATGAGGCTGTCACGCAGGTCGGGGGCGAGAATGGGGGTGATGGCTTCGATGCGGCGGTAGAGGTTACGACGCATCCAGTCGGGGGAGCCCATGAAGACCTTGGGTTTGCCGTCGTTGCCGAAGTACCAGATGCGGGCGTGTTCGAGGAAACTGTCTACAATACGGGTGACACGAATGTTACGACTGTATGACTGTCCGGGGATAAGACAACAGATTCCACGGACGATGAGGTCTATTTGTACGCCGTGTTCGGAGGCTTCGTAGAGACGATCGATCATAGCGGGGTCTTGGAGGGCGTTCATTTTTAGGATGATACGGCCTTGTTTGCCTTCGTCGGCGAGGGCGATTTCCCGATCGATCAGGCGGTTCAATTCGGGGATGAGGTTGAAACGGGCGACAAGAAGGGTGGTGAACTTCGGGTCTTCTTTACCTTGCAGGGTGCGGAAGAGGTTATAGAGGTCGGCCACTATCTTCGGACGGCAGGTGAAAAGGCCACAGTCGGCGTAGAGGGTGGCAGTCTTTTCATTAAAGTTACCGGTACTGATATAGGCGTAGCTGGGTATTTTTTCACCGTTTAGTCCGCGGCGACGGATAAGGGCTACTTTGGCGTGTACTTTCAGCCCGGGTATGCTGTATATTATTTTAATGCCGGCAGCTTGCATCATTTCGGCTGTGGCAAGATTATTTTCTTCGTCGAAGCGGGCTTTCAGTTCCACGAATACAGTGACTTTCTTACCGTTTTGGGCAGCAGCTATCAGGGTGTTGATGACAGCGGAGTTTTCGGCTACGCGGTATTGAGTCACCATGATTTCACGGGTTTCCGGGTTGTGCACGGCTTCATACAGGAAGTGGATGAAGTGCTCAAAAGAGTGATAAGGGTAATATAATAACAGGTCCTTCTTGGCGACGTAGTTGAAGATAGATTCTTTTTCGTCAAGAATGGTCAGCTTCATTGGCTTCGGCTTTTCGAGGCTGTGAAGAGATTTGTTCGGGTTGGGAAGATGACGCAGGTCTTCAAGATTCAGGTGCTTGTCGCCGGGGACAAGTTCGTCACGCTGAATATGGAAGGCGTCTACCAGGAAGTCCAGAAAGTCATGAGGCATACCACGGTCGTAGACGAAACGGCAGACGTCACCGATCTTACGTTTCTTCACTTTCTTCTTGAGTTGCGCAACGAGGTCAGCACTGTTGGCGGTGTCGTCAATCAATATGTCAGCGTCACGGGAGATTTTGATGCAGTAGCTGGAATCAACATCGTAGCCGGGGAAAATCAGGTTAAGGTTTGCCTTGATTATATCTTCGGTAAACATCAGGTAATGGTTTTTCTCGCGAGATGGAAGTTCGATGAAGCGGGGCACTTTGGCGTAGGGTTGCTTCATCACGAAGTAAAGGGGTTGCCGGGATTCTGTTAGATTGGTAGTTCCTTCATTTTCTTCTTTCTTCGGATAGACTCGTATGGCCAGGTAAAGGCGGTTATCCCGCAGGAAGGAGACTATTTTATCTTTGGATACAGGCACAGGTTGCAGGTAGGGAAAAATTTCTTCCCGGAAAAAGTCTTTAATAAACTGCTGGTGGAACGGTTCTACATGTCTGTTCTGATAAAAGATGATGTGATTTTTACGCAGGGCAGGTAGTAGTTTCTCTTCATAAATGCGTACACGGTCATCCAGTTGGCGGGTGACTTCTTTATTTATTTCTTCTACCAGCTCACGGGCGGATTGTACGGTTTCTTCATCGCTTTCCGTAGCGCCGGAGGCAACAGCTTTATGGTCGGCTACACGGATTTTGTAAAACTCTTCGAGGTTGGAAGAGTAGATAGAGATGAAGTTGATACGTTCGTAGAGCGGCAGACGCTCGTCCAGAGCCTCCAACAATACGCGGTAATTGAATGAGAGCCAACTAATATCTCGCTTGAAATAATTATATTTGCTTTCCATGTGCTTTAAGATTTTTCCAAATATAGTATCTTTGTGGGATTAAACAAAGAAATTTATGACAAGAATTGGATTATTATCTGATACTCACGCTTACTGGGACGAGAAATATCTGGAATATTTTGAACCATGTGACGAAATCTGGCATGCCGGAGACATCGGTTCGCTGGAAGTAGCGGAAAGGTTAGCCGCCTTCCGTCCATTCCGGGCGGTATATGGAAATATTGACGGACAGGAAATCAGAAAGCTGTATCCGCAAATAAACCGTTTCACGGTGGATGGTGCAGAAGTGCTGATTAAACATATCGGCGGTTATCCGGGGAAATACGATCCTTCCATCATCGGCAGTCTGATGGCACGTCCGCCCAAACTTTTTATCAGCGGACATTCTCATATATTAAAGGTGAAATATGATAAAACACTGGATATGTTGCATATTAATCCGGGAGCTGCCGGCATGTCCGGTTTCCACAAGGTACGGACTTTGGTACGTTTTGTTATCAACCAGGGGGCCTTTCAGGACTTGGAAGTCATCGAATTGGCGGACAAATAAAATAAATGTTCCTGCCAGATTGAAAAATTATTTTAAAATTTTGCCACGTCGGAATTCTTTCCGACCTTTGCACGCAGTTAATGAATAACTCAGACGAACATGAAAGGAATTATTCTAGCCGGTGGTAGTGCCACCCGACTTTATCCGCTCTCTAAAGCGATTTCCAAACAAATCATGCCTGTGTATGACAAGCCGATGATTTATTATCCGTTGTCAACACTTATGTTGGCAGGAATACGCGAAGTGTTGATTATTTCGACTCCACGCGACTTGCCGATGTTCCGCGACTTGTTGGGAACGGGTGAGGAACTGGGTATGTCTTTCTCCTATAAAATTCAGGAACAACCTAACGGACTGGCACAAGCTTTCGTATTGGGAGCCGATTTCCTGAACGGCGAACCGGGCTGTCTGATTCTTGGGGATAATATGTTTTACGGACAGGGCTTTTCCGCCATGCTCCGCCGGGCTGCCAATATAGAAAAGGGCGCCTGCATCTTCGGTTACTACGTGAAAGACCCGCGCGCTTATGGTGTAGTGGAATTTGACGAACAGGGAAAAGTGATTTCACTGGAAGAAAAGCCGGAAGTGCCGAAAAGCAATTATGCCGTTCCGGGACTTTATTTCTACGATGCCAGTGTGACGGAAAAAGCAGCGGCTCTTCGTCCTTCAGCACGTGGAGAGTATGAGATAACAGACTTGAACCGTCTGTATCTGGAAGAAGGTACATTGAAAGTGGAACTCTTCGGACGCGGATTTGCATGGCTCGATACGGGTAACTGCGACAGTCTGCTGGAAGCTTCCAACTTCGTGGCCACTATTCAGAACCGCCAAGGTTTTTACGTCAGCTGTATTGAAGAAATCGCCTGGCGTCAGGGATGGATTCCGACGGAGCAGTTGCTTCTACTGGGTCAACAGCTCGAAAAAACCGAGTATGGTAAGTACCTTATCGAATTGGCTAAACAATCCTAAAATCAACATAAAGAATAAAATATGAAAACTTATCTAGTGACCGGTGCCGCAGGATTTATCGGGGCAAATTACATCAAGTACATCTTAGCCAAACATAACGACATCAAAGTCGTGATATTGGACGCTTTGACGTATGCAGGTAACTTAGGAACGATTGCCAAAGACATCGACAACGAACGCTGTGTCTTTATCAAAGGAGACATTTGTAGCCGCGATGTGGTAGACGGTCTTTTTGCTGAGTATCGTTTTGACTATGTGGTGAATTTCGCTGCCGAGAGCCATGTGGACCGCAGCATTGAAAATCCGCAACTGTTTCTGATTACCAACATTCTCGGAACACAGAACTTACTGGATTGTGCACGCCGTGCATGGGTAATGGGGAAAGACGAACAAGGATATCCGACCTGGAGAAAAGGTGTACGCTATCATCAGGTATCTACCGATGAGGTGTATGGTTCATTGGGAGCCGAAGGGTATTTCACTGAAGCAACTCCGCTTTGTCCTCACAGCCCGTACAGTGCTTCTAAGACAAGTGCAGACATGGTGGTAATGGCTTACCACGACACTTATAAAATGCCGGTAACGATTACCCGTTGCTCCAACAACTACGGTCCGTACCACTTCCCGGAAAAATTGATTCCGTTGATTATCAAGAATATCCTCGAAGGAAAGCATCTCCCCGTCTACGGTGACGGTAGCAATGTGCGCGACTGGCTTTATGTGGAAGACCACTGCAAAGCAATCGACCTCGTTGTGCGTGAAGGTCAAGACGGAGAAGTGTACAACGTTGGTGGACACAACGAGAAAACAAACCTCGAAATCGTGAAACTGACAATTTCGACTATCCACCGTCTGATGGCAGAAAATCCCGAATATCGTCAAGTTCTCAAAAAGAAAGTGAAAGACGAAAACGGAAACATTTCAATCGACTGGATCAACGAAGATCTGATTACTTTCGTTAAAGACCGTCTGGGACACGACCAACGTTATGCTATCGACTCCACCAAGATAACAAATGCCTTAGGATGGTATCCCGAAACTAAATTCGAGGTCGGTATCGTAAAGACAATCGAATGGTATTTAGCCAACCAAGCTTGGGTGGAAGAAGTTACCAGCGGAGATTATCAGGGTTACTACGAAAAGATGTACGGGAAATGATTCTCAATTTATCAACATTCCTATTGCAATAAGAATACCCATAAGCAGCATATTACGCGAAGTCTCGCCTAATATGCTGTTTAATTTTTTACCGCTGTATATTTTCACCATCCGTTTCCAGGTAAGGAAATGAGGGATCAGATAAAGTTGCGGAAGAAAAGCGGCGTAGAAATGACCTTCACGAAGGAAACACAAGCAGAGAAGAGAAGCGGTAATCCCCAGCATCAAATAAAAATAGCGACCGAATTTCTCGCCAAAACGAACGATCACTGTCCTTTTTCCACTGCGTGCATCCGCTTCGCGGTCACGATAATTATTGACTACCAACAATGTATCGATAAGCAGTCCGCAGATTAAAGAGGCGATAGTGACATCCGGTGTCCAAGTTAGCGCCTGTACGTAATATGTTCCGCCTACGGGTACAAAGCCGAAAAAGACAATCACCAATACATCGCCCCAACCGTTGTAAGAAAGAGGATAAGGACCGGTGGTATAAAGAAAGGCAAATAACACACAAAGCACTCCTACGATAATCAATTCCCACCCGGCAAAGAAGAGCAACGTACAGCCGATAAGGCAGGCAAGAGCAACCGTAATAATAATCCCGGTTTTCATCGCTTGCGGAGAAATCCATCCTTGCGCACAAGCACGTTCGGGGCCTAACCGGTCTTCCCGGTCTGTTCCTTTGAGGAAGTCGAAAAGGTCATTGATGAAATTAGCGGCAATTTGCATCAGACTTGCAAACAGACAGCAGATCAGTGCAGGCAACCAGTGAAAACGTCCGTCCATTGCAGCAAGAGCAGTACCTATCATAACCGGAGTTATGGCCCCTGTCAGCGTTTTGGGACGTGCAGCTAATATCCATGCTTGTAGCGAGTTACGCTTTACTTCTTCCATACTTTAATATATTATAAATAGTTTTGACGGACAAAGATACATGATTTTTCGTATCTTTGCACCCCGAAAAACTTCAAACTAAGAGAAGATGAAGAAAATAAAAACAATCTACCCTGTTATCCTGTTGACATTGCTTTTGCTGGTTTCCTGTAAGTCGAAAAAGAATATGGTGGCTACCTTGCCACGCCCTGTTTTAAATTCAGACTCTATTTATCCGGATACGGCTAATGCTATAGCCGGGTTATTCTCCCCCGACCACTCGCAACTCAAAGAGCTGAATGTTTCCAAAAACAAAAAGCAGAATACAAAGAAAAAGACTTCTACCGATACACACGAATCGTCGGATCTGGTACTGCGGGGAACAAAAATCACTTCTTCCAGCGTAGATGTATCTTCTGTCTATACCGGAGTGGACCGTGTAGTAAAATATGACTTTACCCACCGCGATGTTCCCGAAGCCTTTGAAGGTTTCCGTATCGCTTTCATTTCCGACTTACACTACAAAAGTCTGCTGAAAGAAAAAGGCCTGAACGACCTTGTCCGCCTACTGATTGCTCAAAAGGCTGATGTGCTTCTAATGGGTGGTGACTATCAGGAAGGTTGTGAATATGTGGAACCTTTGTTTTCCGCACTGGCACGCGTAAAAACACCGATGGGCACTTATGGGGTAATGGGCAATAACGACTACGAACGTTGCCACGACGATATTGTGAATACAATGAAACATTACGGCATGCGTCCGTTAGAACATGAAGTAGATACGCTTCGTAAAGACGGGCAGCAGATCATTATCGCTGGAGTGCGCAATCCTTTTGATCTGGGGCGCAACGGAGTATCGCCTACTCTGGCACTCTCTCCCAAAGATTTTGTCATCTTACTGGTTCATACTCCAGATTACATCGAAGATGTTTCAGTAGCTAACACCGACCTTGCCCTGGCAGGACACACCCACGGCGGACAAGTCCGTGTATTCGGAGTTGCCCCGGCACTTAACTCACACTATGGCAATCGTTTCATCACCGGACTGGCATATAATTCTGCAAAAATACCTTTGATTATAACAAACGGAATAGGAACCTCCAAATTACCAATCCGTGTCGGCGCTCCGGCGGAAATCATCGTTATTACTCTTCATCGATTAACGGAGTAAACTGGATAGCCTCCCAAGCCTTTGGATGCACAAAGTATCGAACATCTTTCCCTGCATCCAATGCTTCTCGAATAAAAGTAGAACTGATTTCAAATACAGGAGAATGAACGAGACGCACCGTTTCCGGCAATTCCTCCTCTTTGACGGGAAAGCCGGGACGGGGGTAAATAAGAATCTGATTCTCTTTAATGATACGTTCGGACTGATACCAATATCCAAAACGTTCCCAATTATCGGAACCGATAATGAAATAAAACTCGCGATCGGGAAATGCCTCACGCAGTTTCTCCAACGTATATACGCTATATGAGGGGCGAGGCAAATGAAACTCAAAATCTGAAGCCTGAAAACGAGGATAGTCACTGATGCTCAACTTTACCAGTTCGAGACGTAATTCATCATTCCATAACTTCTCCTGTGCTTTCAAAGGATTCTGCGGACTCACCATAAACCAGATCTCATCCAATCCTTCATACTCGCAAAGGTAGTTGGCTAGAGCAAGATGTCCGATGTGAATCGGATTGAATGATCCGCTGAAGATTCCGGTTTTCTGCTTATTCATTGTTCCAAAAACTCTTTGATAACTTTCAAAGCTTCCGCTTTAGCAGTTTCCAAATTGTCATTGACAATCACACAATCGAATTGCGGAGCAAAACCCAATTCATATTCCGCCTTAGCGATGCGACTTTCAATCACTTCCGGCGCATCCGTTCCACGTCCTTCCAACCGGCAGCGTAATTCTTCCACCGAAGGCGGCTGGATAAACACCGACAACGCACGATCGCCATAAAACTTCTTGATATTGCATCCGCCAACCACATCTACATCAAACACCACATTCTGACCCGCTTCCAATTGCTTTTCTACCTGCGCTTTCAGCGTTCCGTAATAACGGTCCTTATACACCTCCTCATACTCCAGAAATTCGTTGTTCTCAATGCGTTGGCGAAATTCTTCCGGCGTAAGGAAGAAATATTCAACCCCATGCTGCTCCGTTCCACGCGGAGGACGGCTGGTAGCAGAAATAGAAAACGCTAAATTCAAGTTCTGCGTCAGCAGATAATTGATTATAGTAGATTTGCCCGAACCCGACGGAGCAGAGAAAATAATTAGCTTACCGGTCATAAGTTTAATGAAGAATTAAGAATTAAAAATGATAGATACTGTTTTACATCACGTTCAGCACCTGTTCCTTAATCTGTTCCAGTTCATCCTTCATCTGAACTACGATCTTCTGCATTTCAGCATGATTGGACTTGCTGCCTAACGTATTGATCTCCCGACCCATTTCCTGGGCGATAAAACCAAGCTTCTTACCCTGTCCGCTACCACTTTCCATCGTGCTGATGAAATATTTCAGATGGTTGCTAAGACGTTGTTTTTCCTCGTTGACATCCAGTTTTTCGATGTAGTAAATCAGTTCCTGTTCCAGACGATTCTTGTCGTAGTCTACGCTTAACGTCTTTTCGAGAGCATCAGTGATGCGTTCCTTCACTTTCTCTACACGTTCTTTCTCGTAAGGAGTAATCTGTTCGAGCAAACTGTTGATGTTGGCAATCTTCTCACGGAATTTCTTTTCCAATGCAGCCCCCTCCTGTTTGCGGAAATCTACCAAATGACTGATGGCTTCAAGTATGGTAGCATGCACCATGCTCCATTCCTCTTCCGTCAGTTCCTGAATTTCCGTTTTCGTCATCACGTCCGGCATGCGAAGTAATAGTTGGAGCCAGTCTTCCGGTGCGGGACAAGGAATCCCCAGTTCGCGGCTTATCGAATCCAACTGGCTATAATAACTTTTCAGTACATCCTTATTGATGGGAGCAGCATCCGCACCCTCCTTCTTCTCTATCCACAGGCTGAAGTCAGCTTTTCCACGTTCCAGAACTTTAGAAATCTCATTACGGATTTCAATCTCTTTTTCACGATACGCCGGAGCGATGCGAGTGGACAAATCCATTGCCTTGCTGTTGAGCGACTTGATTTCTACATTTATTTTTTTATCAGGAAGTTCGGCCGTAGCTTTACCGTATCCTGTCATAGACTGTATCATAACCTTAAAGTTTTGTGCAAAAGTACACGAATATTTTAAGAATTGGAAATAATCATGTAAATTTGCGACAATTTAATAAGCT
>PPYE01681303.1_pt1 | contig 27427 bp, 46 predicted proteins | sample 1559881 | NCBI WGS metagenome assembly PPYE01 (sample SAMN08240022, study PRJNA423297) | Human gut metagenome, whole genome shotgun sequencing project. | reverse complement strand
TAGTAGCGGAAGGGAGATTTGAACTCGGTATCAATTCTCTCAAACCCGCATAAATACTGAATTTCTTTATCTCCAAAGGTGTTACCTCGTGTTACCTTTTACATTGATAATGCTTTTGCAATATATTCCTGCATTTCACTCTCTGTCTTGTTATTAAAATAGTAATGATCGAGAGTTGTTCTGATATCTGTATGCCCCATTTGTGTTTTTATTACCGATTCTGGAACATTTCCATCTATCAACTTTGTTGCATATGTCTTTCTTGCCTTGTGAATTGAACGTTCACCAATTCCTATTCTATCACATATCACATATAGCCGCCTTGTAAATGCCTGACCTTTTATTCGTTTACCGTTTTTCATAAAAATATATTGCCCAAATGGATTGAGCATTTTTATTTTTCTCATAAGTTCTTTGGTATCTGCGGTAATTATAACATCTCTAAACCCGGCATCACTTTTAGGAAAATTTTGAACATCAAATACATATTTGCCATTATCATCTCTATATCTTATTTCTGTCTTTGATATATGTATCTTATTTTCTCCGACATCAGACCATGAGAGGGTAGATATTTCCCCAACTCTCAATCCTGTTTTAAATGCCAAAATAATGCCAAGTTCTATCAATGTAGGCTCATCTTCCATTACAAATCGTTCAATTAAAAGTTCCTCATCCTTAGAAAATACCAATTCGCAGTCTGACTTATGGTTCTTTTTAAATGACTTTTCCGAAATTTCCAAATCACCCATAAAACTGGTTATGCTCAGGCTGGTATAATGTTTTTTCTTTGCATATTTGAAAATTCCGTTAATCAATATCCGCATATCAGAATAAGCTTTTTGCGTAAGTTCCAGTTTTGAAATAGCTGTTTTTATGAATGATTCCAATATTTCTTCATCAATGTACCGGATTTTTCTATTTGCAATCGGCAAATACTTATTTTCAAAAAATCTTTTAAAATTTGTCTCGTACTTGTCCTTTGTCTGTCTTGTTATTTCACCATATTCAAGTTTTTCAGAAATCCAATTAGAATATACCTGAATAACTGTAGGTTCATCCTCCTTAGCTTTATAGAACTTTACTATTTCATCTTCAATTGATTTTTCAGATGTTCTCTTTACAAGTCTCTTTCCTCTCTTATTATCTTCATCTGGCAAATATGTGTAAAACTTTCCATCTTTTCCTTGCCAAATGCTGTAAGTGTGTTTTTCAATAAATTTTTTCCTTTCGTTCATTTCAATTTTTTTCTGAATGGTGTCTATGTTGATAATACCATTTTCGATGGCAATATTCAACAACTCACTATTTGAAAGATTTCCCGTTTAACTCACCTTCTAACTTTTTTACTTTCTGTTTAATATCAAAAATTCTTCTTTCCACTGTTCTTGTTGATACGCATAGTCTCATGGCTATTTCTTTTGAAATAAGTCCACGGGCAAGAAGATAAAATATTTCTTCTTCCTGCTCCGTAAAATTGGCGTTTTCAATAATTACTTCAAGCTCTGGCTTAGTCAGTTTTGAAAACTTCATAAGCCAATATCCTCCAATATTTTATTCCTCTCCCTGCCAGATCTTCGACGTATCGTCTGCGTTAGTCATGACCCACGCCAGCATGGTTTAGCCAAGATACTCTCTCATTTCGTCCACAGCGTCTGCTAAAAATCCATCAAATATTCCATCGACTTTCGCAATAAGTTCTCCCGAGTAACCATCCTCTTCCATGTACGCCCGAAAATCTTTCTGTGAGCACTCAAGAAGACCGTTTTCTCTTCTTAACCATTCCTTTTTGTAAATTGTTCCATTCAATTCCAGCGTCTCATTAACACCGTTTTCCGTTGTTTCTACTGTATACTTCATCTTTCCCTCTCTTTCCGCCCCGCCGCATTACTGCTGGCGCGGACTATAGCTGTTTGATCTCATGCAAACCGGAGCTGTCCGGTCTGCTCTGGTTTAATCCTCATGTTTGGCATACGTTCCGCTACGCACAATTCAGGAAGATTTGCTCTGACTAATGCTGCCGGTATCGGTGGACACACAGCATTACCGCATCGGCGCACCTGTTCGCTCCGCGGATACGTCTTGCCGGTATAATCATGGTCGATTATGTAATCCTCTGGAAAACCCTGGCATCCATACAACTCCCGTGGCTCCAACATCCGCAGTCCGATGTCCGCTATCTGATAATCTACGCCATTGATGGTTACCAGTCCGAATCTGTCCTGCGCCGTCACGGTGTCCAACGGTGCCTTTATATCCTGTCCAGTTCCCTGTCCATAATATTTGATTAAAAAAGCTCTCACCTCTCCGAAATGACCGTCTCCTGCTGTGATTGTCGGAATTGGCTCTTTTACATCCCTTCCATCACAATGATTATTCATCTGAATAAGGTTTACTGCACACATAGCGTTTCTTTCAAGTGTCGTAATGGTGTGCAATGGCTCTTTAATGTCAGAGCCGTTTCCCTGATAATTTCCGCCATAATACTTTTGGATGAATGATGTGACCAGTCCATATCTGTTCGATCCGTCCACCGTCATTATAGGGTCTTCAATCGTCTGTCCCCGAACTTCTCCCTGCGCCGTTTCAGAATGGTATTGGATAAGCGTAGGGCTGATAAGACAATGTTGATTACCTGTGGTGATCGTATGTATCGGATCTTTGCAGTTTCCACCCGGATGATTTGTTGTATTTGTCCCCATATAAGGTGCAAGAGTCGGCTCACACAGATAATGCTTTCCGCTCCCCACAATAGTCGGCAATGGCTTTTCGATGTCGTGAACTCTAGGCGCCTGTCCTTTCCTCTCCCCGTACCCAATAGGAACAATAAACGGTTCTGGATTATCGAGTACAAACTTTTTCAGTCCTCGTGCTATTCTCTCCATCGTCTTCGGTGCCAGTGGGCGTACCGCCCGGATCCCGTATTTCTCTTTGATTTCCTCGGACGTATCAAAAATGGACGGACATGGAAGAGAAAAGTCAAGCTGCGTGTATGCTCCCACATACGGTTTCAGCAGCCCAGCCTTGACCTCGTCACTGTCTGCCGGTGCGTGTGTCGGCTCTGGCCAGACTATCGGCTTTCCATCACACCGCGCGATCATGAAGAATCGTTTGCGCATGGTCGGTGCTCCATAATCAGCCGCAACCAACTCCCGGAACTCTACCTCATAGCCTAAATCTGTGAGCTGCTGAACGAATTTTTCAAAGGTTTTCCCCTACTTTGCCTTAATCGGATGGTGCCGCCGCCCAAGTGGTCCCCAAGTTTTAAATTCTTCCACATTCTCAAGCATGATTACTCTCGGTCGTACCAATCCCGCCCATCGGCAGGCTACCCATGCAAGACCACGAATGTTTTTATCCTTTGGCTTTCCACCTTTTGCCTTACTGAAATGCTTACAGTCCGGGCTAAACCAAGCAAGAGCCACCGGATGACCGCCGCAGGCTTTTACCGGATCAACCGCCCAGACGTTTTCACAGTAATGCTTCGTGTTCGGATGGTTCGCCTTGTGCATCTTAATAGCTTCTGGATCATGGTTGATCGCAATATCAACGCTGTATCCAGTTGCTAACTCTATACCGGTGGAAGCACCACCGCCACCGGCGAAGTTGTCAACGATCAGTTCTCCGTTAATCATGGCATTACCTCCGGAAAGTCTGCTTCAAACGACATTTGCGTATCAGCGTAATTCAACCACAAAACTTCTTCCCTTTTTACTCCCGCTTCTGCCAGCGTATCCTTTTTTATTTTTCTCCATCCTTTAAGCGCAGTATTATACAGATCATTTTCATATCCACTTATCATCACTGGTCCCGGATGCTCTTCCAATGCTTTTAACATTTCAAGATGGTCCGCATCCGTCATCTCATACTTGTATAAATATTTTTTTCTGGTGCTTTGTAAATACGGCGGATCTGCATATATAAAAACGTCCGATGTGTTATAGCGTCTGATAAGATCTATCGCTGGAAGATTCTCTATTTGAACACCTTGCAACCTCTTTGATGCCTGAGTAATGACATCCGGATATTCCGCCCATGCTTTTGCTGGATTAGGACTATTCGTCTGCTGACCGCTTTTGAATCCATTATGGTATAGGTTAGAACAACCAAACCCTTGCCAACATCTGACACAAAATCTCCTTGCCCGCTCAACATTTACATCGGATTTCTGATAAGATAGGTCGTACTCAGTTCTGCTGTATGGAGTAAGTTCTATCAGCCGTTTCAATTCATCCGGATCATCCCTAAGAACGCGGAAGAAATTCACCACTTCACCATGCAGATCATTTACTGTCTCTATGTGACACCGTGGTTTATTAAATAATACCGCCAAACTTCCTGCATATGGCTCCAAATACACCGTATGCTTTGGCATGTTTCTTACTATCCAATTTGCTATTCGGGATTTTGCCCCCGTATATTTCAATACTTGTTTCATTTTTTCAAAGGAACCCGGCGCGCCTTTTATCCGGATAGGTTCCGGCTCCTTTCTCTAATTTCCTTTTTCGTTGAACCCAATCAGATCAATACCATCGAAGTCCATGCTGTACTGACCGTCTATGTTTTTATCTTCCATCCACCAGTCAAATACACCATTTCCAGTTTTCCATCCAATTATGTCCTTATTTCCGCATTGCTTTCTGTATTCCATCATTCGGTCAAACGCTCTTATGTAAGCTTCTTTGTACTTTGGGTACTCCGCGAACTCTTTATATCTGTTCTTTCCTCCAATTGGACAACCGATGCATCCGATCCTGCTACATCCACCCGGACAGCCATTTTTGTACAGTGGGTTTATCTCTATTCCCTCATGTCTTATGTACCACCAAAGGAATTCATCGTCCCACTCAATAATCGGATTTACTAGCGTTTTGCTTGTCCTGTAGCAGCTTTCTACTATTCGATGTGATTCCGAATTTTCATAATTTAGCACAACCACACCGCCCTTTTCCGTCAAACGAAGGTTTTCATTGTCCACGCTGTCCTTAATCTTTTTATTCGGCGTTGTAAATGTTACAATGCCTTGATTTTTTGCACGCATTCTGCTCTCTGCTTTTCTTACGCCAGTAATCAATTTCTTCCCTACGCCGCTACGTTCTTTCAGTTCTTCACAACAGTAACGGAAACGCCTTGTCGGCGGTGTCTTATGCTTTACGATCAGCTGCCACATTGACATCTTCGGGTACTCAATCAACACTTCTGGCTTGCTTTTTATATATCTAACAGTCTTCGGTGCGTCCACCGTTGTTAGATTATGTACCGCCACAAATGGCACACCCGCTTTTTTTGCCAGATGTAAAATCACATCAGAGTCTTTACCTCCGCTATATCCAAGCTGGTACGGCTCATTTCCTGCAAATGTCTGCAATATATCTATTGCCTGTTTTTCTAAATCCATCTTTTCTCAAGGAGCCGATGCGCATCTTCCCGGGAAGCTCCGCTCCTTTCGATTTATTTTAAAATTTCATCTAAGCATGCGTTCCAGCCTGCGTCGAATCTTCCATTGTCACAATGCTCTGGATGATCTGATCTCTCCGGCAGTTCCCTGAGCGGACACCAATCTGGTCTCCATGTTTTTTCGTTCTTCGGATTATATTCTTCCTGTCCGTTCGTTGGTCTGGCAAGGCAAAGTGCAAGCCCGCCTTTCTGCGGAATTGTAAGCAACAAAGGACATTTAGTACATCGTTCCGGCATATCTATTACTAATACTGCTTTAGCCATCTACTCCACCGCCTTTCACGATTTCTACTGCATCTTTCAGCGTTATAATTTCATACGATTTAGTCCATCCAACCGGTCTTGACAATGTGCTTCTATCTTCCAACTGCTCCACAACCTTGTCTACATCATAAGCCGTCGGATATTCTTCTAGTAAATACAATACTGCATTTGTATTTACTAAAGTTCCATTGCTTAAAGTAACCGATTTTAAATCTTTCTTTAGTGCATCCGCATCAATCAGTCTCATCGTTTGCCCTCCTGTTCCAATCTGTAGTTGCTTTCGTTCGCTCGTCTTTCCCTGTTCTGATGCCTCCGTTCTGATCCATGTACATCTCACATTCATAGCTTTTTGGAAGTTCTGTTCCGCATTTCATACATTTGATTTTGAACATTACCCCAACAGCCGAATGTGATGACTTATTTGTAATGGTTAAGAACATTGCGTTTCCGCCACAGAACGGACATGGCTTCAATTTTTCGTTCATTCTTCATCCCCCCAATCTAATCTCTGACCGCAATCACAATATACGGTATCCTCTTCCAATATGTCTCCACAGCAAGGACATCTCCCTATAAGACCGACATAGCTGTCTCCGTCTTTTACCTGGGATATTGATTTCACTTTCTTCGCTGTCTGCTTCTCCACCGCCGTCCGGCATTCTTCCGGTGTGCCGATCGCCTTATATTCTTCCCACACCTTAGCATCCTCGTTTGTTAAAAGGCAAAATCCCTCATGCTTCTCCCCTTCAAACACCGTTTCGATAAAGTGGTGCATCAAAAGCGGAATATCTACGTTGGCATGATAACGTTCTTTTAAGTCTTTTTCGATTTTCCGGTATTTCTGTACCTCTTCCAGTGCGTTTATTGCCATTGCATAAGCATTTTCAAAAGATTTCCCCCATGATGTATCACACGGAATCGCTTTTCCAAGTTCGTTACAATCAAATTTTAATTCTTCAATTGCTTCATTCTCCGTCATTCCTACACCTCCAACAACTCCGGGTTGTCAATCATGTTGCCGATCACTTCAAAATTCTCTGAATCAAAATCATCCAGTTCCTCATAGTCATCACAGCCCGGCTCATTCGTGCACCATCCGTTTTTATGCCACACGACACGCTTTCTCGTCTCATCTTCTGGAAACTCAACGTCGATATGCCCTGAGAGAATATCATTCTCAAAAATCAGCTTGCCGTTCTTGTCCTTAAGTCCGGTGCACTGGCAGATAGTGGATGGGTCTATCCTTTTTGAAAAATCCTTATACTCACTAGGATATATCCCTATAATTTCAATTTGTTCTCCCGTCTCAATATGCTGATGTTTATCAACAATCAGACTCCCAACAATCCATTCGCCGTTATCAATCCGCTTTCCACGGAATAAAAATCTATTCTCCATGTTCACCCTCCATTTCTTTTAGCTTGGCTTCGGCTTCCTCTTTTGTAAGGAATACGGTTTTCCCAAAATCGCATTTTCTAAAATACGCTCCGATAAAGTGATTTGTTGCTTTTGCATAAATTCTATATTGCTCCCCGCATTCATAGAAAGTTACACTAGAAATAAAAGCTTCATACACTTCATCTTTCATATTTTCATCATATTCAATGCCATCAAACACATTAAACGGAGAAGTAACTACCCATACGGTATCTCCCACCTTGCACGGCAACCGCAGAAGCAATCCCTGCTCCTCGGCATCCTCATCGCGTTTCAGCTTTTCTCTTAAGTCTGCCATTGCCCACATATTACGGTAGAACATGGCAATCAGACCACGGACATCTGAAAATGGGTCTATTGTTAAATTGTCCAGTATTTCCTCGTCAAACTCTGTATCATCTACTGGCAACTCATCTTTTGTCAATGTGACCATGAGGTTTCTGGCGAAATCTCGTGCATCCATTTCCATCTCATAATCTCTATATCTGGCATTACCTTCGCTGTCTACATAGCAACTGTTATGTGCCTGCTCAACCATTGACATATCAGATACGCTTTTATTTGTCGTTAATCTCTCCATGCTATCCCTCGCTTTCTGCCCGAAGCCATTTAAGCCATCCTTTTTTATTCCAAGTGCTTCCACCAAGTACGTCTTTCGTCACAGCATCAAACCATTTTGCCAGTTCCTCATCCGTCATGCTTCGGATCCGGTCTGCATTGGTTTGTGGTTTCTTCTGATCTCTAAGAAACGCCCCAATTACAGGCATATCCCTGTCTGCAAAAGAGAGATGTTCACTACTTTTCCCGGAATAGATAATCAGCGGATTCGGTCTTCCGGCTTTCCTGGCTCTTAATACCTCATAAGGATTGTTGGAAAGCTGAAGCAATTCCCATCCATCCTTAACCATCCATTTCTTTAGATCTTCCAACTTACTGATATGTAACACATTTCTTTTTGCCATTATTTTCCCTCACTCTCTATACGGTTCCGGCAGTGACATCCACGCAATCACTTCGTCATCTATCGGGTTGTTGTACACATCGTCTGGATTATAATGCTTGTTCTCCCACCACCCCTTCGGGATAATGTAACACTCATTTTCTTCGTCCCATTCGCCCTCGATATCCACCCAATTCCAACAGCTATCACGTTCCGACATCTCTCCATTCTCATACATTGCGGTAGTGATAATATCCGCTTGTCCGCCACTGCGGTATTTCCTTCTGGCAAGTATCAGCACCTCTGTTTCTGGATCCGGAAATCTCTCACTTACCGGAATCCACTGTCCAAACTCTGGCTTTCTCGCTACTGTTCTCATGCATTCAATCATTTCCCTGCTCCTTTCCGCACCGTAGCTGATACGGCACCTCTCTGAATCTCTTAAGCGCGTCGCCGCTATCGTTGCGCGTTTTTTCTTTCATACCTTTATCTCACTTTCACATCAGTGTCATTTCTGCGAATTTTAAAATCCAACCCACACTCTTCTTTCAAGATCTGTATCTGATCTTCCCATGTAGCATAATCATCCATGATGCATTCTGCCTTTTTATTGAAGCGATCAACAAATCTCTGTATGCGGCTTTTACCAAAGTCAAACTCATCGTGCAAAACCATTGCAGACAAAATCGTTACCGTGTCTATGGTATTTAATTTAATCTTGCTGACGCATTCATCTATTGCATTCTTTGGTAGCGCAAGTGGTAATTTTGTTGCGCCGCGAAAGCGGCACTCTTCTTCCAGAGAGTCAATTCCCTTCTCCTTTGCAATTCGCAGAGCATATGCCATTCCCTCTCGCCTAAGTTCTTCATCTTTATTTCTCATGAATCAGTTCTCCTTTCTTTTCATCTCAATCGAATCGAGTTCCAAAAAGGACTGTGCATATATCTTTGAATTCATTTTCACGATCAGAAATTTGACCATCCAATTCATCGAGCCTATTAAGTAATGCTTTCTGGTATTCTTTTTCTGTAAAATCCGTATTGCGTTTTCTTCCCCTTGTTCTTATTGGAAGTTTTACATTTTCTCCGTTTTCCAATAAAATCCCAATAATTTTGTGCCTTGGGACGTCGTTTAGTTCCGCAAGAATCTCCAACTGTTCACCTTTATGCTTTGCATGTCGGTACCTGTTGCAAATTTCGCATTCGCCCATCTCCATCATTTCTTATCACGCCCTTCCATAACATTTGTTTCCGCCAAAGTTTTTTCTAATTCATCATAGTCATAAGATCTCTGATGAAAGTTATTAAATTTGTTTTTTGATCTTGGGTTACTCTCTTTCTCCTGCTTCTCCCAACTCCTTAATGCGGCTTTCCAGTCGGTTATTATTTCTCCATTACGTTTCCAACCTATTGATTTGTAGTAATCAATAAATGATTCTGCGCTAACACCATTCTTCCTCTTACGGCAATAATCAGCCACTTCCGCCAATGACGGTATGCACGCTTCCACTTCTTTCCCCGGCGAGCTTCCTGCGCTTCTTATTGCATTCACTCCGGAAAAATTTTTTGAAGCATCAAATGTGTATGCGCCATTTCTTTTCGTATAAAGCATTGATTTTTCTTCTGCATAATTGGTTGGCTTATAACGGTCTTTTTGAATGCAGTTATGTAATTTCCAATGTTTTATGACAATAACATTAGATCCTGGAAAAGTAAGAACATAATGTTTGTCAATGAGAATTTGCAAGTCTTCCTTTGAAGCCTGGCACTCTCTTACTGTTTTATTGGCGCAGTCAACAAAACCGTCGTCATCTGCCCGTATGCATAAATGAAAAAACAACCCCTGCGCTGTGAGCGGCATGTCAAGAAAAGCATCTGACGTCACTAAATCTATGCGAAACATCCGCTTACTTGCCATAATATCTCCTTCAAGTTCCAAAAAATTATCACTTTTCTGTTTTCAAAAGCTCAATGACACGCGATCCTGCATCTTCCGGTCTGCAAAAAACAAATTCCACGCCGTACTTAAGCTGCATTGTCAGCATTGCTTTTCCAAGGACTTCCCCGCTTGTTGGCGGTGCCTTTGGAAGAGGTACATTCAACCACTTTCCAATACCATGCATGTACTTTATCTTGTTGTATCTCTCAAGCCTTGGATTGTGCCAATGAAAAACGTCTTCAATAGTTTTTATTCCATCCATGTTCTCAACCAAAACATACAGTGCTATATTGTTGTTCTGCGCCAAAATACACTCGTCCCGGAACCTTGGATGCTGTTTTCCGCAGACGTTTCCCGTAATCTCCTGCATGTCCTTCTTAGTATCTACAGCAACCTTGTAGCTTCCAATAAAATCCATCTTCTTAACTTCCATCTTTCTTGCTGACTTTCGTCTTATAACGTCAAGAACGGTTCCTTCCGCGATAACATAATCTCCAACTGGAAGAGGTGCTCGTAGCACCTCTATGTCATTACGATCAAAATAGCGATTCTTAAGTATGTGCTGACCCTCTTTCTGACCTTTGTCCTCGATCAATAACATACATATCTCCCTTCTTACTGTATTAGCTTATCCAGATCAGTTTTTATGTAAAAGGCAACTCTTCCTCAATTCCATCTGGAATAGTCATAAAACCATCCGAATCTGTCATAGGCTGCGGTTTGTAACTTCCGTTGTCCTGCGAAGCCTGTTTGCTCTCTGCAAATTCACAGCTTTCGATCAAACACTCATTGGTGTACACCTTATTACCGTCTTTGTTGGTGTAACTTCCGGTCTGCCAGCTTCCTTCAATTACAAGCTTTGTTCCCTTTTTGCAATATTTTTCAAGAAACTCTGCTCTTTTACCAAACGCAAGACAATTGATAAAATCTGCCGTTGGCTGTCCATCCTGCTTAAATTTCCGGTCAACCGCCAGAGTAATTCTACCGATAGCTGTTGACTTCTCGCCCTGCGACCATCTTACTTCCGGGTCTTTGGTGCATCTTCCCATTAAAATCACTTTATTCATTCACTTATTCCTCGCTTCCTTAAAACGGGTAAAGGTTCATATCGACCTCTAATCCACGTTCCGCCACGTAAACATCTGATCCATATTTAACTGTTTCTTCTGTCTTTTGTTTGAATAGTGCGGGATCTCCGCTTTTATCTGATAAGTGAATTAGAACGACATTTCTTAATGCCGGGTTATCGTTAGTAGAAATAAATTTAAGTGCCGTATCAAGGCTCATGTGACCTCGTAGGCGGTGTTCGTAGTTTGGCTCGTCCCTGTCAACGAACTGCATATCATAGTTGGCTTCCACCATGATGTGATTAACACCATTAAATCTCCATCTGACGTATTCCGTGTCTGTTGCATACACAAGGCTTCCCATCTCTGGATGCGTAATGTAAAACCCAACGCACGGGCACTCTGAACCGTCTCCGTTGTTATGTAGCCATCTTCCAGACTTGTCACGGTTTTCAAATGCTCTTATGTCAAAATTTCCTTTTCTAAAACGCATTTCAGAATCTTTTATCGGCGGTCTGCATGGTTCAAAAACAGGAATGCCAGCTTGCACATATTGTAAGCTATAAAGACTATGGTCAGTATGGAAATGGGTAGTAATCACAGCCTTAATTTTCATCACATTGAAATCCAGTGCTTTCTTAACTTCCATAAACGGCAACCCTGCTTCAATAATTAACGCTTCGCTTTCATTTTCCAGTATGTAGCAATTACCGGATGAACCAGAGCCTAAGGCTTTAAGTTTCATACCTCTTTCACCTCAATTTTCAAATATGTGTTTATTATCGATTATCCAAGGATGTTTCGTGTAGTCTATATGGCTTGCCGCATTTGCAACTGTTTTCCGTAGCATCTTTAAATGTTCCTCACAATGCTTTCTTCCAGATACCGCCGGTCTACCACAGATTATGCACAATCCTTTATCCTCCCGGTACTCCCTTTGGCTTGTGGACTTCTCGCACGAACGCCTCTTTGCCAAACACCTGTTGCATAAAACAGTTCCGCATACTGCATTACGTTTTCCACACTTCACGCATATTCCACTGGACTTATTCATGTAATATCTGGTACGGACTCTTTCTTTCCGTGCTTCTGCCTGTTCCGGTGTTTCCCTTGCAAGTCTCTTAGCTTCTACCTTCGCTTTCTTCTCCCGGCACTCAGCGCACATTTTGTACTGCGTTCCCAATATGCCTTTGTGACATCTGGAGCATATACCAAGAGATACATAAGGGTCTTCCGCTTTTTCTCTCATTCGGCATCCTCCAAAAACCATATTCCTTCCGGTTTTAAAAAGTTGCCCTGAACAATGTTCTTTCTGAATATACTTTCTGCTGTCGGTGCAAGATCCGTAAGTCTCTGTATGCTCTCTTCTATGTTGTCTGCCAGAATATCAATGCCGAATAATGTCTCTGCAGCTTCCGTTTCAGTCATTCCTATTGACAGTTTCCGTTTCAAGATTTCCACAAGGAAATTTCCAGTACCACACGCAGGCTCCAACACTGTTCCTCTCCAACACTCTGCACCACCATTTTCATCTTCCAACATATTGCACATCTTTTGTACCATCCAGCCCGGCGTATAAACTTCTCCAAACTTTTTGACGCGTTCTCGGCTTTTTGTAATTTTTTCTTTCTGCCTATTTTCCATTTCTGTGATAAAACTCACTCCTCACATCAATAATCTGTCTTGTCTGTCCCAACAATGCCCGATTATGCTTTGCCCTCTGTTCATTGTCACAGATAAATTGCTTGCAAATTTCCGGTCGAACCGGATAGATTATGCATTTCTCGCAACTCTTATCCGTATCAAGAAAAGGACATGTCATATCATACGTTCTATTCGCAGTGGGAAGAAGATGTTTGCACTCTTTGATATGGTTCTTACGGACATATCTGTGAATAGCAGCTACCTCTTTTCTGCTCATTGGTAAAAGGTTGGAACAGCAATTACCGCATTGACTGCATCTCCCATCTTTGCAGAATTTATAAATATTATCTTTCATACCTTTCTGAACTGACTCTAAAAATGAAATAACTTCCATAGGCTACTCCAATTCTTCCTCTGCCGGGAACTGAAATACTTTCATGTAATTCTGGCTTGCATATTTTTGATATTCTTCTCTAAGCATTTCCATAGCTTTCTTTGCTTTCTCTTCGGTGGAATAATCTGCAACATCTACTGAATCATCATATCCACATATCTGCATTCTCACATAAACGCGCCCATTTATACATCCTTTATATACAGAAACCAAAGCGTTATCATACGGGAAATCCATTGTTCCGTCCTGCGATATAACTCTCATGGCAACCTCCTAGTCCTTCATAAAGTCTGGCACGTTCTCGTCATTCTCAACGACTTCTCCGGCTACTTTTTCTGGCTCTGATTCGACTACTTCGCTCCCGGTCTCAATAGCTTCGGATTCAGCTACAACAAATGGCTCTGAATTGGCATTTTCGGAAATATCACGCTTGACCTGTTCCTGCAAATCTTCCATCGGATATTCCTTGAAATCGTTGTCCTGCATTTCTTCTTTTGTATAAAGCCCCATCGTCAATTCCGGACAATTCAGACTGGAGAAAAAAGATGCCGCTCTGTAACGAAGCATTAACTGTGGCATGGTTTTCCACTTACTACCGTTCTTACCAATCCATCCCTCGGCTTTAGCCATTTCCATGTCCACGGTCATACCCTCAACTCTACGACCATTTTTCGTAGTCCAAGCAAGACACGAATAAGGCTTGCCATCCTTATCTTTGGTTTCCTCGAACTGTAATTCCATGTCGAATTTACCGGAATTATTGATTGCCGCAATCAGAAACTTTGAACTCCAAGACGGTCTACCCTGGATCACATACAGATTCTGCATAACCATCAGTGGGCTTACTCGCAGTCTCTGCGCCTGCTCAATAGCAATCAGACAGTTTGCATCGTTCTTCTGGAATGTTGCCGGAACGATAGTTGAACTCGCCAACGCCTTTGCCATCTGCATAGCCATAATGAAATTATCTGATGTTCCAAAAATTCCAAGGCTATAGTCTGTAACCTTGTTGTTGCTGTGTGCAACCTCTGTCTTTTCCTCTGTCTTTGCTACTGCTGTGTTCTCTGCCATAATTATTTTTCCTCGCTTTCTTTCCTTATTGCTTTTTTAAATGCTCCATTTTTAAGAAATTTCAAAACAAGATTGAGTTGCATATTCTTGAAAACCTCTATGTGCTTTGTACTGTGATACCACATTACCCATTCCTGTTTTAAAAGTTCCTCAATGCTTGTAATCTGCTCACCCTCTGCGAATTTTCGCTGACTTAAAAGGTATTCCCTGTGTTTTTGAATGTTCTCACATTTTGCGCACTCTTCGGAAGAATACCTTGAACAATGCTTTCCGTTAAGGTTTATAGACAATGCACAATATCTACATGGATTAACTCTCATCGTCACCACCGTTTCTCCGGCTCCTCATATTTCTTCACAACTGCCACCTTATCAGCACCGTAGGTCTCTACCCACTTCATATCCACGGTTTCATCCGTAACTGTCAGCTTTGCATCCTTGGCATTTACAACCGTGTCACCGGCTTTTACATCGTCTGATGTAGCAAATATATATGAGCGGCTCTGGTTTGGATATTTTGCTTTTATGTAATTCATTTTGAGACCTCCTACGCAATCAATTCCTTGTCAATAATCTGGAAATTTGCTCTATGGATATACAAAGCCTTTCCATCAATCATGAGTTTCGTTGTTTTCGGCAAATCGTTTCTGACCTCCCAATACACATCGTCTCCAGAGTATGCGCAAATCGGGACACCTAACTGGCTTTGGATTACAACTACCTGCCCTTTCCCAAAAAAGTTTTTGTACTCGTTTACAATTCCAGAAATAGCCGTATTTTCCGAAAAACTTCCTCCTGTTTTGCTCTGAATATCTGATAACTGAAACTCCGCATCAGGTATCAAGCCACTTTCAGAAAATATAATGGTGTCTCCGCAACTCTGTATCTGTTTTCCATCAATATTGATTGTCACAACAGATGATAAACTGTACTCAATTGATGAAGAACCGTCGGTAGAATCGATTTTGATTTCTTCAATGACATTACCTGTCATTCCGATTTTCGTTCCGCTTGCCGTTAAAAATCTTTCTCCGTAGTTGTCATAAAACTGGCACTCGAACGAATTACCAACAAGCTGACCTTTAATGTCATTTATGCCGCTCTCCCAAGAAGCAATATCGCATCCTGCAAGGCTTAACGTCAGCAGAACAATTGTAAAAGCACTTGCAATCCTTTTTCTCATTCCGATACCTCCGCAATCTCTCCATTTTCAATCTTATACCAAGTATCCGGCTTGATATTTTCACCATCCACCTGCACCATCTTTGCGCCGTTAAGAACCCATGTGCTCTGGTTATTTCTGTCATATTCCGTATTATCTTCTGAACCAGTGTATTCCCAGTCTGCAAAAACAAGAAATGACCCAAGAACGCCCTTTGCTTTTGATTTGTAGCCCCAAGCAACAGTCCGGTTGCCGAGGATGCTCCCTTGTATCCGGTTGCCGAGGATGCTCCGTAGTCTCCGGTTGCCGAGGATGCTCCGTGATTTTCATCACTTTCAGCTTCCTTATTCACTCTTTTTGCCGTGTATTCGATTGCAGCCTTAACAATACCAGCAATACTGATTTCTGCTCCAATTTTAATTTTTGTAGATGCTACCTTAGTACCCTCATTATGTTTCTGGATTTTTCCGCTCTGCTCTACCTCGTGGTATACGCTTTCATTTGGAGAATAATAATTCAAGCAATCCAGCGGATACTCGCAAGCGTGAAATCCATGATCGCAAACTTCTACGCTTTCTTCCTCGTATTCCTTTCCCTCTTCGTACTGAAAGCCACGACAAGTCATATCTTTATTAAATCCTTTGTATGTTTTAATACTCTCTCCCATCTAAACTCCCTCCACCTTCAACGAACCATCATATACAAGTTTGTGTATCGTTGGATCATAATTATCATCAATATCATGTACCTCGCCGTGTTCATCCATATATTGCGGTTTTTTTGCTATAAGCAATATTAACTGCGATCTCATTGTTTGCTCGCTAGTCAAACTCTCCGCATTATCAACAAAAATTGGGGCACTCACGCCGTATAACTCGCTAAGAGACCGAATAATGTCAAGCCCGGCTACAATTTTATGTCCGCTGTTCAAAGATGAATATGGGACACCACCCACGGTACACTCGCAGCAATCTTTCATACCTCCGTTTAACTGCATATCGAAAAGCTTGAACTTTACGGTCTTGAAGTGACTGTTGATTGATTCAGAAACCTTGTTGAGTTTGAAACGAATAAACTCTTCCAACAGGTAAAGAATGTGTTCCTGATCGGCAACTTTCTGCCCGATCTCTTTCTGCTCTGTCTGCAACTCGGAAATACGCTCGTCAATCTCAACATTCATAGATGCCTTTGCAATGATTTTGTTTACATCATAAAGACGTTCCTGCAACTCTTTCTTTTCATGATTGAGTGCTTCGACTGCTACATCCTCTCCATTGGCGTTCATCCTTTCAATTTCTGCCAGAATTTCGTCATGCCTTGCTTTCAACCCCACGTACTCTTCATTATGCAAATAATCGGCAATTTCCGGAATCGATGATAATTGCTGGCATAGCTTTTCTTTTTTTGCAATATCTTCCTGCTCCTGTTCCTTTAAGGACTTTATTTCTTCCTTTGCTTTGGCATTTTCATCCCTTAATTTTGTGATAAGATTTTTTCTCTCTGTGCCGATAGCAACCAATCTGTTCAGTGCTGTTCTCTTTTCTGTGTCAAATCTGATCTTTTCTGATTTTAACTTTTCTTCTGCATCCGCCTTGGCTTTTCGCTTTCTGCTTTCAAAATCAGCCTTTAACTGCTCGATTTTATCTTCCGGCAACTTCTGACCACACAATGAGCAAACGGTGCTGTTTTCATCAAATACCCACTTCGATCCATCAAACAAGTACGGTGTTTCATCAAATGCCTTGGCTTTCTCTGCATTGTACTTCTCGCCAAGTTTCTTGCGCTCTGTGTCCGCATCTGTGATAGCCTTCTCGTTGTCAGAAATCTGTTTTTCTTTTAAAGAAATCGTAGATGCAAAGCGATCTAACTCGTTTTTGCACACGCACAAGTCAGCTTCAAGTTCACTTCTCATATTTTTCAGATCCCGGTTCATGATCTGCATAATGCCAGACATATCAAACTGCAGCTGCATTTCTTCACGCCCTAACTCCATCATTACTCCGTCAGAATCTTTGATCTTCGCATCAATATCTGCAATTTTGGTTTCCAAGTCTGTTTTCGCAAGTTCCTGTTCTGCAACATCGATGTCAACCTTGGTTTTCATGGCTTCGTCAATTCGGACTGGAATCTCTGCCTGTTTCTTCTTCCACTCGCTCAATGCTTTGGAGAATTTTGCTCTAATATCATCCGTAGACGGTGCTTTCTCCAATTCTGAAAGCAATGGCGCATACTTCGCGTCTGTCTGTGCCAGCTCTACATCTGAAACATCTGAAACAAGTTTCATCAGAATATCTCTCTGGTCTTTCCATTTCAAAGAAGAAAAATACTGCGGATTAGTCAGCATTTTGAACATTTCCTCGCTCTGTGCCAATTCCGAAACATATGCCTTGAAATCCGCTTCACTCTTCGGATAGCCGTCAATCTCAAACGAATTAACATTCCCCTGCAATACTGCCGTATCGGTTCCACGCTTCTTAACCCAGTTCTGTTTCTGTGTCTTGGAAAGTTCAACTTCCTTTCCATCTACATCCAGAATGGCAGACACCTTGATCTCCACATTATCAACTTGTATTCCTTCGTTCAGTGGTCGTACATTAAACTTTTCCTCTCCAGAACTGTTCTTGTTGAAAAGCAGCCATGTAAACGCATCAAAGATCGTTGTCTTTCCTACGGCATTCTGCCCGCTGATCTTCGTTTTGCCCGAGAAAGTCACGTCAAGCATCTTGATTCCCTTGAAATTCTCGATGTGAATACTCTTAATCGTTATTTTCATTTTTCCCCTCCTCGATCACATCACATTTGCTTACGGAAACCTCATAAGCCACTTTCTTCTCAAACTCCGTGTCAAAAATCTTCTTGTCGTATTCTCGGCTCTGGATTCTGCCAATCAACTTAACACGGGTCCCGATTTTAAGTCCGCCTGCAAATCTTGCATTTCTTCCCCAGGCAATGCACGGAATGTAATCAGATTTCCCATAATCTCTGTTTACTGCAATCAGCATGTCTGTGATCTCGCGACCAAGTGGCGTCTTTCTGTAATTCGGCTCTTTGCAAACATATCCATTGATCGTAATGCAATTCTTATCAATATTCGCATCTTTTGAGTCAATCGCCTCAATGTCACAAACAAACACAGATAAGATCAACCGGCGTCTGGTACCTTCCTGTTTGTTGAATGATCTATAACTTCCAGAAACCCGTACCGCCATTCCTGAATATCTGTCCTCCATATCAAACAGTCTTTCTGAAATGGTTAATGGGATCTCGTCTACGGCGCCACTCTTTCTTTTTACTCCAAGAGACATTTTGTAAAAATTCTCTCCGTATGATTCATACATAAACTCCGGCTCTGAAATAATCACGCCTGCCAGTTCCACTTTGTTGTTTTCCATTGTTTCTTTATTCATATTTGAAATTCTCCTCGTATTATAATGTAGTAGTGTTTATAGACCCTCTCCAAAGTCTGATTCCGTTTCTTCATGAAGTCTTTCAAGTTCAACCGTCCTGTTCATTATGCTTTTGGCATATTCAGTGCGATTCTCGTATGTTCTGGTCAACGCATCTGATTTTCCGCTATAGATCATAAGAACTGTACTCATGTCTCCCTCATATTTTTCAAACAACTCCGCCAAATAATCGCATCCAACGAGAATATTCCCATACGGATCATAGAGATCTTCTACTCCAAGACGTTCCATCCGGTCTCTGTGATATTTTTCATAAATTTGCATGAGACCTTTGCATCCACCATTCTCCACATCGGCTTGTCCACTGCTTTCATGCTCGATGATTGCCATTACCATTTCCGGGCAAATATGATATTCGTTTGAAATCTCTTTTATATAAGGAAGGTACTCATTTGAAATCCATGTATCGCTCGGTTCCGTTGCTGTCGTATGTAATGTAGGTAATACCATCGTCAGTGTCATCACCATCAACATAATAATCATGATCTTCGACAATCTCTTCCGCATCCTGCCATCCTCCTTCAATTCTTGATCCGGCATACAATAAAAGTAAGCTGATTATGGTCGGTATCGCTACAATAGGATTTTCCGTTGCATCCGCACACATACAAAGAAAAAAGATCGCCGCGCCTACAAATTCAATCACCCTTGCCAACTTCTTCATCCGCACTTCACTCCCGCCACTTATAAGAATCACTTTCAATTTCCTGTCCGTGCAAGGACACAAAATCTGTTATTACCGCAATAAATTCTGAATTGGTTGGCTTCCCCTTTTTCGGCGAAACAGTATAACCAAAAATCTCATTGATCGCATTCACATTGCCATTTATCCATGTGACCTCTATTAAGTTCCGGATGTTTCTTTCTACTTTAGATGTGGTAGTTCCGTTCTCTTCTGCGATTTTTGCATAAATTTCCTTCATAACACATCTAAGCGCATCCCTGTCGTCCAGACATTTCTCTATCGCTCTAATTGTGTATGTGTATCCTTTGAGCGAATGGCTTGCGCCGATCTGATCTAACGTTTTTCTTAAAGCAATGTTCGTTTGTTTATCCATGAATTCCTCCTGTTAATCTTTCCAATTCCATATGAGTTATTGGAAGCTACCAGTTTTCCGTTCTATTTTTCATAAAAATAACCTCTGTTCAAGAATTTGTTGACAAAATATATTTGCCCTTTCCCTGTTACTTTGGTTGTCCTCGTAATTCTTACAGAACCATCCGGGTTCTGCACGTTGCTTTCCTTTACCTCGAATAATCCCTGTTCAACATATCTCTGCTGCGGCATATTCTTTGATGAACCGTTTTTAATAAGGAAGTTATTCTCACGCAACCACTCAAACAACCGCTTCTGCCCTATCTGATAGCCGTTCTGGCAGATCAGCTTTGCCAAGTCTCCGATAAGAATTGATGTGTGACTTGTTGCCACTGCATCGGCAAAGATTTCTTTCGGTTTCATCCTCTGATTTTCAGCAATCAGACTGGTGTTGATTTCCTTAAGGCTGTTGATTTTCTCATCAGCCATCTTTAACGCTCTGGCAAATACCTGCTCTGGTGTGTTCCACGCCTTTTCCAAGTCGATAAGGTACTGGCGGACTGCTTTACCCTCTGGTGTTCTCTGTATCATGCAAATCTGCTTTGCCATGTCTACAGAAATATCAGCATCCTTTGATGGTCTACCGCCCTTTTCGGAGGTTTCGCTCAATTTTGAGCAAAAGTCTTTACCCTCTTCAAAGCCATATTCACACATTCTCGGGAACCAATCTTTGAATGCGGTTTTAATATGTAACTGCTCGTGCAGTTCTCTTGCCGATACTGTCTGTGTATCAAAATTGACTTTCACTAACTCGTCCATTCCATCCAACTCCTTTCTGTACTATAATCGATGTTTAATCATCATCAATACTAATAATCGTTTCAGCGATACGGTCAATTTCGGCTGCAATGCGAATTTTTGTTTCCGTATCAAATGTTTTCTTGCTTTCCTCTGCCAGTGTTTCAATTTGCTGGTATAGGGTATCTTTTACTTCTTCAATGCTATGCGACATTCTTCTCCTTTCTACTCAAGAAAATACTCAATCGTAACCCCGAAGTAATCCGCAATCTTTTTCAGCTTGTCTGTCTTTGGCTTGCTCTTTCCAGATTTCCAATCTGAAAATACTGTAGGCGCAAGACCAATATCTTTTGCAACTCTGTATGTAGAAATTCCTCTTGCCTTTACAAGCTGTTCAAACTTCTGATACATTTAAACACTCCTTTCCCTTGAAATTAGTTAGAATATTCTATATAATTTTCTTGTAACATTTTGTGAATGGAGGTGATAATCATGAATGCTTATCGCACCATAACTGGCTATTGCCAAACACAAAAGATAACCTACTCCGTTGTTCTTAATTGCATAGATGCCGGAGATGGAAGTTACTTAAAGGGTACTGTTCAATGTAACTATGTAAAATACGGTGGTTCGTGTGAACAATGCTCCTTGCGGAATAATTATCCAGAAAATTTCCGCTAATTCTGTAAGAGCCGAGCAATCGGCTCTTACAGTTTTTAAAATATTCTAACTTTTTATTGCAAATAGTTAGGAAATCCGTTATAATATGTTTCGGTCAAGAAAAAATAAACGGTTCCATTTTTTTAATTATGAAATCGCAACCGTTTTATTAAAAACTATTTATGATTTCATAACTATTTTTTATTTGGAGGGAATATGTACGAAATATTTTTGAAACTGCTTGAAGAAAAAGGCGTATCTGCATACAAGGTTGGAAAAGCAACTGGAATAGCCGGTTCTACTTTTACTGATTGGAAAACTGGCAGAAGTGCTCCAAAACAAGACAAATTACAGAAGATAGCTGATTACTTTGGAGTAACACTTGATTATCTTATGACTGGAGAAGAGCAAAACTCTCCGTATTCTGATGATATGGCTGATTTGTTTGTAGAAATATCAAGAAGTAATGATGTTAATAGAATAAAAAGACTTTTGTCTTATTATATGAATTTGAATGAACGTGAGAAAGATTCCGTTGACGGTATTGTAGAATCTCTTTCAAATAAAGATAATCCAAAAAAGAACGGTTAATCCCGTTCTTTTTCCATGCCGCTAATAAGTCTGTAATAAAACCTCAATCGTGTTTTATCCATTTTGGAAATCATTTCAAATATGTATTTTTTATATTCTTCCTCGCTAAAATCTGCAACATTTTTCTCTTTGTCTTCCCCCATTTTATTCTCCTCCAATCTCTGCAACCGATAATGTTAATGTCATTATAGAACGTACGTTCTTTGCAGTCAACCTCATACAAAAAAATTACCATTATTTACCAGTAACATTTGAGAGGGCAATGAATCGCCAAACATCGCCCTCTCTCCAGAACTTGAAGTGCCCTTATCGGACAATTTTATTTTACAAATTTTGCCAGCATTATTCAAATCATTTCGTTCGCAAGTTTCGACATAAATCGTCTGATTTGTCACTTTGGGTCAACAAAAACGTCTGGGTTTTGAACAGATATAAAACACTGCTTATGCAGGTTTGTGCCAACTATAAAATCTGTGATGCAAGCTTATTGATCTGTTCCTGCTGAGCATCAATCTGTGCCTGCTGGATCTGTACCATCTTTATGAGATGTGGCACCAGCTTGGAATAATCAATACCAATGCCCTGAATAGCTGCGGCATCATCGTCAGCGCAGTCAACATCTCCATTGACACAAGACGGGATTATTTTTGCCATATCCTCCGCGATGCAACCGAAACATCCATCCGGCATATCGGGGTTGATGTAGTCATACGATTTAACCTCTACGTGCAATAACTTCTTGGCTTCCTCATCAGTCATATTCTCAATATTTTTCTTGACGCGTCTGGATGAGGACTGCGTAAAAGCGGATGCATAGATCGGCGCTCGGGCACTGTTATTGCCGTTGGAAACATAAAACGCGCCGTTTGTGGCAAGGTACATATCACCGCCATCATTTTGTACCAAAAGCCGACCGTATATGTTGCTTCCGGCTCCAACCAAAGCGATACCTGTTAATTGAGATGACATACTTTTAAATGCTACGCATCCCGCCGCATTAAAATCTCCCATATAGCAATCATCACCAACGGGATTCCACGTACTGTTGGCAAATCCAACCGCTCTGGCAAATCCAATCGGCCCAGTAAATGTGCCGCCAGTTACAGGCATCTTCGTGTTATCTCGAGCCGATCCGTTTGCCAGCAGTCTTCCTTGATTAGCGGATAAACTGTCTGTGGTGGAACTGGATGCCAAATTGTCCTGCACCGGGCGCCATGTATTCGCCGGTATTGTCGGTTTATTGCTTAAATCATCATAGCTACCTGAAAAAGCCACTGGCTTAAGATCAGACAGCCACTTTGCAATCTTACTAAATAGCGCAGACAACTTCTCGCCAGTGGTTATGTTGGCGCGCTCCGCCGCCGCCGAAAAAGTCACCGTCGTGTCCGAAGCATCCCCCTCCTCGGCTACTGCCCCAATGTTTGCCGCCGACAGACTTACATTCCCACGGCGGTAGACAGTCTCCTTTGCCCCCTTAACACCCGTCACCGGGGTACCGGCCAGAACATCCCACTTTCCGTCTGACGTTTTGTAGATATTCGCGCCGGCGGGAACTGCATTGCCGGAGCCCTCCTTGAAATCGTCCGTGGTCGTAAATTCGTCAGAAATATTGTACATATCCCCGGCAGTCGCATCGGTTAATGCGGGTAAGTTGGCAAACGCAACGGTACCCATCGGACGCAATGCTCCTGCAAAAGATTCTGATATGCTTTTCGCCTGCCGGTAGTAATACGCCGCGTTATCCGTGTCCTCTCCCTCCCGGCTTCCAGTACCTCCGACGGCGTAACTCTCCGCCTTGGTTGCACTCGCCGCCGCATCTGCCTGGCTTGTTTCTGCCTTTGCCGCTTCCACCTTAATCTTGGCAAGATAATTTGGCTCTAAGTGTTTTTCCTCGATGCTTCCTTCTTTCACGATTGCCGACACCTTACCATCCGTGCCAATGGTAAAAGCCACGGTATCCGTATCAAGAAACTCATACTGCGTAATCAGCGTCGACAAATCTATGTACTGCTTCGTGCCGTCAATCAGCGCGAGTATAATCTGCTGTGTAGTCGGGTTATAAGTAAAGTTGACAGCAATTTTCTCCATCTGTGTGTCAATCGTAACCCTAGAGCCATTTTTCTTCGTAATGGTAATAATTCCAGTAGATTCCTCAAATGTCACATCTGATACAAGTGTAGCAACCTCTGTTTTTGCTACCTTGGTTGTGTCAAGCGTAATCACACGGTCGTCAATGGTATCTGTGGCACTGTCCAGATTGTTGAGATTCGCTTCATTCAAAGGCGTAGCATCGCTCGGGTAATTCTCCCAGTTGATACGTTTATATGCTTTATTCATGATCCTCACTCTCCTTTTTAAGATTTTCCTGCATCTGCTCCCGCTCGGCGATAACGTGCCGGTTTGCTTCCGCTTCTACCTGGTGCAAAATATCCTTAAGTACCAGATGCTTAACCTCAATCGGAATATCAACACTTGCATTGATAAAATTGATAATGTCATTCTCAAACTCACGAATTTTTGCATTGACCATTTTCTCATTCTACTTTCTTTTTTAATTCTTCTAGTGCCTCTTGCTGTAACTGTACTGCAGCGATCAGATCAGCGATCAGTTCCGTTTTGTCAAGCGCATAATAGGTATTGCCATCCGGATCTGGATTCTCGGAGCAGATCGCCCAGTCTTCATCTCCAATCGCAGTCAGTACCTCCTGTGCAATCAGACCATGCCGGTAATGTCCCGCGGCGTCATAGTTATAAATAAAGCGGCACGGACGCAGAGACTGTATAAGCGCTGCGCTTTTTTCCCGATCAAGAGATTCTATACCGTGTTTTAGTCGCTTGTCCGAATAAGATTCCCACCCGTAGGATGAGATTCCTTTTCCGGTCGACAACATCTGTGCAATCGTATTGGCTGATGTATCACGCACTGCTACTGCCGAATAGCTGGCTGTGAGTTCCCTCGTATCTGCTACTGACTTCAATCCATCTGTTCCCATCTGCACAAGAGTGCCTTCCCGTTTCAATTCAACCAAGTTGTCCGTACTCTCTGTCGCGTCAATGTGCACATACCCGCCGGTCATCTCCACAGATCCCCTGAGTTCCAACAAATCAGCTCTAATCTTTAGTCCCTCTGCTGACTGGTTAATTTCCGAAACGACACTGTCTCGGGAAACTTTGCTTGTGATCCCCTCTGCATTAATTTGTATTGCCGCCGCAAGCTGTCCCTCTTTTTCTGTTGCCCGTTTTACCTCTGCAGTAATGCTTTCTGCTGTCTGGGTTATCTTTGATGATAATGTTCCCTCTGCATTTGTTGCCCGGTTTACCTCTGCTGTAATGCTACTCGCATTCTGGGTAATCCGTGATGATAACCCGTCAGTGGTATTCTTTACTTCTGAACGGATTTCTGTGGCTGTCTGTGTGATCTGGGATTGCAAGCCCTTTTCCACATCAACGATTGTCGACTTTGTTTCCTCAATTGACCGTTCCAGCGTGTTGCTCTTTCCTTTCAGCTGCAATATGCTCCGCTGTATTCCGTTGACCTTACTTGTCCGGTACTCTTCCCCGTCCGCTTCCAGATCATCACGCAAAGCCTGTATGCCTTTCAGCGTGCGCTTTAGGATGTAAGTCTCGATCAGTTCATATTTTGTAGCCAGCCGTACCGCATCTCCGGCTTCAAGGCATGGATTTCCTTTGCAGTCAGCACTAAATGGTCTGTATATAATTCCTTTTATCTTTGATAACGTTTTTTCTCCAATTTCGTTTAATTCCTTTGTCCCTTTCCCATAAACAAGGAAATTTCCCTCGATCACATAAGTGTTTCCGCCATCACCTACAATCACTCCTATATCATTCTCTTTTTCACGAATTTGCAGTTTGTCAATCGTTCTGACAATATAATCTTCATATTGTGCTGAAATGTACTGGCTTTTACTTATGCTGGTGCTCTTTGGATTTCTAGGGTAAAGATCATCCGCCGGGTAAAGATCATTCGCCGGATAAAGCCCCTGTATCTCTTGTGTTAAGTACACATAGCGAAACTTTCCATATCGCCCGATATTTCCCATACAACCGTTAATTTCAAGTATACAAGACAAAACCTCTTTTCCGCTCATGGCTTCGCCTATCGTGCTTGTCTCTGCGGTACCTGAACTTCCGCTACTTGATGCTGTCACTTCTACAGTTTTTTCAATAATCATTTCATCATTTACAAGAGATACTTCTTCCTGTTCCACTCCAAAATGATTAAAAAAGCTATCTCTGAATTGTTTGAGCGTTACCTTGCTATCTTTTTGTGGAAGTATCTGATTGTACCAATCAGTAACATCAGATGATAAAATATCATACAAAGCATCGTAAGCTACCACATCCCGGCACGTCCGATCTGCCGTAGGTGTGTCAGAATAAACCTTGTATCTTCCTATTTGGAATGGTTTATCTTTGTGACCATCAAGAGTCATCTTTGCAGTCAACCACTTGCCTTTCATTGGCAAGAATACATTGGACACCGTGAATTTAATCATCCCGGCTTCACATGCCCCGAATGTTAATTCAGATTCCGAACACAAGCTTTCTGTCAATTCAAATTTTTCTTGGTGCAGTTCGGTGTTTGTGATATTGATTTTTCCATCATCAGATACGATGTTTAACTGTTTGTCTACGCTGTCCTTTAAAAACAGGCTTGAATATTGGTAATTAACCATCGTATACACCCCCTATAAATGCCAGTCTTACAGAGTTGTAATGAATTTGACCTCCATAAGTTCCGTATATTGTAGGTTGAAAATCTGCCATATAGCCGTACTGTGTTACATAATCGTCATATTCCGGGATGTACGCTGTGATATAGCAGGCTCTTCCGGTTGCATTGGCAAACTGCTGACGGATTTTACTTATAATGGCATTAAATTCCGTGTTTGTAAGCATAGCCCGTGTTTCAAACTCAACTTTTAACGCCTTTAATTCCACGGCATTTCTATGTAGATAGCCGTTAGCGTCCGTATAATCATCTAAGTCCTGCATATTTACATATGGGCTATATGTCTCCGGTTTCATAAAAGACATTGGAACTGTATAATTTCCAATCTTTAACAACCATCCGCTGTACGCCATGCCAAACACCTCCAATCAAGTTTTCTTTTCAGTTTTGCAAATATAAATACCGTTATCATCACTTGAAAATAAGATTTCAGTTTTTCCGTCCGGCAGAATATCCGCTACGTCTTTTCCTACAAACCACGGCTCATTGTCAATGACTACTGTTCTAATATCTCCAAATTCTGGATTGTTAAAAATCTGAATATCGTTCATCAGCAAATCCCCCTTATATTTTTGGAACATAAGTTCCATCCATAATGCCGATAGCAAGTTTCATGCCCTCTACGGCATAGAAGCGGTTATTGTCAGTAGTGCAGTCAATAAGAAGTTCTAGCAATTCATCATAAACGCTTTCGCTTACAATGCCCTTAAGTCTCTCCATGAGCGGTTCAAAAAATTCACGCCATTTCC
>PPYE01432827.1_pt1 | contig 27452 bp, 22 predicted proteins | sample 1559881 | NCBI WGS metagenome assembly PPYE01 (sample SAMN08240022, study PRJNA423297) | Human gut metagenome, whole genome shotgun sequencing project. | reverse complement strand
CCCTGGCGGATAAGGAGACCATCCAGTACTTCGCCTCCCGGTACTTCAACGCCCACGACATGTACTTCATCGGCCGGAACGTGGACTACGCCGCCAGCCTAGAGGCCAGCTTGAAGCTGAAGGAAATCAGCTACATCCACTCCGAGGCCTACACCGCCGGGGAGCTGAAGCACGGCCCCATCTCCCTGCTGGAAGATGGCACCCTGGTCATCGCTATTGCCACCTATGAGAAGCTGTTCGACAAGATGATGAGCAACGTCCGGGAGGTAAAGGCCCGGGGCGCCGTGGTGCTGGGCATCACCGTGCGGGGCAGGGAAGAGGCTCTGAAGCAGGAGACGGACTACCAGTTCTGCGTGCCGGACATCACCGACTTTATGCTGCCGTCTTTGAGCATTCTGCCCTTGCAGCTGTTTGCCTATTATGTGGCCAGCATGAAGGGCTGCGACATCGACAAGCCCAGGAATTTGGCCAAGTCTGTCACCGTGGAATAAACAGAAGGCCCAAACCAAGGCTTTTCCCAGGAAATCTGGAGAAAACAATAGTTCAAAAAGGCCATGGCCTTTTTTCTCTGTTGTGTGTTCACAACAGAATAGTACCTGTAGGCAAATCAATACTAGAGGGAGAGCCCGGTTCCTCTGCCGCAAAGGGGCTATCCCCGGGGCGGCGAACGGGCCGCCTCTCCCAACAGAAATAGGGGAGGGATCGAATGGACAGCTGGGATACTGCCAATCTTGTTCTAGGATGTTTCTGCATCGTGTTATCCTTTCTACCCACCGGTTACCTCATCAGCAACAACCGGTATAAACGGAAGCTGTACCTGTACTCTCTGTTGATCTGCGTGGCGAATATCGGCATGGCATTGGGCAGCCTGCCGGAATACCTGATGGATGCCGTTGTGGAGGCAGGGGAGAGGCGCGTCCTTCTCTTGGGAGGGACGCTCTACTACGGGGCGTTTACCTGTTTGCTGTTCTTTTTTCTCCAATACTTTTTTGAATACCTGCAGCTGTCCGGCCGGGAGAAGCAGCTCTGTTCCGTGGGTGCGTTCTCCATGACAGGATTGCTGCTGCTCCTCACTTTGGCTTCCCCGTGGACGGGCGCCGCCTTTACAGTGGATGAAGACGGCTTGCAGATGGGCCCCTGGTTCCCCCTGCTCCAGAGTGTGGTGCTGCTCTGCTATCTTTTCGTCACCATCGTTATCCTGCGCCACCGCAGCGTGCTGCGGCGACGGGAGTTTGTGTTCCTTTTGCTGTACATCCTCATCCCCCTGGCCGGCGGCCTGTCCCGGATCGTCCTTCCCAACATCGTCCTGGTCAACGCGGGATTTACCGTGGCCACGCTGCTCATCCTGATGAACGTGCAGTTTGAGCATGAGGTCATGCTCAAGGAGCAGGAAAAGCAGCTGGCAGAGGGAAGGATTGACATCATGCTCAGCCAGATCCAGCCCCACTTCCTGTACAATTCCCTGGGCGTCATCTACTCCCTGTGCGCCACCAACCCGGAGGCCGCCCGGAAAGCCATCAAGCGGTTTTCCGACTTTTTGCGGGGGAATATGGACAGTCTGAAAAACCGGGAGCCCATCCCCTTCGAGGCGGAGCTGAACCACGTGATGAACTACCTGTACTTAGAGCAGCAGCGCTTTGGGGACAAGCTCCAGGTGATTTACCAGATTAAAACCGAGGACTTCCTCATCCCGCCCCTGACGCTGCAGCCCCTGGTGGAGAACGCGGTGCAGCACGGCGTCCTTCACCGGAAAAACGGCGGCACCGTGGTCATCCGCACAGAGGAAACCGATGAAGGGGCCGTGGTGACCATCGAGGACAACGGGGTGGGCATGGAAAAGGCCAAGGAGCACGCAACCTTGGGGGAACACTCCCACATCGGCATTTCCAATGTGCGCAGCCGCCTGGAGGAAATGGTGGGCGGCCGGCTCACTTTGGAGAGCAACAGCCTGGGTACCACCGTCACCATCCTGATTCCCTGGAAAGAGGAACGAAGCCTATGAACTTCCTGCTTACAGACGACGAGCCCTTGCAGCTGCAAGAGCTGACTTCCATACTGCGGCGCATCCGCCCGGAAGCCCAGGTGTTTGCCTACACCTGGCCCGACGATGCCCTGGAGGGGGCAAAATCAAACCCCATAGACGTGGCCTTCCTGGACATCCAGACAGGGGGCATGAGCGGCCTGGAGCTGGCCCTGGAATTGAAGCGGCTCCAGCCCGGCGTCCACATCATCTTTGTCACCGGCTTTTCCCAATACGCGGTGGACGCCTTCGCCATGCACGCCAGCGGCTACCTGCTGAAGCCCGCCACCGAGGAAGCCGTCCTGCGGGAGCTGACCTTCCTCTACCAAGAGCGGAAAACCGGCGCCCGGGTGCGGGTCAAGACCTTTGGGGGTTTTGACGTCTATGTGGATGGGGAGCCCCTGCGCTTTGGCCGGGCAAAGTCCAAGGAACTGTTCGCCTACCTGGTGGACCGCCGGGGCTCCTCCGTCACCACGGGGGAGGCCTATGCCGCCCTGTTTGAGGATGCGGAGGACACCTTGTCCGGCAAGTCCTACTTCCGCACCATCCTCCACGAGATGGTCAACACCTTGAAAAAGGCCGGTGTGGAGGAGATTCTTGTGAAGGGCCGCAACAGCTACGCGGTGCTCCCCGAAAAGCTGGACTGCGACTACTACCGTTTTCTCCAGGGGGACCCCGCGGCGGTGAACGCTTTCCAAAACGACTATATGGCGGCTTACAGCTGGGCGGAAATCCGCAACGCGGAGCTTGGCTTTAAAATGGAATAGGACAATCGATGGGAATCCAGCGCGGGGAAATGCGCTGGATTTCTTTTTTGCGGGGCAGCCCTGGTTTGTTGCGCTTTTGTTGCGCTGGGGTTGCTATACTGTGTGTGAAGAGTGAGGGAAGAGGGGGATGGCATGACGATCCTGTTGGTAGACAGCGACAAACGGGCGCTGGACAGGGAGGCCCAGCGTTTGTCCAGGCGGCAGTCGGGCATTGTGGTCGTGCTGCACAGCAGCGCGGCGGACGCGGAAAAGTTTGCCATGCACCACGATGTGGACATTGTGTACGTCCGGGAAAAGCTGGATGAGATGAGCGGCCAAGAGCTGGTCCGGCGGATCCTCCGGTTCCGGCCCACGGCAGAGTGCCACGTCCTTGGCCCAGAAGAGGACATCCCCTTTGCGGGGGCGTCCTGCCGGGAATGGGACCCATTTGAAACCGAAGCAAACGAATTTGATTCCCCCCAGGAGGAGAATACAATGGTTGGAGCGCTGGTCAACAGAATGGAAGCAAAGCCCTTGGGGCGTCACTACTCCTTTGCGAAAACAGAAAGGGAAGGGGATTTACCTATGACAGAACACGAACTGCGCGGCTTGGGCAGAAGGCAGCTGCTGGAGCTGATGCTGGAACAGGGAAAAGAGATGGAATCCAGCAAAGCTGCCTATGAGAAGGATTTGGACTTTCTCAAATCGGAGCACGAGCGGGACCTGGAATACTTAAAAGCGGAGCATGAAAAGGAGACCAGCCAGCTGAAAAAGGAGCTGGAGCAGGCCAAGGCCGCTATGAAAGAACAGGCGAACAGCGTCAACGAGGCGGAGCTGGAAGCCCAAAAAAGCCAGTTCGAACAGACGGTGGAGTCCCTGAAAGCCCAGCACCAGCAGGACCTGGACGCCCTGCGGGAAGAACATAAAGAGGAGACCGCCCATCTGCGGGAAGAGCTGGAGCAGGCGAAAAAGTCCCTGGAGAAGCGGGAGATTGCCCTCAACGAGGCAGGCTCCATCGCGGTGGCAGCCTTGCAGATCAACGGCGTGTTCGAGGCGGCCCAGGCCGCCAGCCAGCAATATATTGAGAACATCCGCAGCCTCAGCGACCGGCAGGCGGCCATCTGCGCCCAGCGGGACGTGGAGAACCGTGTGGAGGTGGAGCGCAAGCTCAAGGAGGCCGAGGAGAAATGCGCCGCCATGGAGTACGCCAGCAAGCGGAAGTGCGAGGCCATGGAGCAGGAGGCTAAGCAGAAGTCAGAGGCCTATTGGACCGAGGTCTCCCGGCGGCTGCAATCCTTCTATGAAAACCATCGGGAGCTCAAGCGGCTGCTGGACTTCGGCACGCCCGGCGCCCAGTTTTGACCATGGCAATCAAAGAAAAAGCGTCCCCTGTTCTGCCTACGGTCCAACAGCTGGAAGCAGAGCTGAAGCGGGAAAAGTACCGGGGACGTTATTGGAAAATGCTGCGGGGCACCGTGGCTGTGTTGGTGGTAGTAGCCGCCACCGCCGTGCTGATTTCCAACCTGCTGCTGCCCATTTTGCGCATCTACGGCTCCTCCATGACCCCCACTTTGGTCAATGGGAACATTGTGGCAGCCGTGCGAAACGGGACATACCAGCGCGGCGACATAATCGCCTTCTACTACAACAATAAGATCCTGGTAAAGCGGGTGATCGGCATGCCAGGGGAATGGGTGGACATGGACGACAGCGGCAATGTGACCATCGACGGCGAACCCCTGGAGGAGCCCTATCTTACGGAAAAGGCCCTGGGGGAGTGCGACATCGAGCTGCCTTACCAGGTGCCGGAGGGCCGGTACTTTGTGATGGGGGACCACCGCAGCGTCTCCAGCGATTCCCGCAGCAGCCAGGTGGGCTGCGTTTCGGAAGAGCAGATCGTGGGCAAGCTGCTGTTCCGCCTGTGGCCCTTGGATGAAATCGGCCCCATCGAGTGAGAAACGTGGATTGGAAGGAGGGCTTTCATGAAACCGCAAGACGAAAACAGAAAGCTCCGGGAGTACATCCGGCAGAGCAAACAGCGCAAGCGCTGGCATGGGCTCACCGCGGTCCTGGCAACGGCGGCAGCGGTGCTGACCCTTTGCGTGATGGTCCTGCCAGCGGTCACACTGGAAAACACCCCCCAGACGTTGGCATGCCAGCTGGACGATTTGCACACCCACACGGACAGCTGCTACGATGAGGAGGGCGAGCTCGTCTGCGGTTATGCGGATTTTGTAGCCCACACCCACGACAGCTCCTGCTACGGGGAGGACGGCGTGCTGATTTGCCCCCTGGAGGAGAGAAAGCCCCACACTCACACGGAGTCCTGCTACCAGGAGACAGAGACCTTGGTCTGCGGCCGGGAGGAAACCCAGGGCCACACCCACACTGAGGCCTGCTACGAAACCCAGCTGGTGTGCAGCCAGGAGGAAAGCCAAGGCCACACCCACACAGGGCATGTCCACACGGATGCGTGCTACACTGTTACCCAAACCCGCATCTGTGAAAGCACAGAACCGGACCATGTCCATACAGAGGAGTGCTATGAGACGCAGCGGGAGCTGACCTGCACCCAGGACACCGGCTGTTACGACGAGAACGGCAACCTGGTCTGCGGCCTGGAGGAAACCCAAGGCCACACCCACAGTGAGGACTGCTATGAGATCCAGCTGGTGTGCGGCCAGGAGGAAACGGAGCCCCACACCCACACCGACAGCTGCTATCAGGTCCAGCGGGAGCTGGTCTGCGGGCAGGAGGAAGTGATCCTCCACACCCACACCGAGAACTGCCGGGATGAGGAAGGAAACCTGACCTGCGGCATGGTGGAAATCAAGGAGCACGTCCACGACGAGACCTGCCTGCCGGAGACAGCCTCAGAATCGGAAGCCGCTTCCCAGACGGAGGACTCTTCCGCGGAGGAGAGCCAGACTGAGGAGAGCCAGACTGAGGAGAGCCAGACTGAGGAAAGCCAGACTGAGGAAAGCCAGACTGAGGAAAGCCAGACTGAGGAAAGCCAGACTGAGGAAGATCAAGAGGCGGTTTCCCAATCCGGCACCAGCTGGGCCACAGTCTCCAAGCCGGGGTACGAGCCTGCGGAGGAAAATGGCGTGGCCCTCTTTTCCGCCAATGCCCTTTTGGCGGCGCCTCTCGCGGAGACCAGCTATGACTTTGCGGAGGACATCGTCAGCGTTACCGTAGAAAAGCAGCAGGGCAGCCAGTGGACCCAAGGCGATAGGTTTACGGACGGCGACACCATCCGGGTGACCATTCGCTATGAGATACCCACCGATGTCATCACAGCGGACCAAACGACCATGCACTACCAGCTGCCCGGGGGCATTGCTCTGGAAAAGAAAGAAACCGGCAGCGTCTATTTGGAGGACGGTAAACAGGCCGGCACCTATACCATCAGTGTGGATGGGCTGATTACCATTGTTTTTGAGCAGGAATTTGCCAACGGCGAGGCCTTTTCCGGCAGCCTGCAGTTCCAGGGAGCCATTGCCTTGGCGGATGCGGGGGAAGGCCAGAAGATCGAATTTGGCGGTACGGGAGGAACCATTACCGTGGTGCCGGAGGAGAAAAATTACAGCCTCAACATCGCAAAAATAGGCGTCTATGTCAGGGATGAGGATGACGCGGGACAATATGAGCAGCTAAATATGGGAATAGACATCCAGCCGGAAAAGCTGCTTTATACCATCGAGGTAAGAGTGGATGATAATTCCGATGGCAGCGATGGACCCATTACCATCACAGACAAGTTTACGCACAACCCTGGTGATGGAGTGGTCTCATACGATGAGAAAAATTTGAAAATCTATAAGGTGACGCCCACAGTGGATGGTTCCCCTGACACTGTGGAAATCGCAGAGGAGGCATATACTCTCGCATATACCCATCAGCAAGAATCGATAAATGATCCACAGACCAGCAGCTTTACCATTACAGGCCTTCCGGCTCTGGCAGCTGGCGAGATGTATCTCATCAACTATAGTGCAGCGCCAGCCCTGGATACGGTAAACTCGCAGAACGGCTACATCGCCCTGCCCAACAAGGCCACCGCCCAGGACAATTTCCAGAACGTTTCTGCCGATGCCAGGGTAGAGATCAGCAAGCAGATGGTGTACAAAGAAGCTGCAGAGAATGAAGGCACCGGCAATGTGAGCTGGAATGTAGTTCTCAACCAGGACGGCAGGGACATCAGCGGTATGACCTTTAGGGACGCCATGACCTACACCGTGAAAGGCCAAACGAAACCCTATGCCCCCACTGAAATTGTGAATCTGCAGGTGACGGCGTACAGCCTCAGCGAAGCCGGCCAGTATAATTGGGTAGGCAATGTGACTGCGGCCTTTAGCCCACTGATAGATCGTGTGGGAGACGAACTGATCATTCATTTCCCAGCGGTAGACGGTTGGCCCGGTTGGCCCGAAGGCTTAGACCCTACCTGGACCTATCAAATCACCTACGAAACGCCCTTCCCGGAGGAGGCGGCCATAGAGGAGGCGGTTGCTTTCCAAAATACCGCTTGGTTGAATGACTACACCGTTACCGTTGAATGGAACGGAACCGTTCCTGAACAGGGCTATGGCTTGGTAAAAGAGGTGTATGCTTCTGATTTGAATACGGGAACGGATGTGGGGACTGTCACCTGGCTGTCCACCATCAGCTATCCGTCCGGCGACTACGACCTTGAGCATCTTGCCTATGTGGACTGGATCCAGGATGCTGTGAAGCAGGATACTGGAGAAGCCATTGCAGGCAGCCACTACACCACCCTGGCAACCCTATACGAATCCCTTCAGGTTTACAATGGACAATGGCAGCTGTTGAATTTCTTCCAGGACGAGTACTCTATCCAGATACTCTATGGGAAAGATGTGACGGGCGCCTACAAATCGGCCAAGGAGGCGTGGAACGCCTTAAAGGGTTCTGCGGACACGCTTACCTCAACGACATTTACCCAAGAGTATTTCCAAGAACATCAAAAGGAGCCTATTGCCCTGTTCCGCATCGTTGTGCAGGCAGCAGCGGCGGATAAACTGCAAGCCGGACAGCGCTTATATATCGGTTACAACACCTTGGTGAACCGGCAGGGAGTGACAGAGAGAGAAACAGTTGCCTTAAAAAATACCGGCGCCATTCCAAACCAAGAGGATACGGCAACGGTCACAACGGCGTTTCATCCGCGACTGGTGAAGCAGGTGAGCGCCACCGGCATGCCCCCCAACGGGGACGATTTCAACCTGGACTCCGGCACCTATGTGGATGGCCCTGTGGACGTTGACCTGGGTGACACCGGCGGCAGGCTCTATTACCGGATTCTGCTCTACAATTACGGCGACTCTGTAACCCTGCATGACAATATGTGGCAGCAGTTTGACGGAAATGTGACTTTTAATCAGACCATGTATATCTACAATGTGATCACAGGGAAAATGAGTACCGTAAAAACTTGGAATTACCTTAACAGCACAGGCAAATACAACGGAAAATATACGCTGAATAACCTGGGGCAATTTAAGGACTGCATCATCGGCCTGTATTACTCCATCGATGTAAGCGGGGATGAAGCCTTGGCGGATCTTACGGAGGGAGAAACCCTCGCTTACACCAATACCGTGGAATGGACGGGTATTGGAGAAGATTCCACAACGGCCAACGTCACCAACAGTGAGCAGACCCTGAAAAAAGTGGGGGTTCAAACCGATGAGAACGGCGAGACCCTGGTCACCTACTATGTGGTGATTAACCCGGAGGGACGGGACCTCCATCCGGAAAGCGACACCTTGGAGCTGCGGGATACCCTTTCCCTGCCCAACGGCGTGACAGCCGACCTGCGGTTGGAGACCATAGGGCTGTATCGCTATGATGCTTCAGAAGAAAACAATCTTGGAGCGGAAGTGACGGATGAGGAGTTTCCCGGTTTCCAGGTGAAGCTTGAGGAAGGCACCGCCAATACCTACACCTTCACGGTGCCGGATGAAATGGCCTGCGTGGTGATGTACACCTACCAGATCAACCTGGGAACCAGCGCTCTGGAGGAAATTCCCGTCAGCAATACGGCCTCCCTGCTGGGGCGGGCGGTGATCGGCGCGGGAGATGAAGTGGTCATCCAGGCCCAGGACTCCAGCGCCCAGGTGAATAAAGCAACCCTGACCATCTACAAATATGGCGGGGTTAACCGAGCGAATCTGTTACAGGGCGTCCTATTTGATTTAGACCGTTACGAACAGAAAGAGGATGGAACTTACGGTTGGGTACGGACGGCGATTACAGCAAAGGGCGAGGAGGACGAAAACGGAAAACACTTTGTCACCGGCGGCGACGGTGTAGAGGGCGCGATCGTCCTGAACTTCCTGGACGAAGGAAACGGAGGCGGCTCCCACTACAACACCCTGTACCGCTTAACAGAGTATAAAACCCTGGATGGCTACGAGCTGGATACGACCCCCCACTACTATGTGTGGGGCGAGGCAAACGCCACGGAAGAGGAAACCGCCGCGGCCATGGCCGAGGTTCTGAAGCAGACCGGCGTAAAGTGGGACCAGGTCACCTTCATCCCCTTTGGGGAGAGCAAAACGGACTATATCCAAAACCTGCCCACCACAACGGAAATCACCGTTGAGAAACAGTGGCAGGGTGCGGAAGGTACACCCCTCACGGAAGATTTGCCGGAAAGCGTGGAAGTCACCCTTTATCAAGTATCCAATGCTGGTACGAAAACCGAGTACAAAGCTGAGGGCGTGACAAACCCCGTTACGCTTAACGCTGAGAACAACTGGACATACACCTGGAAGCAGCTCCCCAAGGAGGATGTGGGAGAAAATCCCGTCACCTACACCGTAGTGGAAACCCCCATAACGGGCTGGGAAGCCAGCTATGACTATGGGGAGGGAGCCACCGGTATCCTGGAGGGCGCCGTCCAAATTATCAACACAAAACAGTCTACCTTCACGCTGCCGGAAACCGGCGGCGTAGGACCTACCCTCGTTGCAATCGCAGGGGTGCCCTTAGTCGGGGCGGCCGGCGTTGTATATTGGAACCTGCGGCGCAAACGCCGGAGAGGGGGGAAGGGCCCATAAGCAAACCCCTCGCAAAGTGTCAAAAATGTATCGCAAGTGAGTACGTAAATCGAAAGGAGCAAACAATCATGAAAAAAGCTAGAAAACTGACAGCGGTCCTGCTGTCCCTGGTCATGCTGCTGGCGCTGGTCGTTCCGGCTTCCGCCGCGGAGAATTATTCCATCACCATTCATAACGACAAGACCGGCCACACCTACGAAGCCTACCAGATTTTCGCCGGCACCGTGTCCAGCGATGCTGCAACAGATGGAGAAACCGAAGGCCCCATGCTGGGTGACATCATCTGGGGCAGCGGTGTGGATGACGCCCGCTATGCTGAATTGCTGGCCGCTCTGAAAGCAGATGCAACTATCGGAGCTCTTGAGGGGATGCAGGATGCAGCCGATGCCGCCGCTGTCGCCGCCGCCCTGGATGGCGCCGATGCTGAAACCGCAGCAGCCTTTGCAGATGTGGTGTCTGACTATCTTGCTGCAGCTCCAACCGGCCAGACCAATACCATGGCAGACGGTAACTATATCATTCAAGGCCTCCCCGCCGGCTACTACCTGGTGAAAGACAAAGATGGCAGCCTGCAGGGCGAAGCCGATACCGCCACCGATTACATCGTCCAGGTGCTGGGCCACGTGCAAATGGAGCCCAAGAGCAGCGATATCCCCACCTTGGAGAAGAAGGTAGCGGAACAAGGCAAAGGAAACGAAGGAAAGTATAACCAGGACGGCGGATATGGCACGTACTACAATGACGTAGCCGACTGGAATATTGGCGACCGTGTTCCCTTTAAGCTCATTGGTTCCATTCCTGATATGGACGCTTATGATACCTATCAGTATATTTTCCACGATACCATTTCTGCAGGCTTAACGCTGGATATAAATAGCTTTGATGTCTATGTGGCTCAAGAGAAATATCAAGACCCAGTGGCGCTCAAATGGAATGAGGTTCCCGCTGAGAATTATACGCTTACACAGACGGCAGATGGTTTTACTCTTGCGATTGATAATTTGAAAGAGTTTCCGTATGTTAATCAAGAGGGAAGAAAGTACATTTTGGTTTTCTACGATGCAGAGCTGAATGGAAACGCTGAAATCGGCCTGCCCGGCAACGAAAACAGCGCTTATCTGGAATTCTCCAACAACCCCAACGGGAACGGCACCGGCCGGACTGAAGATGACAAGGTTATCGTGTTCACCTACGAGCTGGACGGCACCAAGGTGGACGGTGAAACACAGGCTGCCTTGCAGAACGCACAGTTTGTTCTTCTCAACGGCGCGAAATCCGAAGCAGCCATGGTTGAAAATGGCAAGGTGACGGGATGGGTCAAGGTAGATAGTGATGCTGCAGCTGGCGACGTGCAGATGCCCGAAACCTATGAAGGATGGCTCGAGCTAAACCAGCAACACAATGGCTTGATCCTCACCTCCGCCGAAAACGGTCTGTTTAACATCGCTGGCCTGGACGACGGCACTTACTATCTCCGTGAAATCCAGGCCCCCAACGGCTACAACCTGCTGGAAAACGATGTGAAATTGGTCATCACCGCTGACACTGCCAACGGGCAGGCCTGGAATAGTGGAATCGCTGCGGATGCTCTTAGAGGATTGACCATCGCCGTGAATGATGGCGAACCCCAGCCCGGCAATACGGAAACCGGTGTTGTCAATGTCACCGTAGAGAACAACCAGGGCGCCACCCTTCCCGAGACCGGCGGCATGGGCACCACCTTGTTCTACATCATCGGCGGCCTGCTGGTGGTGGGCGCCGGCATCCTGCTGGTGGTCCGCATCCGCATGAAAGCCCACAACGAGTAATCGCAAAAGCATAATGTAAACCCTTAATTCGTTCTGCTGCGCCGGGAGCCCCTCTCCCGGCCGCAGCAGTAAGGAGAGCCCTTCATGAAGAAACAAGCTTCCAAGAAAAACAGAATGACCCTCATACTGTTGCTGGCAGTGCTTCTTGCAGGGCTGTCCTTGCTGCTGTACCCCATGGTAGCCGATTACTGGAACTCCATGCACCAGTCCCAGGCCATCGCCTCCTACCAGGAGACCGTGGCGGAAATGGACGATGAAACCTACGAAGCCCTGTGGCAGGCGGCAGGGGACTATAACAGCGGGCTCCTTGGCAACGCCAACCGGTTCCAGCCCACCCAGGAGGAGCACCAGCGCTACGAGGAGCTGCTGGACGTGTCCGGCAGCGGTGTCATGGGCTATGTGGAGATCCCCAGCATCGATGTCTCCCTGCCCATTTACCACGGCACCAGCGAAGAGGTGCTGCAAGTGGCGGTGGGCCACATCGAAGGATCCTCCCTGCCCGTGGGCGGCGAAAGCACCCACTGCGTGATTTCCGGCCACCGGGGCCTGCCCTCCGCCCGGCTGTTCACCGACCTGGACCAGCTTTCCGAGGGGGACATCTTCACCCTGCGGGTGCTGGACGAAACCCTGACCTACGAGGTGGACCAGATCCATGTGGTGGAGCCGGACGACATCACCCAGCTGGAAATTGTGGAGGGGGAGGACCTGTGCACTTTGGTCACCTGCACGCCCTACGGGGTCAATTCCCACCGGCTGTTGGTGCGGGGCCACCGGGTGGAGAACCGGGAGGACGGGGTGATGCGCATCATTGCGGACGCCATGCAGATCGACCCGCGGTTTGTGGCCCCGGTGATTGGGGCGCCCATTTTGCTGGCGGCCCTTTTGGTGATGATTCTGCGGCCGCTGCGGCGGAAAAAACGAAGGGGGTGATCCCATGAAGTGGAAAGGAATCTTGGGACGGGCGGGGGCCCTGGCGGCCCTTGTGCTGCTGGCCTGCGCCCTGGCTGTGACTGCCGTGGCCCAGACCATCGACCAGGACAGGGAGAATACGCTCACCGTCTCTTTTGGGGAGAGCGGGGAAGGCTTCCCGGAAGTGGAGTTTTCCCTCTACCCCGTGGCGGCCCTTACGGAGGAGGGGGAGTATGCCCTGACAGGGGACTTTGCCCAGTATCCCGTCTCCCTGGAGGACTTGGACAGCTCCGGCCTGCGCAGCCTGGCCCAGACCTTGGACGCCTATGTGGCCCGGGATACGCTTACGCCTTTGCTCTCCCAGAAAACCGGTGAGGACGGCCGGGTTTCCTTTGATGGCCTTTCCCCGGGGCTGTACCTGGTTTTGGGGGAGTCCTACACCCAGGATAACACGGTATACACCCCCAGCCCCATGCTGTTCTATTTGCCCGGCCAGGGGGAGGACGGCGGCTGGGAGTACGAGGTGACGGCCTCCTGCAAATTCGACCAGGAGGAGATTACGGACGCCACCGTTTCCCGCAAGGTGCAGAAGGTGTGGAAGGACAGCGGGAACCAGTCCAAGCGGCCGGAGATGGTGTTTGTCCAGCTGCTGGAAAACGGCGCCGTAGTGGACACGGTGGCTCTCAGCGAGGAGAACAACTGGGAGCACACCTGGGAGGGGCTGGACGCTTCCTCCCGGTGGCAGGTGGCGGAGACGAGCGTCCCCGATGGCTACACTGTCACCGTGACCCAGGAGGGGACCCTTTTTGTGGTGACCAACACCTATCCCGGCAAAACGCCGTCGAAGCTCCCCCAGACGGGTCTGCTGTGGTGGCCGGTGCCGCTGCTGGCCTGCGCGGGGCTTGCTTTGGTGATTGCAGGTGCTGAGGCACGGCGCAGAGGGAGAGCCTCCCATGAAAAGTAAAACGCGGATGGGGAATATCCTGCTGGCGGCAGGGGCGCTTTTCCTGGCGGCAGCGCTGCTGCTGACAGGGAACAATCTGTATGAGGCGTACCAGGCGGGGCAAGCTTCGGAGCGACTTTCCCAAGAGGTCCGCAGCCGGATAGAGGGCCAGGCCCAGGAGGACTCTCTCTCCCAGGCCGCCTTGGCCGGAGGGGAGGAGGAAACGCCGGAGTATCTCCGCAACCCGGAGATGGAAATGCCCGTGGAGGAAATCGAGGGCAACGGGTATATCGGTCTGCTGGAGATTCCGGCTTTGGGATTGTCCCTGCCGGTGATGAGCGAATGGAGCTACCCTAACCTGAAGCTGGCCCCCTGCCGGTACAGCGGCTCGGCCTACACGGGGGATTTCACCATAGCCGGCCACAATTACAGCACCCACTTTGGCCCCATAGGGGGACTGAACGCCGGGGATTCCATCACCTTCACTGATATGCAGGGGAACCGTTTTTCCTATGAGGTCCAGGTGGTGGAAACGCTGGAGGCCACCGCGGTGGCGGATATGGTCAGTGAGGAGTGGGACTTGACGCTGTTCACCTGCGATTTGAGCGGGGAGTCCCGGGTCACCGTGCGGTGCCTGCAAGTGTAAATGCCTTGCGACTAAGAGAAAAGACCATCCTATTCCACAGAGAAACAGCATCCGGGACGTGGAAGCTAGAAGTCCAGTCACTCAGCATGCCAAAATGCATGTGCACGCCAATCGGTGGATTGCCATGCCTGCCGAATGGTGGGGGACTCCCAGTCCGCAGACAAACTTTCTGTCCCGCTGCGCATATGAGTAAGGAAGCAGCCATCCCGCTTGGGGTGGCTGCTTCCTTTTCACCCCCTTCTGCAAGCCTGCCACCATACGCCGGAAATTCCCCCGCGGACCGTGGAAACCACTTGGAGGAATGGTCCTTTGCCCTGTGCTACAATACGCTCAACAAAACAAACAATCCAAAGGAGAGTGAGTTCTGTGAGTTTTGGGCAGGCAATCGTCCGCGTGTTTTCCAACTACGCGAATTTCCAGGGCAGGGCCCGCCGCAGCGAGTATTGGTATTTTGTCCTGTTTTACGGCATCGTGATGCTGTGCCTGTCGCTGCTGGCCTTGATTCCCGGGGCAGTGCTGTTGACGGTCATCTTCTGGCTGGGGACGGTCGTCCCCAACCTGGCGGTGAGCTGGCGGCGCCTTCATGATACGGGCCGCAGCGGGGCATGGGTGTTCCTGTCCCTGGTGCCATTGGTGGGGGTCCTCATTTTAATCCTGTGGATGGCGGAGGACAGCCAGCCCGGGACCAATCCCTTCGGCCCGAATCCCAAAGGCGCCCAGGCTACGGCAGCGCGCCATGAAGGAAGAAACATCCCGCAGAGGGCCGCCGTGCAGGTGCAGTGCATCAACGGGCCCATGCAGGGGCAGACCTTCTCCCTGGGGCCCCAGGGCCTGTGGTTTGGCCGGGACGCGGCCTGTGCGGTGCGGTTCCCTGACGGGACCCCGGGCATCAGCCGGGTCCACTGCAGGCTGGGTTGGGACAGGGGAGTTCCCGTCCTGGTGGATTTGAACTCCCGCTTCGGCACCTTCCTGGCGAGCGGCAAACAGCTGCCTCCCAATTATCCGGAAGCTGTTTCCCCCGGCGCCCGGTTCTACCTGGGCAACCCCGGCAATCTCTTTCAAATCATCTCGTAACGCGGAACGCAGGAGGAATGAATCATGGCAGAAATCCGACAGAAAATCATCAGTTGCAGCCAAGGCCACTACTACGACGCCAACCGGTACGACAGCTGCCCCTATTGCAATTCCGGCAGTTTCTCTCCCACGGTGGACCCCTTCGCTCCCCAGGCCCAGGGCGTCAACCCCACGGTGGGCCTGGAGGGGGGCGGGGCTCCCCTGGGCCAGAACTATGGGGGGTTCAGCCCTACGCTGCCGCCCCAGCAGCCAGAGCGCGTCTCCAGCGCCATGGGGAAGACCCAGTATGTGGACTCTTCCACCCCGGCGGGGGCCCCTGCCCCAGTGGTGGGATGGCTGGTAGCCGTAAGCGGCCCCTGCCGTGGTACGGATTACCGCATCCACACAGGGTACAACTACATCGGCCGTGAAGCGGGGGACATCTGCATCCGGGGGGACAGCACCATCTCCGCGGAGAAGGACGCTAACATCACCTATGTCCCCCAGACCATGGAATTTTACATCGCCCACGAGCTGGGGAAAAACGTGCTGCTGGTAAACGACCGCCCTGTCATTGGCGGCAGCATGAAGCTGGATAACTACGATATCGTCACCATTGGCAGCACCAAGCTGATGTTTGTGGGCCTGTGCGGCAAGGATTTCAACTGGGGCAGCGAGGGCAAGGAACATGAATAATCCAGCTTCCCCGGTCCCCGTGCCCTCTCCCGCTCCCGTCCCTTCGGAAGGGTTCTCCTTCTTCGCGGTGGCTGTCCCCTTGTGGGGCGTGCTCCTGGGAGCGGCTGTGCTGGCGTGCGGGTGCCTTCTGGCTTTCCTTCTGCTGCGCCGGAAGCTGCCCAAAGCCTCTTGTCCCTCCTCTCCTGGAAAGGTGGAGCAGGTCCGGGTGGGAAAGCTCCACCAGCAGGGTGCGCGGGAGGGCCAGCAGGACTGCTTCGGCGTCTCGGATGAGAGCTTAGTCCCCACCCATGGCCTTCTGGCCGTGGTAGCAGACGGCATGGGAGGGCTCAGCGGTGGGGAGCGAATCAGCCAGCTGGTGGTTCAGGCTGTGCTGGATGCGTTCCTCTCTGCCTGGAAAGAGGAAAACCCCCAGCGCCTGCTGCTTGTCTTGGCCCAGCAGGCGGTGGAAGAAGTAAACCGGTACCTGGGGCCGGAAGGCCTGCGGGAAAGCGGCTCCACCTTGGTGATGGCCTTGCTCCGCCAGGGGAGCCTGACCTTTCTCAGCGTGGGCGACAGCCGTGTCTCCCTGTACCGGAGGGGCGCCCTGACCCAGCTGAACCGGGAGCACATCTACCGGCGGGAATTGGCCTTGCGTGGGGTAAACGGGGAGATGCCCCTGGAAGATGCCTACACATCTTCCCAGGGGGCGGGGCTCACCAGCTTTTTGGGCATGGGCCCTTTAGCCCACATCGATTTTCCCGACGCTCCTCTTTCCCTGCTGCCGGGGGACAAGCTGGTGCTGATGAGCGACGGCGTCTACAACGCCCTGACCGACCAGGAGCTTGCCCTAGCCATGGAACAGCCGCCGGAAGAGGCTGCACAGGCCATCGGCCGTGCGATTGAGGAAAAGAACTATCAGAACCAGGATAATTACACCGCTGTCATTCTGGGATGCGAGGGGCCTTCCCCCGCCCAGAAACAGCCCAAGGAGGGGAAACACCGTTGATTTCATATGCATGCTACACCGATAGGGGAGGCCGCCCCTGCAACGAAGACACCGTGGAGATTTGCAGGCAGGACAGCCACCGCCTGTGCGCAGTGCTTGCAGACGGCCTGGGCGGCCATGGAGGAGGGAAAGCAGCTTCCTCGGCGGCTGTGCAGACGATCCTCCAGGGCTGGCGGGGGAAGACCTCCCTGGGGGAACTGCGGCAGCTGGCGGGACGGGCGAACCGGCAGGTGCTCTCCCTGCAAACCAAAAGCTGCCGGATGAAGACCACGGTGGTCGTCCTTATTGTGGAGGGCGCCCGGTGGCAGTGGGCCTATGCTGGGGACTCCCGGCTGTACCACTTTGTGGAGGGAAACCTCCTCTGGCAGACAAAGGACCACAGTTCTTCCCAAATCGCGGTGCTGCTGGGGCAGATAGCCCCGGAGCAGATTCGGTTCCACGAGGACCGCAGCCGCATTTACCGCGCCTTGGGTCAAGATGAGGCCACCCAGGTGGATGCGGGGGAGGAGGCGTTTTCCCCTGGGAAACACCAGTTCCTTCTCTGCTCGGACGGCTTTTGGGAATACATCCTGGAAGGGGAGATGGAGGGGCAGCTGAAAGCCTCCGCCACACCCCAGGAATGGCTGGACCGCATGTGCTCCCTGCTGCGGGAGCGGGTCCCCGACAACAACGATAACAACAGTGCCGCCGCCGTGTGGGTGGAGTGCTGAGTGCGGAAATGGAGGGTATTATAATGAAACGATGGATGCAGCGGTGTGCCGCTTGTCTAGTGGCAATTCTTTGCGCAGTTTTCGTCCCCGGGAGAGCCTTGGCGCTGGAGACCCCAGCGGAAGCCCGCAGCGGCGTGGTCCGGGTGATTGTGGAGATGCAGACGGACTTGTATTCCCTGGAAACCGGGGAACCGGTGGGGACGCTGCAAGGCTATAGTTCCGGCAGTGCCTTCGGCGTGGGCGCCGCGGGGGAGGAGACGGATATTTTCGTCACCAACCGCCACGTGGTGACCTTGGAAGAAGGCGAGGAAAGCGGCACGACGGAAATGGACGGGACCCCGGTGTACTTTGAACGTTCCATCACCAGCTACTATGTCCTGCTGGACAATTTCGCCTACAACTCCCAGTCCTTCGAGCTGGACTCCAGCCGTGCCGTGCCCTTCCGGGTGATTTACGTGGGCGCGGAGGATGACGCCGACGTGGCAGTCCTCCAGACGGCGGAGCCCGTGGAGGGCCGGATTGCCCTGGCCCTTTTGGAGGAGGAGGACTCGCTACAGGTGGGGGACGATGTAAGCGCGCTGGGCTATCCGGCCATCTCCGACAACGCCACGTCCGAGGGCTTCCTTCTGGCCACCGTGGAAGACGTCACCTTGACCGACGGGACCGTGTCCCGGTTTTTTGACAGCGTGTCTGTCACCGCCGAGGAGGGCCTGCTTTCCGGGCACCTCATCCAGTCCACTGCCACCATCAACGCCGGCAACTCCGGCGGGCCTCTGGTAAATGACCAGGGGGTGGTAGTGGGCATCAACACCAACACCATTTCCAGTACGGATACCTCCGTGTCCAGCGCCTATTACGCCCTGCAGATTCGCTATGCCCGGGAAGCCCTGGACTCCTTGGAGATTCCCTACGACACCGATGCCACCCAAAGCCAGGAGCCCCTTGCCAGCAGCCTGGAAGAAACTGCCGCCTCCCAGCCGGAGGATGGTTTGGAAGGGGATGGAAACCCCAACAGGGCGTGGATTGTGTTCCTCATCCTCGGGGCCGTGGTGGTAGCAGGCGGGGTGGCTGCGGTGCTGGTGGCAGCCTCCCGGCGGAGCAAGAGCAGCCCTACCCCCACCCAAACTAAGGGGATGGAGGAAGCTCCCTCCCCGGGCCCTGTCCCTGGCCCGGTTCCGCGGCCTGCGGCGGAGGGCGACAGCGGCTTCCGCATCCAAGGGGTTTCCGGCGCGCTGGAGGGCAAGCGGTTCCTCCTGCCTGCCGGCAGCCCGGTGACCATTGGCCGGGACCCCAAGCAGTGCGGGGTGGTGTTCCCTCCCAATACCCCTGGCGTCAGCGGCAAGCACTGCGCGGTGTGGGTGGACCAGGGCCGGGTGTATCTCAAGGACTTGGGCTCTACCCACGGCACGTATTTGTCCCAGGGAAGCAAGCTGGCCCCTGGCCAAGCCATGGCCCTTGCCCCCGGGGAGAGCTTCTGCCTGGGCAGCCCTCAGGAGAGCTTTGTGATAGCGGAGAGGAGATGAGCCCAGCATGTCTCAGAATTTTTGCCCCCATTGCATGGAGGAGGTCCCGCCGGGGGTGGACTTTTGCCCCCAATGCGGCAGGGAGGTCCATGGGCGCGCACAGCCCCACCAGCTCCCCATCGGAACCGTGCTGAAGACAGGAAAAGGCCACAGCTTCCTGTTTGGGGAGACAAAGGGGGACGGCGGTTTCGGCCTGACCTACATCGCCAAGGAGATGTCCTCCGGGAAAGTGGTGGCAATCAAGGAGTACTTCCCCCTGCGTTGCCAGCCCCAGCGTGCCGGCGACCTGTCTGTGCGGCCCACCCAGGCCATGGAGGATATCTACCGCCGGGGGATGGGCAGCTTCCTCAGCGAGGCCAGTATGCTCCGGGCGGTGGGCGATATCCCACACATCGTCCATGTGCTGGACTATTTTGAGGCAAACGGCACCGCCTATATGGTGATGGAGTACCTCCATGGGGTCACCCTGAAGAGCTGGATGGACCAGCGCCCCGCCGTGGAGCCCCTCTCCTTCCTGTGGAAGGTCCTTCCCCTGATGAAAAGCCTGGAGCTGCTCCACCAGGCCGGTGTCATCCACCGGGACATCGCCCCGGACAACATCATGCTGATGCCGGACGGCTCTTTGGTGCTGCTGGATTTCGGCTGTGCCCGTTCCATGGAGGACAACAAATCCATGACCGTGGTGCTGAAGCCCGGGTTTGCCCCCCTGGAGCAGTACCAGACCCGGGGCCAAGGCCCCTGGACGGACATCTACGCCCTGTGCGCCACAGTGTACTTTTGCCTTACCGGCGCCGTCCCGCCTGCCGCGCCGGAACGGCTGGGCGCTGTCTGTGAGGAACACCCGGATCCCCTGCTTCCTCCTTCTGCCTTGGTGCCGGCTGTGCCGCCTGCCCTGGGCGAGCTCCTTCTTTGGGGGATGACCCTCCAGCCCATGTCCCGTCCCAAATCCATGGGGCAGCTGGCGGAGGACCTGGAGTCCCTGTTACGCACCCTGGCCCGGCAGGAGGAGCCCCCAGTGCCCCCGTCCTTCTGGAAGGGGCCCTGGGCAAAGGTGCTGCTGGGGGTGGGCTGCGGGCTCATCCTCCTACTCCTCGTCCTGCTTTTGGGGCAGCTGGGATGAGAAAGTTCTGCCTTGGCAAAGCGCGAAAAACCTGATAAGATGAAATCATGAGAGAGAACGAGGTGACCCACTGTGGAAAAATCCTTTTGTCCCTATTGTATGTCCCGGGTAATCCCAGGGGAGAGCTGCCCCCAGTGCGGCCTCACCGCAGGGAACTATGTGCCCTCTCCCCACCATCTCCCGCCTGGAACGGTGCTGCTGGGCCGCTACCTGGTGGGGCGCGCCCTGGGCGAGGGCGGGTTTGGCATCACCTACATCGGCTACGACCTGCGTTTGGAGCTGAAAGTGGCCATCAAGGAGTATTACCCGGTGGACCGGGCCACCCGGAATTCCGCGGTTTCCCTGTCTGTCACCAGCTTTGTGGGGCCCTCCTCCCAAAGCTTTCAGCGGGGGAAGGAAAAGTATCTGGTAGAGGCCCGGGCCATGGCCAAAATGGACAAGCAGCAGGCCATTGTCAGTGTGCGGGATTTCTTTGAGGAGAATAACACCGCCTACATCGTCATGGAGTACATCGATGGCACCACCTTCTGCGACCTGGTCAAACAGAGGGGGCGCATCCCGCCCGGGGAGCTGTTCCCCCTGCTGGAGCCGCTTTTTGGGGATTTGGCCCTGATGCACGAACACGGCTTGATCCACCGTGACATTTCCCCGGACAACCTGATGCTGGAGCACGGGGTGGTGCGGCTGCTGGACTTCGGCTGCGCCCGGGAGAGCACCCGGGGCACCGAAACCCTGACCATCGCCTTAAAACAGGGCTACGCCCCTGTGGAGCAGTACCAGCAAAAAGGGCAAGGGCCCTGGACAGATATCTACGCCCTGTGCGCCACCATCTACTTCTGTTTGACGGGGAAGGCCCCGCCCCAGGCCCTGGATAGGATTACCGCGGACGGACTGGTGCCTCCCAGCAAGCTGGGGGTTCCCATTCCCCCCGGGCAGGAGGCCGCCTTGCTGAAGGGGCTGCGGCTCAGCCCCGGCAGGCGGTTCCGCTCCATGGAGGAATTCCACGGGGCGCTGTACAGCCCGCAGCCGCCCAGCCGCACAGAAGACCCCGGCGGCGCCGATGCGGAGGAGGATCCCCCTGCCATCCGCCAGGAGCAGGATACGCCCCCAGCCACCCAGGAGCCGGAAGAACAGAGGTCCCCCGTGGCCACACAGGAGGTCCTTCCCCAGCCCACCCCTTTGTGGAAGCGGTGGCAGCTGTGGATAGCCGCAGCGGCGGTGCCGTTGGTGGTCTTTGCGGCAGAGCTGGCCTCTATAGACCGGCAGGCCGACACGCCGGTTTCCTCCGCCGGCGCCCCCTCTGGAGAAGGGGCGAGCGCCGTCTCCCTGGAAGAGGAGGGGTTGAACCGCCAGGTGCGCCTGATTCCCAGCCTGATGGAAAACTCCCTGCGCAACGCCATGACCGACGCAAGCGTTGAGGAAGTGGTGCTGGAGGAGGGCGCAGAGATCTATGTGTTCACCCAGCCTTTAGAGGTCACCAAACGGCTGGTCATCCCGGCGGGGGCGCAGCTCATCGCGGGACAGCTCCTCACTGTGACAGGGGAAGGAAGCATCCAAGTGGAGGGCCTCCTGTCTGTGGAGTGCTGCGTGGTGCAGGGGGAAGGCGCCATCTCCGTGGAAGAGGGCGGCACCCTGACAGGGGGCGGCATTCTGTTCCTGGAGAGGGAAGCTTCCCTGCAGGCAGCCCAAACCGCCACCGTAGAGCTGGCAGGCCAGCCCTATGGCCAGGGGGAAAGTTCCCAGCGGTTCCCGGTGGTGGACGAAGAGGCCCTATTTGCCAACGCTGTGCCGGTTTCCTCCCTGGAAGAGTGGCAGCAGGCCCTGCAGGACCCCTCCACCCAGGCCATCCAAGTGACGGGCGACCTGGAGCTTCCTCCGGAGGGCATTTCTCACACCATCCCGGTGCGGGTCAATGAAGGCGTTACGGTGACAGTTCAGGAAAGCGATGGAGCCAATGCCGGCCCCTGGTATGCGGACGGCGCCCTGGTCCTGAACCGGGGCACCATCCTGGCGGATTTCCAAACGGCGGGGGAGAGCGGCCGGATCTGCTGTGTGCTCAATTACGGCACCATTGCAGGGGCGTTCCACATGGACTGCCCGGGCAACCTGTTGAACTTTGGGGAACTCCATATCTCCCAAGCCCAGTTCCTCCAAACCAACCTGTGGAACCTGGGCGATTTGGCCCTGGAGGCCGAGGGGGAGGAATCCTACCTGCACCTGCTCAGCGAAACCGGCGGCAACTTTGGAACGGTCACCGTAGGCCAGCAGGCTGTCCTTACCTTGGAGTGCCCCGGTACGTTCTTCAACGGCGGCAGCGTAGAGGTGGCCGGCGGTACGTTGGAAAACCACACCCATCTGCGGTTTGGCGGTTCTCTGGACTTTTCCCAGGCCGGCAGTCTTTTTGATAACAGCGGCCTTCTGGAGATGGTCAGCTCTACCGCTTCCTGGGACATGCACCCGGAAAGCGAATGGCGCGGCGCTGGGGTGGCGGTTGCCGACGGCACAAACCCCATCACTTTGCCCGATGGGGCGGATGAAAGCAATCTGGTGATGTACCACTGGGATGACACTGCCCGGCACGTCCAAACGGAGGAGGAGCTGCGGGAGGCCCTGGCCGATGAGGATACAGCCTTGGTAGTCCTGGAAGGGGAAGGCCCGCTCACCCTGACGGAGGATTTGACCGTTACCAAGCAGCTGCTGGCAGACACCGGCCTTGTGATGGCTTCGGGGAACCTCACGGTCTCCGGGACAGGGGCGTTCCTGCGGGGCGGCCTGGACTTAGGCGTGGGGACCCTCACAGTGGAACAGGGGGCCATCGTCTGGAGCGACAGCTATGCCAACTTCGGTTCCGTCCATGTTTCCGGGGGCTTGCTGGTGAATTCCGGGGAGCTCACCCTTACCGGAGAAAGCGCCCTCACCCTGGCAGAGCAGGGAAGCTTGGTAAATCTTGGCTTCCTCCATTTCCAGGAGGCAGTGTGGGCTGTTCAGGATGCTTCCCTTTTCTCTTGGGGATGGCTGGATATGGCTGCCAGCACCCTGGAGGTGGGGGAGGGGGGATTCGTGAACCTCCGTGCCTTCGGCACCGCCTTAGACGAGGCCTCTACGGTGGTCAACCGGGGGAACCTTTCCCTTTACGCCTACCAGGATGGGGACTCCTTCACGCTGGCCGGCACGCTCCAAAATCAGGGGGAGCTTTCCCTGGGCGCCGCTACCCTCTTGGCCGGAACCATGGAAAACCAAGGCACCGTCCGGGTGCTGGCAGGACTGCGCGTCCAAGGGGCCCTGCGGAACCAGGGCCTTGTGGAAACAGTGGGCTGCCAAGTGGAGGCGGAAGGGGATGGCTCCATTACAGGGACGCCCGCCCAGCCCGCCGCAGAATAGAACCATAAAAAGCAGAACAGGCGCGCCTCTTGGGGATTTCCCCCCATGGGCGCGCCTGTTTCTTTGTGTGCCTTACAGGGCTTGGTTCTCTGGAAATAAATGGGCCAGCACCTGCTCCATCCGGTCGCTCATGTACTCGCTTTCGTCGGCGCAGATGGCGTACAGAATCAGCCAATCGAAGGGGTTGCGCAGGTCCAAAGGTGCCATGCCGCAGTCGGAGAGCATGGCGTTCAATGTCCACCAATGGTCCTCCAGCCGCTCCTCCAGGGTGATGTAGCTCTCGTCCAGTTCCCGGTAGGGGTCCCCGGTATCGCCAGTGTTCTCCGTCACCACATAGAGCAAAAGCAGCAGCTTCCGGGGCACGTCCAGCTTGTGGTTGCGGATGTTGTTTAAGGCGGTGGTGTTGGGCCAGTTTTGGCGGATCAGTTTCTGAATCAGCGAGTAGTGGGAGCGCTTCGCCCCCGAGGGCACCTGCATGGAAAGATAGGTGTTCATCACCGTTTCAATGGAGTAGTCCGGTTCTTTCCCAGCGTCCCAGGAGGGGACAGGGTGGATGAGCTGGTCTAGGTATCCTTGGAAATAGTAATAAGCCCGCAGGTGCAGGGAGCCGAAATATTCCAGGTTCTCCAGGTAGCAGTGGCGAAGCTCCTCCGTGGTTTGAATAAGCTGGAAGCGGTTGTGCAGTTCGTGGGTCAGCTGGGAGTTCCTTCCCGGCTCCAGCCGCTCCATCCCGGGGGCAGGGGGCAGGGCTCCGTAAAAGCGCAGGGCTTCCAAGTAGCCATAGCCATGGCGCAAAAACCAGGCGAACATCAGCTCCCGGCCATCCCGGTATTGGATGCCGTAGTCAGTGAACAGCCCCAGCAAGGTGTTCAGCTGGGATTCCCCCAGCCCCAGGGCAAAGGCGATGCGGAAATATTCCTCCCGGCTGGCGGGGACGTTGCGCCCAGAAAGCCAGTTGTGCGCTTTTTTCCCCAGGGACTGGACAGAAGCCCCGCCTTCCTCCGGGCCGATGCGGGAGAGATACTCCACCAGCCGGGGGAGCAGGTCCGCCCCGGGGGACATGCTTTGAAGGACCTGGGGGAAGTTCCGCAACGGGATGTCACGTTCCTGCAAATAGGCAGCCGCCATGGAGGGCGTCATGTTGCCGTATAAGATTTTGTCATACTCTGCGGCGGACATTTGCGTCAAGTTGGATGGCACGGTGAATCCCCTCGTTTCGAGCAATCTGCTACCGTAAATTATACCTCATTTTCAGGGGAAACACAACTTTCTTCCGCGGAAAAGAGGGAGGAAAAGGCGCTGCAAAGCTCTCTCTCCGCAGCGTGGAAGGGGACAGTTTGAGGCGGCTTTAAGCCATAGCCGGCTTCCTGGCCTCTATATAGAGGTCGATGTCCTCCACGATATAATTGGCCCCGGTTGTGTGCAGGGCTTCAAAGCAGGAATACACATAGTCCCACACACGGTAACGGGTAAAGAGTTCCGCCACCTGTTTGCCTGTCAAGTGCTTGGCGTTTTTGTAGGTCTCCACGCAATAAATGAGAAAATCTCCTTGCCTGGTCATATTCATACCTCCTCCGGTATCTCAAAGTTTCCCGTCTTTTTTTCCTCATCATACATGTTAAATAAGGTAAGCGGGCTGAAATGCCACAGCTTGGTGTCCTCCTGCTCCAGCAAGGAATATACCTTGGACTCATAAAACTCTTTGGAGGCCATCAGCTCATCCACAGGATAGTTCTCACAAATCAACTGAACAACCTGGGGAACCAGTAAAGTCAAAATCGCTTCAAATTTTTTATCTGCCATCAAAATTCCTCCTCCGGCACAGTGCCGGCAAACCGCAGATAGGACAGAGCCTTTTCCGTTGTCAGCACCAACTGATTGTATAGCTTCTTGATTTTGAGCTGCTCCAGGGTCTGTTCCTTGGTCAACACACCAGCGGTATAGAGGGTAAACGTGCGGTACACATCATCGTTGGCAACCGGCCCAAAGATAAAATCATAGGCTTCACCCTCATACTTGCCAGAGCGGTTATCCGATACAAAATCCAGCCACGCTTCTCCCGGCTCATCAAAACGCAGGATGGAGCACTCTGAAAAAGCGATATTCTCGTCAATCTCATACATGCTGACTGTCCTTTGGCCGTTTTGCCGGCGTTTCGTCACCTTATCCGCAAAGCTGATTGCCTGCGCCTTATTGGTTGTGGTATAAAAACCAAATCCAAAATCTAAGAAGCGATTTTGCTGGATCAGCTTTGGTTCCGATACGACCAAATTGCTGCCATGATATAAAATCATAATTGTCCCTCCAATGCTTTCTCGGCAATCGCACGTTCCTCCTGCAAAGACCGGATCATCGTTTCGATATGCCTGCGTTTTTCCACTTGCTCTCGAACTGCCTCCACATCCTTTTGGGGTATGTACCTTGAGATCACCTTTTTTCCCTCACGGTACTTCAAATAATAATAGGTGGATTGCTTGACCTTCTTTTCCGAAATGGTGCCTTTGGGGAGCGTCCCCAGTTCCTCTTGGTATTTTGCCAGCATACGGTCAATGCGTTCTTTCTCCTGCAGGATGGTACGCAAAATCAAATTCAACCTCATCACCCACCTTTATTATACGCAACAAAATCAAGAAAAGCAATGTTGAGTTGTGTATTCCAGCGGGAATCATTTCTTATTTTAGTATGTAAAAACGGCGCGGATTGCTCTGCACCGTTTCGTGGGCTTTTCCGTTTTGAAAGCACCGGTTTTCTTCAGATAGGCGAACCCGTCTGCATGGCCCCGGAAGCGGCTGTATCCCGGTCTATACATGCCTAAGCCAGCAGTTCCCGGATACTGTTTTCCTCTTTGACGGTTTTTAGCGCGCTGGATGGATGCTGCGCCTTCCCCTGCCGGTTCCGTCTATCCCTCCTTCGGCTGGTATCCCTTACCATCCTGCTCCCTGCAAGGGCGTAGGATAGGGAAAATATCGGACACAAAAAACTCTCCCTGGAGCTTTATCCAGAGAGAGTTTTTGTATGGATGGGCATTTTCACGCTACAATAGGAATCATGCACTTTTAGGAGGCTATGTATGGAACACCGTATTATTATCGAAAACAAGCTCACATTGTTTGCACAAAAAATGCGGGAGGATGAACGCTCCCCGGGGACCATTGAAAATTACGTACGGCACGTGCGGGCGTTCGCCGCTTGGATGGGCGGGAATCCCGCCACAAAGGAAACGGCAGCCGCATGGAAGGAACACCTTCTTTCCCGCAAGTATTCTCCCGGCACCATCAACGGGATGCTGGTTTCCCTCAACCGCTTTTTCGATTTCCTGGGGTGGCAGGAGTGCAAGGTAAAACCCCTGCGCATCCAGCGGCGGTTGTTCCGGGAGGACAGCAAGGAACTCACCAGGGAAGAGTACCAGCGGCTTCTGGCAGCCGCCAGGGCGTTGGGCCGGGAGCGGCTGGAGCTGCTGATGGAGACCATCTGCGCCACAGGCATCCGCGTCAGCGAGGTGAAGTATATCACCGTGGAGGCGCTTGCCTGCGGAAAAGTGGAGATTTCCTTAAAAGGGAAAATCAGAACCATCCTGATCCCGGGGAAGCTCTGCAAAAAGCTAAAAAAGTACGCGAAAAAGAAAAGGACCGTCTCCGGTGAAATATTCATCACCAAAAACGGCACCGGCCTTTCCAGAAAACAAATATGGGCCGAAATGAAAGCGATCTGCCAAAGGGCCAAGGTGGCTGCCAGCAAAGTGTTCCCCCTGTCCCCTTCCCGCCAAAATAGACAGGAAAAAGGTTAAAAAAACGGAATGAATCACAGGTATGCTGGATTATGCTCCT
>PPYE01740198.1_pt1 | contig 27453 bp, 39 predicted proteins | sample 1559881 | NCBI WGS metagenome assembly PPYE01 (sample SAMN08240022, study PRJNA423297) | Human gut metagenome, whole genome shotgun sequencing project. | reverse complement strand
CCAACCTGACGGTGACGGTGCCGACGGTCATCCCGTTCACCATGGGCGCTGACGGTCACCTGACCTCCGCCTCCTCGGGCGCATTGCAAATCGTCAACGGCTCCAATTTCGGCATCCACGTCTCCGGCGTCTCCGTGGCGAAGCAGTCCCCGTTCAACATCGTGGCCGACGCCTCCAAGGCCAGCGAGGACAACGCGGTGGACTTCCAGTTCGGCGTGGACTCCGCCCTCATCGACGCCGCCGCGCCGAAGGCCAAGGCCGGTTCCTACGACCTCGCCCCGACCGGTGCCGCTGGTGCGACCCTGAACCTCAAGGCGCAGGGTGACGCGAAGAACGTCAAGGAGGACATCGCCAAAGACAAGACCGTGGCGACCATCACTTGGACGTTCGCTGCCGGTAACGCGGCTGGCGGCATCTCGGTCGATGATAGCTGGGAGGGCAATCACGAGATGGGCATCGACTAACGTCCTCCATCAAAGTGAAAGACATTATGGCGCTCGACGTAGCGCCATTTTTCTCTAGGAAGGAGGAATATGGGAAAGACCAAAAAGGCCGGAATCATTGCCCGCGCCGTGACCTGCCTCGCGGCGACCGTCGCCATCGCCTTGGGCACCGCATCCCCAGCCTTCGCGGCAGGTGAGGTGACCGATTCCGTGGACACGTCCAACATCAGCGTCACCGTGCCGACCACGATTCCCTGCACCATGATGGCCGACGGAACGGTCGTGGCACCGTCCGGTTTGTCCATCGTGAACTCCGGCGATGCCGTCGTGATGGATGCCTACACCGCAGATGCGATGGGCAACGCGGTCGATTTCACGCTCGACATCGGCGGAACTCGCGCCTTGAGCCGCACTGGCGGCAAAGACTCCGCGCCCGCAAGTGGTATCGACTTCTCATCTGGAAGCAAGGAACTGCGTCTCAAGGTATCCAAGCTCGACCGCAAGATTAACGCAGCGCTGATGGACAAAGCGTCAAGCGGCGGTACGGATATGCTCAAGCTGGGTTTCAAGTTCAGCGAGAAGGCTCTGCAAGGAAATGTCTCCATCTCGGGAAACACGACTATCGGCTCCACGCTGACCGCAAATGTATCTGGCGCTCAGGATGATGCGAAGCTGGCCTATCAATGGTACCGTGAGGGAGAGCCGCCCAAAAGCGGTGTCATTTTCGATTCCGATACTGGTGGTAGCGCTGACTTCTCATTGAAGAAAAGCGAATGGGTATCAGTCTTAGTATATCCCACCGGTTATGCCGATGATACGTCCCGCGTCTCCATACGGGATACCTCCGGTCGCGAAGTGTATAGCGATTTGGTTAACCCGGAAAAGGGATTGTCAGGTGGCTGCAATCTACCCGAGGGTGACTATACCTTCATATATACATATAGAGGAACGAAACCGATGCGCTGTCAGGTCACTGCGAATGAGAGTTCGTTGGGTGCCTCCATGGCCATCATTCCCGGTGCGACGGCGCAGACTTATACTACAGGGGATGCCGATGCAAGCCATGAAGTCATGTGCAAGGTGACTGATACATCTGGTAGATACACTGGCACGCTTACCAGCAATACCGTCTTGCCTTACAATCCGATGTTGCAGGGAAGTGTCAATATTTCCAAGTCCGGTTCTAGTCTATGGGCGAGTGCGTCGGGTTGTCAGAGCGATGCTTCGCTTTCTTATCAATGGCATACTGCTTATATTCAGGTCATATCCGATGTTGATACGGTTGTCCAGAACACAACTTCAAATACCTATTCTCTTTCTTCTAGCGAACGTGGAACCTTTTATTGCATCGTTACCGATTCGTCTGGTAAGTACGAGGGGCAGTTGTTGTCTAATAACATCGTCATTTAGGAGAGAGATTTATATGAAAGTGAAAAAGCTAGCACTGGCACTATCGTTATCGTTGACTCTCGTTGCATCCATGGCGGTAGACCCGGTTCCCTCCTTCGCAAACACCACTCAGGTGACCATCCGCGCCGCCGAATCCGATGGCGGGAAGCAGGAGACTAGCAGTTACGATAAGACCGGCGGCATCGGTCTCGCTCCGCTCATCGCAGTCGCGGGAGCATCCTCGGTCGCGTGCCTGACCCTCGCGCATCGGCTCGGAAAGGGCGATGATGGCGAGATTTCGGATGTATGATGCCGTGTGACCTGCCCGTTTCCCGCCAGACGCGCTGAGAGCCGATTCTAGGCGGTATCATCCGACATAGGTCATCTTGGACATGGGTGACATTCAAGACCCCGCAGGAGCGATTCTGCGGGGTCGTTTTTTCTCACGGAGCCGCGAATCAGGACGGTGGGAAGGCAAGGAGAGAGGCGGGAGGGGTGACGGCTATGGGAAGGGCGGTGCCACAGAGATGGCGGCTGGTTCGCATGGGTGACGGATGAGGGAGGGCAAGGATAGGGGCAAGCCCCTATGACCCATGTTCCCTGCGGGGGCGGCTTTGTGGAGAGGGTGTGTAGGAATGTAGTTTACTACATTGATAGCATGATAGGTTGATATAATTAAGGCACGGTAAGACCGAAAGAGGAAGGAACCGACATGTTCGAGCCGAAGTGCGACTGGTGGAGGAAGATTAGGTGGGAGGACAAGACGGTCCTGTTGAAGGGCATCCTCTCCATCAAGAGGAAGGATTACGGCAGGTTCGTCGAGCTGGCGCTGGACGCTGGCATGAGGGGGGCGCTTGTCGGGGATTACGACGTGGAGTCGCAGAGCGGTGAGTTCTGGTTCGATGCCGAGAAGGAGGGGCCGCGCGGCATCCTCAACTGGCTCGGCTTCTCGGTGGAGGACGAGACCGAGGATGGCATTGATTTCGTCTTCTTCGAGGATTGCGGAATCGGCGCGTACAGGGATGACATGGGCCGCGCCGTCTTCGAGGCTTGCGCCCCCGTCATCGGGGCGGGTTCGGTCCTCGTGTTCATGAAGAACTGGGACGAGGCCGAGGAGAAGGACCCGCGCATCTGGCGCTACACGTTCGATGGCGAGAAGATGTACGTCCAAGATGGTCGCTTCGTCTTCGACTAGGTGGCAAGAGGGGCATCCGCGAGGGTGCCCCTCCCTTATGGAGAGTCTATGTGGCATACTGTATTACCACTTTTGTAGTATTGTAGGTTGCTATAATTAAGGCAACGCAAACCGCGAGGGAAGGAACCCCACCATGAAGCGCAACGACCTGAACGCCATCATCACGGGCATCGTGCATCGCTACATCGAGGACGGCTGGGTCCTTGAGATGGACAATGCGAGTTACAGCGATGTCGTGGGCGTGCATTTTCTCTCCCGTGGCCGTGAGCGCGTCGCCGTCGGCATCCGCCGCCCCGAGTTGAAAGAGGTGGCTGAGGACGGTCGCTTCGCGAATTTGCGGGGGTTGGACTCGCGCATCCTGTTCGAGTGCCGCGCCCCGAAGGGGTCCTTCGATTGGGTCGAGCCGGGGAACGTCATCAGCGAGCGTGTGTTCTTCAAGGTCGATGGTGATTGGTACGTCGATGATGCCCATGAGGCGGATGGAGCGAAGGCCAAGAGGCGCGAGAGGGCGAGGCGCGACTTCTACCGCAATGTCTCTTCCCGTTCATTCCACCCCACCAAGGCGTTCCTCGACAAGTGGGTTCGCGAGATGTACGGATGGAAGAACGTCAGACCCTCCGATGTTGTCATAGCGAAGGAGACTTGCGCAGAGGGGATTTATTACCGTGTGCGGAAGACCGTCGGCAATGGGGACTTCTTCTCGGTCACGAGCTTTGGAAAGCGCTAGGCGCGGCATGGGAGGGGCACCGGAAGACCGGCGACCCCTCCTTGATTTGTTGAAGGATTGGGAGGATGAAGAAGATGGAGAACCTTGTCGAGGACAACGGAATCTGCGATTGCCATTACCTGCTGACCATGCGTTTGGCTTTGCAAAAAGAGGTAGATAGCCCGTTCGGTATCAATTCCATATATGACTTGGGTGATTGGTGTGCTCCGTGGTGGCGCAAGCCCGTGAGCTACGCCGATTTGGATGCGTTCTTCGAGTCCCACGGGTGCGGTTGGCTCCGCCAGTCCATCGGCATCGGTAGTTGGCGCGGCGTGGCAGGGGAGGGTGAGAAGGCCGAGCGGATTATCCGCACGAGCCTTGAGCAGCATGGCCTCACGCTCGAACGGGCACGTGCCCGTTACGGCAAGAGGCGCGTCAGCGAAGCTAGGAAATGGGCTGAGACCGTGGCTTTCTTCGCCACCGGGTGCTCGTTCCTCGACATCGCCGAGGTCGTTGACAGGTCGGTGGCGCAGGTGTCCAAGGAGATATACGACACTTGGTGCGAGGATTATTACATCGGTTGCGTGGACAACATCGCCAAGTTGGCGTTCGACGGTTATCTGGTGCGCGAGCAGGGACTTGATGAAGATGGGGTCGAACCGGGCGAGGGCATCGTGCTTGAGGAGTACATGGAGGGCGTACCGCAGGAATCGCGCGGCCTTGGCACGTCCGACGTACACGGCGTGTAGAAGATATGGAGGTTACTACATTTCAACTATACTGGCATTGTAGTTTGCTATATTGGTAGTGCCGAAAAGGCAGGTAGTCACATCCGAGTAGATTGGATTCAGGCATGGCAATCAACCGAGTCATCATCGAGGGCAACCTGACGCGCGACGTGGAGATGCGCGCAACCGCCAGCGGCCTCGCGGTCGCAGGGTTCACCGTCGCGGTCAACGAGAAGCGCAAGAACGCCGAGGGCGAGTACGTCGATGCCCCCGTGTTCGTCAAGTGCTCCCTGTTCGGCACCCGCGCCGAGAAGCTGTCCAAGTACCTCCTCAAGGGAACCAAGGTCACCATCGACGGCAAGCTGCGCTACTCGCAGTGGACCAAGGATGACGAGAAGCGCCACGAGCTGAGCGTCATCGTTGACCAGCTTGAGTTCAGCGGCGGCAAGCGCGAGCAGACCGGCGATGCGCCCGCTCCTGAACTCGACCTCTATGACGAGGACATTCCGTTCTAGGGTTCGAGAGGAGACCGGTCATCCTCGCCGCCGCCAGCATCTCCCACGATTCCACGTACATCTTCGCGAGGAGGAAGATGACGCGCAAGAGGGCGCTGCAAATCGGCTTCCTATCGCTTCTGGCCGTCATGTTCCTCCTTGCATCGTTTCTAGGTTGATGGAGGTGCCGGATGGCAAGGTCGGATAAGGTCGCGATGTGCATCATGCGCTACATGGTCCCGCTCATCTTCGTTGTGGAGTTCATCGCCATAGCCGCGCTGGCATGGTCGCTGGGAGGTCCGCAATGGGCTTTCGGTGCCGTGGCGGCGGTGGCGCTCATGCTCCTGTTCTCCTATGCGTTCTGCTGCATGGCCGCAGTCTCGGACGGGTGCGGTCCCGACGATTCGGAAGGGAAGTGATGCCGATGGCCTCGAATGGGCTGCATCGGAAGCGCGACCACAAGGGCCGCAAGCCCATGTTATGGGAAGCGGAGCTGACCATCGCGGTCGCCTCCGCCGTGCCGATGGCGGCAATCATCGCCCTCGCTCTTGGCTGCTATATCGGCCTGAGCGTACCCGGCATGCTCGCGGTCACGTTCCTGTTCACCGCGCTGCTCACCATCTATGCCGTGACGGTTCGCGCCCTTTGCTTGGAATACCGCAAGAGCGGCCTCGGGAATTAAGCGACTCATGAATCAAGACACGAAAGGACTGATGTATATGTTCACGATTCTGTTCCTCAACCAGAAGGGCGGTGTCGGCAAGACCACCCTCGCCGACGAGCTGGCGTTCGCGCTTGAGCGCCGAGGCTCCACGGTGGCGTTCGTCTCCACCGACCCGCAGGGCGGCTCCGTCCACGAGGTCTGCGATGACCCGGACTACGCCGAGTCCTGCGATTACCAGATTGTCGATACGGCTGGCGTTCTGAACGACGGCATGGGCGATTGGTGCCGCGCCGCCGATGTCATCCTCATCCCCATGCTCCCGAGCACGCGCGATGTGGAGCCGACCATGCGCACCTACCAAATCGCCAAGGACTCCGGTACGGACGCGACGATACGTCTCGTGGTCAACAACTTCTACGCGTTCGGCAAGCTCGACAAGCAGCTCGTGGAGTTCCTTGAGTCAGAGCAGGTTCCGGTCATCGCGAAGGTGCCCCGCGCGGTCGCGCTCTCGCAGGCCGCAGCCGAGGGCAAGTCGGTCGCGGAGCACAGCCCGCACAGCCACGTCATCCCGGCTCTTGAGGAGCTGGCAGATTCCATCATCAACGAGAAGGAGAAGAAGTATGTCTAACAACGGTAACGCCTTCATGGCCTCCGCGAAGAAGTCCAAGCGCCAGCAGGCCTCCATCCAGCACGCGCAGCCGGAGGTCGATGAGCTGGTGTGCATCAATGTCCGCATCCCGAAGTCCATGCACACGAGGCTCCAATATCACAAGGTGGAGACGGGTGAGAATATGACCGTCCTCATCAACCGGCTCCTCGAAGCCGAGTTCGCGTAGGCGGTGCGCGATGGGAAAGCGAATCGGGGTGTACAAGTACATCCATGCGCTCCCCCGCGATGCCTACGGGAACCGCTATCACATCGGGGGTCGAATCCTCTCCCAGAAGTTCGGTCTGGGTACGGTCATCGGCGTAGCACGCGGGGGCGATGGGCGCACATGCGTCGTCTGCAACTTCCGCGCGGCCTATCGCGAGGGGGGCGTGGTCGTCTCCAAGTGGCGCACATGGCTCGTGCCCGCCGAGGAGGGCGTCGCGGTCGAGGTGAAGGAGGAGACGGATGTCGAAGCCCGATAAGCCCATATTCAACCAACAGGGCGGACGCGGGAAGCTCTACGGCCCGACTCATGGGGCGACGTACATGGGCACATACCAGATGCCCGACGGCAAGATGGACCGACGCATGTTCAACTGCGCCACCAACAAGGACGCTATCAAGGCCTACACCGATTGGTGCGCCGACATGGACGCGCGAATCTTGGAGGCGATGAAGGAGAAGGTGCGGCCCAAGGCGAAGGCGCAACAGCCGAAAGAGAAACCTGCATACACGGAACCGTTCAAGAAGGACGAAGCGAAAGGAGCCGACATGGCGACAACGGCAGATGCGAAGCTCGACAAGATTTACGTCGTGATGGTGGTCGGCGGCGTGGCCGTCGCGTGGTGCGAGTCATTCGACAAGGCGGTGGCCGTCTGCGACGCGCTCACCCTCGGCGCGAAAGCCAGTGGGTTCGCCGCCACCTACGATGTGGTCGAGGTCAAGAAGTGGACGGCGTAGACATGTTGAAGTTGAATTTTGAAAAGTCGATTTTCATCCCGACGGGTTGGCCGGGTTTAGATGCCGAACTTAACGGTGGGCTGCTGTCGAAGACCGTGACGGCTGTTCTTGCGAAACCCGGCATGGGAACATCCGCATTCGCGATGAACATCTGTCTTAATGCCGCCGCGCAAGGCCATAGGTGTCTTCTCTTTACACATGATGGCGTCGATTTGTGCTTTGCGAAGATGCTTGCGTCAGAATCTCTCGCCTACATTCATACAGCCCTGCGATTGCATTCTAATGCCGATGTCGTGAGCGATGAGATTCTGACTGCTTTAGAAGACCTCTCCAAATTGGATATAAAACTTCGTGATATTCCATCTACTGTAGTTGAGCTAGAGAATGTTATCAGCGAGTTTGCGTATGTCGATAATTCCGGGCGCGGGAAATCGACCGTGATTGTGGTAGACGGATTGGATGATTTTGATTGCAGCCCCACTAGCCTCTGCAACTGTTTGAAGAAGTGCGCGGACTCTTGCAATGCGGCGGTCGTGTTGACTGCGCACGGTTGGCACGATAGCGCTGATGTGAAGAATGCCATGGAGCGTTGCGATACCGTTCTGTCAATCGCGCAGGATGAGGACGAGGCCGCGACGGAGCTGTCCATCCATAAGTGCCGATACAGTGGCCCTTTCTACTATGGCGGACATACCGTGCGGTTGGTGTTTCTACCGCGTAACGCGAAGTTTTACGAGTTGGACATGAGCGATGAGCATGAAGTCTCTTAGAAGAAGCATCGTCGAGATTTCCAGAAGATGAGAGGGTTGAGCGAGTTGAGCGCATCGAAACGTGAACGCAGACATGCCGAGCACAAGCGTTATTACGCACAGACCGCCTTCAAGTACGAGCGGCGAAAGTGGACGGATGACGAGGATAAGTTGGTTCTCATCCAGAGGATTCCCGATAGCGAGCTTTCACCAATCATCAAGCGCTCGATGAAGTCCATCTCGAACCGTCGCTGGCGTTTGCGCAAGGCGGCATCTGAGAATAAGCGAACCGGCAAGACCGGAGAGTAAGGAGATAGAAATGGAGAACGACAACCACCTGCCCGAGATGACTGAGGAGAAGCGCAAGGCCGCACTTGAGCGCTCCTTGGCTGCGCGGCGCGAGCGCATGGAGTTCAAGGACCTCGTGAGGAAAGGGGAGCTTTCCCTTGCCGACGCCCTCGATGATGACCGCGCCAAGCGCATCCGCGTCCACGAGTTCCTGATGTGCATCCCCGGCATCGGCAAGGCGAAGGCCGATGACATCATGCGCAAGCTCGGCATCGCGGAGAACCGACGCGTGCAGGGTCTCGGTAGCCGACAGCGCGAGGGAATCGTCGAGTTGGTCGCGAAGTTGAAGTAGGAATATGGAGCCGCCCGTGTGGGCGGTTTCCCATATCAGCCGTCCGCGACGAAGGGAGACGCAATATGGACGAGCGCAAGAACAAGATGACCGACCAACGCTATCGCGAGATTCTTCCGATGGCCTATATGACCGCCGCCATCGAGAAGGGCCGTCAACCCAGACCCGTAGAAGTGGGTCTATGCGCAAGGGCAATCGTCGATGCCGGGGATGAGAACAACCTAGCCTATCGCGTGGCGATGGCGACCAAGATTCACTGCACCATCGTCGGCGTGAAGCGTGTCTCCACGAAGACCGGTTACGACAAATACGAAATCACCTACCGCACGTTCGGGAAGGACGAGGACGAGACGATTCCGTCTCCGCTCATCGGAGATTTCCGATACGGCAAGGTGACCGAATGGCTGTGGGCCAAGAAGAACGATGACGGTACGGACTACTGGCCCGGAAGGCGTGCTGTGCTTTACAAGCACAACGACCCGCCCAAGGAGGGCGACATGTCGAGCGCGGGTTACCGCTGCTGCGTCTTCGCCGAAGCCCTCGACAAGTAACAGGTTGATTCTGAAAGGACATCGCATGTTTCACGATTACGCACCCGTCTTCATCATCGGCATGTTGAACAGCTTCGCAGAGAAGACCGAGAACGGAATCATCGACTTCGACACCTACGTCACCGACCCTGAGAAGTACGATGGGTTCCTCATCTACGATAAGTCCAACGGCAAGGTCGTCTGCGACATGTGCGTGGATGAGCTTCACAGCGACATCGTTGGCTACTATGACTTCTTCGACGGCGTGGACATTCGCGTCATCGAGGATGATGGTATCTTTGTCGATGTCGATTTCGGCAGGAGCAGCATCGTGGTCGAGAATGGCCGTTGGTACGTTTCCAATTTCGATTAGACCCGTGGCCTGAAACCATCTTCTGAGATTCGCCGCTTCGCATCATCGCCCTTCGAGATTTTCGATTCACCGCCATCCAGAAAACGGCGCGACCGATTTTGAGAATCACACGATTGCCGATTCGCGGGGCGGCGCTCCCATGCCAAGGCAAAGTGCATCCATCCATTCGCGAGCGTCTGAAAATACATGACTGCCAAGTCCGAAAAACAAAATCATGTGTCTGCGTTTCGCAAATCTGAGGAAGGTGGGGCGGCGGCACCCCACCTTCCTGTCTCCCTCCGCAAGCTCCGGGAAGGCTCTCGCACTGCTACAATAGCAGTGCTCACCGACCAAGGTCGCTCTTCGAGTTGCAAGATGTGAGAAGTGTCCGTACAAATGCGGCAAAACCGCACTTGTACAGCCCCTTCTATCTTGCTTTCGGATGGCTTTAGGAGCCTACCCGAAAGGGGGTTCTCGACCGATAATCAGGTACCTAACGATATGTACCAGATAGCAGTCTCAAACCGGCGAAAAAGCGGTTTTTCGCTAGAGACCAAAACAAGAAACGGCGGCGGCACCGTTTCAGTTTTGTATTCCTTGAAAGGAGGTTGTTCGATTTTGGACTACAAGACAAGTCGCTTCGAGTTGCGTTTGACAACAAGAGAGAAAGAAATCCTAAAACGCAAAGCCAAAAAAGTCGGCCTAACCGTTTCCGATTTCGTGCGCAGTTCGCTCATCCACTCAGACAACCTGACCGTCACCGTCATCGACACCTCAGTCCTCAGCAAGACGCTCTTCGAGTTGCACAAGCACGGCGTGAACCTGAACCAGCTCATGAAGTTCTGCAACACCTACGGACTCGATGCCTTCAACGAGAGCCATGTCATACCGACATTAGACAATGAGAGAAATATATTCGCGAAAACACAGGCGGCGTTAGCCTCGATAGCGGAGGAAGCGCGGAGAGGAAACGTCGTAATCAATTTTGAGTTGAGTGACGATATGGAAGAGGAGGATTCAGAATGACCATTATCCGACAGTGGGCAGTCACGAACTCGACGCTCGGGAATATGCGCAGACTCATGAACGAGGATGAGCGTATCCTGATTCGCGGAGAGCAGTTCTTGCCGTCGATAATTGGAAGTCCCGTATCTTGGCGTAAATGGGATTCCCTTATGGAGGCTACCCGTAAGGGCTTTGGTCATGACAAGCCATCGCGCCGTGTCCGTGATAAGGAGACCGGCTTGATGCGTCCCGCGAGGAACACAATTATGTACCACCAGATTCTCAGCTTCCTTGCCGATGACTGTGACATCAACGGCGGGAAGCTAACGCCAGAGGATTGCATGGCCTATGCCAAGGAGTACATCGAGAAGTATTACCCGACGCATGAGGTCGTCTATGCGGTCCTTAAAGACCGCTATGCGTCTGATGGCATCGAGAACTATGTGGTCCATCTCATCATCAATCGCAGCGACTTGTCGAACGGTAAGCGCATGAACGAGGGACGCGCCGATGCCGTAGCGAAGATGCACGCTAACAGAATCCGCGCGATGGATATGCGCTGGGGGTTGCGTCAAGTGAGGAGGGGCGCGGCGAACTCGCAGATTCATGCAAGGCAACCGCCGAAGTATACCAAGGAGGATTCTTGATGTTCACCATCCAGCCGAAGGACGATGCGTTCTGCACCGTTAAATGCAAAGCCAAGCATAATAGGAGACGCGATGCGGTGGAATGCTGGTACGAGTGCTCCAAGTGCGGCCACACATTCGTCCATGGTTTCAACTTGAACGAACGCCGCGTGCTTGCCGGGTTACCGGCGAAGTGCCCGCACTGCGAACGCAAAGTCCTATATTGGATGTAAGGAAATCAAGAACAGAAAGGACAACTGATATGGAATCCCAAATTGAGCTTTACCCGCACAACCAGATTGCCTACGACAAGCTATGCGATATGCTCTCGCAGAGCAACCGCGCCTGCGTCATTCAGCCGACGGGCACCGGCAAGTTCGTCATCATCGCGAAGCTGGTTCAAGACAACCCCGATAAGCGTTTCCTGCTTCTCGGCACGAACGACTACATGTTCATCGACCAGATGGACAACCTTGAGAAGATAGCACCGGGCTTCCATCCCGATAACCTGCAATTCAAGACGTACTCCGCTGCGATGGTACATGCAAGGAGCGAGCATGTAACTTTACAGTACGACTACATCATCCTAGACGAGTTCCATCATTGCGGGGCACCGGAGTGGAGCAAGGGTGTCCAGTGGTTCATCGACGGCAGTCCCGATGCCAAGCTGCTCGGTTTCAGTGCGACCCCAATTCGCTTCTCGGATGACGGGCGAGATATGGCCGATGAGATTTTCAAGGGTAACATTGCCAGCAGCATGGAGCTTGAGGAGGCTTGGCTTCGCGGAATCCTTCCCATCCCGAAGTACGTCATCGCGCTCTACGACGCGCCCAAGGAGTTGGGCGAGTTGAAGGTCTCCATCGAAAAGGTCAAGGACAAGAAGAAATACTCGAAGTTCACGAAGAAGTACGAGGAGTTACGGCGTTCGCTGCAAGATGCCGGAGGAGTTGACACGGCCATCGCGAAGCACTTGAAGAAGAACGATGCGAAGATAATCGTGTTCTGCCCCAACAATGAGAAGCTGCAAGAGTTCATGGCGTTGAGCCATGAATGGTTCCGTGGCGTGAACGAGGACATCCATACCTACAAGACGACCAGTGCAGACCCAAATGGCTCAGCGGACTTCCAGATGTTCAAGGACGATGACAGCGATGCGCTCAAGGTGCTCTACTGTATCAACCAGCTCAATGAGGCCGTGCACATCAGCGGTATCGACGGAATCGTGATGGTGCGTCCCACGAAGTCGCCCGTCATTTTCCATCAGCAGCTCGGTCGCGCACTTAGCTCTGGCGGCAACGGCACACCGCTTGTGTTCGACCTCTGCAACAACTTCGGTTCACTCGGCGGCATCACTGGGATGCAGAAGCGCTTGGAACGCGCGTATGGTGAGATGACGGAATGTGGTGAGAAGCCAATCCACGACCCAAAGGATTTTAATGTCATTGACGAGATTAAGGACCCGCGCGAACTCGCGGCTGAACTTCGCGAGGCGTTGAATCCGAAGATGAGCATTGATGACAAGATTGCCTTCCTTGAGGAGATTGCGGCGCAGAACGGAGGGCGTTTGTAAGCATGTGGGAGATGGGAATGGAATCAGAGAAAATAGAAACCAGTTTAAGAATGGCTTATAGAGATAACAGGCTCACTGAGGAGCAAGTTGCTCGACTTCAGAAGATTGAGTTTCCGTTCATTTCAAGGAAAGAGATTGTGCTTGGCGTGAATGACCTGGCCACTCTATTCCCGCATTTAGTCGAGGAATGGGATAAAGAGAAAAATGGGCCGTTAGATTTGGACAAAGTGCATATAGGGTCCCCGCAGCGTGTTTGGTGGCTATGTCCGAAATGCGGTCTTTCATATAGAAAGGCGATAAGACAGCGTACAGGACGAGGTGGGAGCGGGAGTGTCGGATGCCCCATATGTGAAGGACGAGTATCGCGTGGTGTTCCAGCTGTTACTAAGTATCCGATACTTCTTGATTATTTTGATTCGGAGAAGAACAAGGATATTGATTTATATGAACTAACCGCATCATCAGATTGTCTCATAAAGTGGAAATGTCCGGTATGCGGTTATGAATGGGAGAACAGTGTCGCTCATTTTGTTCTGAACTTGAGAAGAGCTAGCAAGAAGGGGGTTAAGTATCAATGTCCCGCTTGTAGCCTTCATGTCCTTGTGCCTGAAATAAATAGCCTAGCGGCTCGTGACCCAAGACTTTCTTCCGAGTGGGATATTGAGAGGAACTACCCTCTGATGCCGAATCAGGTCACATATCTATCGTCGAAAAAAGTGTGGTGGAAATGCCATAAGTGCAACGGGTCATATAGAAAGACCGTGCGGAATATGCTTCGTGATGCGAGAGATTGTCCTTATTGCAACAACAGGAAGGTATTGGAAGGCTATAACGATTTGGAGACCTTGTTCCCAGACATCGCAGCACAGTGGCATCCTGACAGAAATGGAGATTTACTGCCATCGGCTGTATTGGCTGGAAGCAATAAAAGCGTCTGGTGGAAATGCCCGACGTGTGGTCATGAGTGGAGCAGTCGGATAGTAAATAGAACAAGATACAGAGACGCCATATGCCCTTCGTGTCGTAATGGTAGAAGACCGCGTTCCTTTGTGAGAAATATCGAAACTGGATGTGTGTATGCGACTTATAGCGATGCTGCGAGGGCGGTAGGAATAAGGAAAGGGTCTTCTATTAAGCGTGCAATAGACATGGGAGGCTGCTGCGGCGGCTATCACTGGGAGTATGTAGATGACTGAGGTGGATAAAAACTCGACAATATGTTATCTGCGAGACGTATATCGTGCTGGCAGGCTTAATACTGAGCAGATACACCGTTTGGAGGAGATAGGCTTCGACTTCGACGGGCAGCTAAACCGTGCAAGAGAACGCAATAAGCCTTTACTCGATTTTCTTGTTGAGAACCCCCGTGTTTATACTAGATATGAATTGGCTGATAGATTCGGGATAGACGCAAAAAAGTGCTATGAGATTGTAAGAAGGGCGGGTATGACCGCTCTCATTAAACCTGTACGTGAGAAGATTGATATTGAAAATCTCATCGCTGATTACGAAGCCGGTATGTCAATAGATGAACTTGCCTGTAAATATGACGCAGCTTATGCCTATGTCCGTAGGCTAACTAGCAGTTGTAGAGGATATTCAAAGGCGAAACCCATAAGTGACGAGGAAAAGAAGGAGATTATAAGGCTGCGTAATAATGGGATGACGATTACTGCGATAGCGAAATCAGTTGAACGCAGTGGTACCGCCGTCGGAAAGGTACTTTGTCAGAACGGTTTTGAGACAGATTTACGTATTCCGAAGCAAGTCATAGCTCAGGCAGAGACGCTAATCCGAGAAGGCGATAAGTCTTATCGGGAGATTGCAGCTTTATTGGGCATGTCAACCTCGAATGTCAGTCGCGTGGCAAAATCCATCGGGGCTGAGTCAAATTACAAGCATAATGCAAAGAAGGTGCTCTGTGTCGAGAGCGGCGAGGTCTTTACCTCAGCGACGGAGGCACAACTACATCTGTCTGCTCCAAACAGCGGAGGAGTAAGTGCAGCATGCAGGTCTGGCAAAGCATATAAAGGTTACCATTGGAAATATGTGGTTGATGAGGACGATAGATGAGAGGAGGAATGACCATTGACCATCATCAAACAGCGTGCCGTCACGGAGAAGGGACATCAGCGCAACCTCCGCGCCTACATCAACGATGACAAGAAGGTTCTCCTCCGCGATTCGCAGAACATGGAGGATTGCAAGAACCTCAACCGTTGGGCGACCTTCATGGAGGAGACCAGAAAAGCCTTCGGGCATGATAAGGCGGCACGCCGCGTCCGCGACAAGAAGACCGGTGAGCTAGTGCAGGCCAAGAACACGATTATGTACCATCAGATTCTCGCCTTCCTCCCGGATGAATGCGACATCAACGGCGGCAAGCTCACGCCGGAGGACTGCATGAGATACGCGAAGGAGTACGTGCGGAGGCATTACCCCAATCAACAGGTGGTTCTTGCATTACATAACGAATACTGCAAAGAGGATAAGACCCATCGTTACGCAGTCCATATGGTCATCAACCGCAGCGACCTCTCAACGGGGAAGCGTCTCGCCGAAGGCCTCAGCAAGTCGGCCAAGGTCGAACGTGCCTCCCGCATCCGCAAGATGGACAAGGCATGGGGCTTGAAGCAGGTGGAGCGCGACGAGCGCAATTCCTCCGTCCATAAGAAGCAGCCGTCGAAGGTGGAGAAGGAGATAGAGGGGCGTGGTGGGGAGTCCTACAAGATGAATCTGCGCGAGCTGTGCCGACTTGCAGCTGACAGGGCCGAGAACATCTACGAGTACCGGGAGATGCTTGAGGGCTGGGGCGTGGACACCCAGTTCCGCAAGGGAAGGCTCTATGTCACCGACACCGACAACTCCAAATACTCCTTCTCCCTCGCGAAGCTCGACGCCGACCTGAACGCGAACGGCCTTGAGGAGAGGTTCTTGCAGAACGTGGAGGCGGACATCGAGGCCAAGGGCGCGGAAATCGCCGAGGCCCGTGCAGCCGTCGAGGCCGAGCGCCAGCGCGTCACCGGCATCCGCGATGCCTACCTAGAGGAGATGAGGAAGACCTACCTCGATTACCGCAAGAAGGCGCATGGCTTGGAGGGCACCGCCCTCGCCGCGTTCCCGAAGCTCGAACTCAAGCGCCCGCCCAAGGAGGTCGTGGACGACCCCGAGGTGAAGCGCCTGTGGCTCGCGTACCGTCGCGGTGCCGACGAGCTGCGCGTCGAGATGGCCTCCGAGGTCCCCTATGCACGCAAGCCCAAGAAGGGCGGCGGCACGAGCGGGTCCGGCAGCCAGCCGCGCCGCGAAGCACCGTCCATGGGTAAGGATGAGCGCGGGCATGAGCGAACGGACGTGCGCTAAGTAGCGGTCCCGTGAAGATACCCAACGTCTCCACATTGGTAGGTTTATGTTATGCTACAATGGTAGCAACACACACGACCATGAGAGGGGCGTTGATGTATCTGAATGAGATTCTTCCCGGTAATTGGCGCGAGGATGAGTGGCCCGAGCACATCGAGGTCAGCCACGAGGCCTCGCGCTTCAAGAGCCGCAGGTACGTGCCGCGCGTGAACTCCGCCAACAAGTCCTCGGCCAGCCCGGTCGATGGCATCTGGTGCTCGCACTGCGGCTGGGCCGGTGTCATCGCGCAGGACATGACCGATTTGGATGAGGACACGGAACCACGATTCGATACCTTGGCTGAGGACGTGCCCTGCTTCTACCCGAAGTGCGGCTCGTTTCTCATGTATTAGGGCGGAGGCACAATGAACATCATCGAGAAGCGCAGACGCAAAGCGTGGGCACATGCCACAATGGTCATCATGAACAAGGTGATTCGTGAAGCCTCCACCGGCACCATTTTCATCTATGGGGAAACCCTTTACGGCAAAGATTACTTCCTCACGCCAGACGATGCCCTGGATGCGGTGCTCGTCACCATGGGGGTTCTGAGGAAGTTGTGGGAGCGGGACGGGGTGAGCGGTGAAATCAATGAGGACGATTACTACACGTTGATGGTTTCTGATGGAGATGGCGGGTACGGGAAGAGGCGTTATAAAGTCGATGAGGTGAAGTTGATATTTGACTCGACTGAGGAGGATGCCCGCGTCGAGGAGGTCGATGTGGTGCGCGACTATGATGTCACGCGTTCGCCATTCTTCGCTTTCGATATGAAGGGCGAGTGTCGGGAGGTCGAGCATCAGACGCGCATCCATGTGCCGGAGGGCAGCTGGGGAGAGTACCAGTTCAATGTCAACTGATGATAGGAAGGTGGAGGATATGAGCGAGCACATCTTGAAACCCTGTCCCTTCTGCGGGAGTGAATCCATGCTCGGCGAGGTCAGACCGGCGACGCGCAAGTCGCCACCTCTGTTCGGCATCACCTGCATCCACTGCGGTGTCGAGATGACCGACGAGTTCGTCCCCGAGCTGATACAGCGATGGAACACCCGCGTCACCGCGACGGCTTCCATTGATAAGGAGGTGATGGAAGGGGCGTTTGACAAAGAGCGACGCGATGTGGCGGCGCGGCTGTGGAAGCACATCGGTAAACCCCTATTCACAGGGCAGGATGTCGAGGACATCATAGGCGTGCAGCGGAGCGACTTCGATGTAGTTTTGGCCGACGCGTCGTATCGCCGCCTCGCCGACCTCATCGAGCCTGAACCGGAGCGGACGTGCGGCGAGTTCGAGGAGGCGTGAATGCCAAAGTCGTTGATGGGATTTGCGGACAGTGCGAAGGCGCGGGAGTACCGCAACAGGCAGAGGAAGAGGAACTACGCCCTGTGCCCCGGCGATGATGAGGTCCGCCACACGAGGTGGCAGGACTGGGAGAGGGAATTGGTGATGGAGCACGATATGCCCGATAGGGAAATCTCCCGCATGACAGGCAGGAGCGTGCGTGCCATACAGGTGATGCGGCATAAGATGCGGAAGGCAGGGGAGGTCCGCACCGGTGTGTAAGGTGGACGACAACCTCATCCAGAGCATCCTCTGGTACGCGATAGCCGCCATCTGGGCGCTCATCGCGATAGCGCGGTGGCTCAGCGGCGAACCCGAGGGGTCGGATGCTATGACCCACTTCGGCATCGCCTTCATCTTGGCGAACATCTTCGAGCTTCGGTCGGAGATGGGTAAAATTGGAGAAAAGTAGTTTACTATTGATATAGTATGGTATAATACTATTGCTTGGAAAGGAGAACGAATGGCTGACAATGAATGCAGGGAGGCGGATTGCGCCCATTGGCTCGGCAGAAATCTGGGATGCGAATACCCCGATTTGGATGGATGCCGCATCGACCCGTCCAACTGCCCGGAATACATCAGTTGCGAGGATTATCACGAGCAGGAGGAGTTCTATGAGTAAGGAGCAGGCGACGGAGAAGTGGGTCGTGGAGGTGCGCCGCGCCCACGCGGTGGAGCATCGACCGGGCAACTGGTGCTGCGTGGCTCAATGCGATGACGGTCAGACCGCCATCACCGTGGCCGATGCCTTGCAGAACTTCATGCGAACCGGACTCATAGGCGATGATTTCCACACCCGCACCAGACTGGTGGGCGAGAAGGGGGTGTGACGGCATGGCACATAGCGCGAAGCACCTCAAGGAATCTCTAGGACAAGGGGAGGATATGGAACGCGATGACGAGCGCGTCGAGACGCACATCAGCGGAGTCAGGAACCTCAGCGAGGAGGCGCGTGAGATGCGTGCCGCAGGCCGCAAGCTGGTGGGCGAGAACGAGGAGAAGGACGATGACCTCAGCGATTACCGAAGGCTCTCCGGTTCCGTGAAGAAGCTCAAGGAGAGCGTGGATGCCCAGAGGGCCGAGGTCAATCAGGCCGTGAAGAAGATGGACCAGACGCTCTATGAGATGCGCAATCTGGTTGATAGGGTCGAGGAGTTGTACAACAGCGCCAAGGACGAGACCCATTCCGCAGAGCAGGCCGCGCTCAATGGCGTGAACAAGGCGCAGGAGAAAGCGCAGGAGATAACTCTTCGCAATATAGACGAGGCGACGCAGCGCAGCAAGAAGGCCATCGACACGATGGTCTTGGAGTCGAAGCGGCGCATCGAGCGCCTTGCAATGGTCACCCTGCCTGACCGCATGTTCCATTTCCTCAAGTGGACGGCGCTCATGCTCGTGCTGTTCATCTTGGTCCATATCGCCTGGCAGATGTTCTCGTGACACGCAGGCTCGAAGATGCGCATGATTTCGCCTTGTGCGGATGATGCGGGAGCATACATATAGGTTCAAATTGAAGAATGCGCCGCGCTCGCGGCGCGGGATTGAAAGGAAGATTGGTCATGGAAGAAAACAAGGATTTCGATAAGGACAAGCAGAAGACGGGCACGCAGCAGATGCCGCACGTCCCAACCGAGGGGGAGGAGGATGGGAAGAAAGGCACCATCGTGCTCTTCGGCCATGAGTTCGACAAGAAGAAGGCCGTGATGGCCGGACTCGGTGGGCTGCTGGCAATCGCCCTCATCGGTGGCGGTGTCTGGTACGCGGCTTCGCAGAAGCCGGAGCCGAAGGAGCCTACGCCCATCGAGCAGACTGAGAAGCAGAAGCAGCATGTCATCCAGCTCGGTGCCAAGGCGGACGGCTGGGTGAGGGGCGAGTCCTCGCCGGTCATCGCCCACATCGTGAACAAGGAAGAGAAGGTGGACTACTACCACGCCTACGACGCGAACGAGCCGCACGCGCTCGACGTGCCCGCAGAGGGCGAGTACGAGGTCTCCTTCATCAGCCCTGTGGACAAGGACGGCTCCATCTACGAGGTTCCCAAGACCGCCAAGGTGAAGTCCGAGGCCGAAGACAAGGATGGGAAGGACACGGGGGATGAACTGCCCTTCGAGTTCAAGCCCATCGCGCCTGACAAGGCCGACGCGGATGCGCTCAACGCCATCGTGAAGTCCGTCGGCGATGCCGTGAAGAAGGGCGACGGGACCCTGACCGGCGCGAACGGCACCAAGGTCATCGAGCTGGTCAAGGAGAACGCCAAGGCAAACCCGAACGCCGACAAGGACAAGGTCGATGAGGAGGGCCAGAAGGCCGAGGAGGGCGTGACCGACGAGGCGTCAGGCGGGAACGCAGGTGCGTCCAAGCCCGAGACCGGCGGTAATGGCGATAACGCTGTCAATGGAGGGAACTCCGGCTCCAACGGTGGGTCAAGCAATGGTGGCGGCGGGAGCAAGCCGCAGCACACTCATAATTGGCTTCCCCAGACAACGGTTGTGCATCACGATGCGCAGTACAAGACAATTCATCATGATGCGGTGGTTGAATGTCGAGATATTTGCAATCAGTGCGGTGCGGACATTACAGGTAACGTAGCAGGGCATATGGAACAATCTTTTCTCAATGGAGGCAGTTGCGTATCGCATAGCAATAAATATATCGAGACTTCACCAGCATGGGATGAACAGATTCTCGTAAGCAATGCTTGGGATGAGACGGTGACTACTGGTTACAAGTGTTCTGGATGTCCCGCCACCAAATAGAGCATACAGATATGTTCGTATAGAAAAGCCCCTGACTCTGATTGTCGGGGGCTTTGTCATATATCAGTTTTCACAGAAGCAATGTCCTTCATTTCGGGATTCCATCCCGAACCCCGCAAGGGACGCGTCCCTTGACCCGTATCTCGGGTTTCACCCGAACCCATCCTCGCCGGAGAGCAGGGAAAGCAGGAGGCCTCCTTTCCTTCACCGAGAGGATTCCCCGTGAGCCTTCTGTAAACGGGCTTTCGCGGCATATCCTCGCCAAGGCTCCGGTATTCCACGCTCCCGTTGACAACGGCTCCGCGCCGATTTCATGCAAAGGAAAAGCCCCGGTTTATACCGGGGCTTCATGCAGGTCATATGGAAACCCGAACGAAAGACGTATCTAGTTGAATGCCCTCAATGGCACAAGGCGAAGATATAGTATCCACAAATTACGACTCCGAACATGAGCCATGAACCGATGGCAGACCATTTGGTTGCGACTTTTGCGACCGTCGGAAGATTTCGATATTTCAGACGATAGAAGATGAGGGCATAGATTACCGCGATATATTGAAAGAACATTCCAAGTACGAACCACATCGCTTTCCATTCTTTGGTCAGTACGGGAACTTTGTAACGTCCGTCAAGAATCTCGTATTTCACCTTTCCTCACCTCGCTTAGTACTTATCGTTCGTTATTCTTTACCGGTGCTTCTCGATTTTGCCCGGTGTTATTCTCTAATGCTCTTGCTGCTTTCCTCATGGCCTTCATCTCAGATTGAAGGGTTGCATGAGGTTCAGGCTCATCTGGAAGTTCCACCTCATCATTGATATGGTCAAGGTGCTCAAGGACATCATGGCGCTTGCCGATTTCGGTGAGGGTTGCAGCTTGGGCGCATTCCCTGAACCATGGGAACGTCGCTTGCAGTCTCTCCAAAACCGAGAATGCGTCGGCATAGGACATTCCATGGATAGATTCGTATCCCGAATACTGGGAATGCTCGAATCCGTTGGCCTCCATGAAAGCCTTGATTTTCGACCATGCGTTGTTGTAACTCGTGGTGCTACCAGAAGGAGATGGATATAACTCCTCTAGCTTCTCGTTATCCAAATCGAAATTGAATGCCTTGCGTTTGTGCGACATGGTACATCATCGCCGTCATGCGTATAAGCGCTCTGGATTGTTGCGGCGCAAGACATCAAGGTAGTCAACCTGCTCATCGCAGTCGTCCTCAAAAGCGGTCATGGACTTGATATTACGCATGACCCATCCGGTTCTGGACAACAGTGACAACGCGAGGCACTGCGACTCGACCTCATCGCCGTCAGTCGCCTTCCAAGTCCCTTGAGCGATGCGGATACATCCGTACCGAGAGAGGTTCCTGTCCGTGTAATCGTAGAGTGTTTCGATGTCGTACCCATTGCGTTTCGCCTTGTTCTCATCGAACTCGATGGTGAAGCTCCATGGAGTCGGTTCAATCACTTTCGGCATATATTTCATCCTCCTTCACCTCGCTTATAGTGCCTTTCTACTTCTAACGTTGATAGTTTTCTACACTACTATTATACTACATTTCAGCCATTTCCACAACTGTTTTCTACCGCGCGGAGACCGCGATTTCAGGCGCTTTGGCCTGTTCATCATGGCTCTTCGCCGCGTCCTTCATGGCTGTGACTTCGCCCTTGAGGGACACCTTCTCGGGTGCACGTTCCACGTCGCGGTCGCGGCGCTTCTCCAAGACATCGTTGTAGCGCCCGATGATGAGGGTGCCCGCCTTATCGGCCTTCGCCGCCGCCTTGAACAGGTATGATGGGTCATCTTCCAGCGCGTGCATCCACGATTGCAGGTAGGAGACGTGGTTCTCGTAATGCTCGCCCTCGTAGTCGGTGTTCTGGATGCCGAGGTCCGCCGAGAGGAAAAGGGAGCCGAGTTCGGCCACAAGCTCCTCCTGCGCGTACTCGGGGCTTCCGAAGTCAGTGTTGCAGCCGCGATTGAGGGCGGAGGGGTGTCCGGTCGAATGGGTCATCTCGTGCAGGAGCACGCGGGTGAACGTCTCATCCGATAGGAAGGTCTCGCGCGGGGCGATGAGGATGCGGTCGGAGCCGGGGGCGTAACCGGCGCTCCCCTGATAGCGCATGGATTCCACGATGGGGCAGCGGGAGGAGAGGATGAGGTCGTCCGCGATGGCGGCGGTGCGGTCGCTCACATGCTCCGGTACCGGTGGGGCGGGGATGCCCTCAATCTCGCTGGCGTTGAAGACGTTCCAATAGCCAACGCAACGCAGGTAGTGGCCGGTGACCTCCTTCTCACCCGTGTCCTCGTTCTCCTCGCGTATGGAGAACTCGCGCCATTTCTCGATGAGCGCGGCCTTGGCACCTTTCTTCAGATGCCAGCCGCTATCGCGAATCTGGTTGAAGGTGCACCAGCGGTTGTCCGCAAAGCCGCGCATGTAGCCGACGAAACCGAGATGGAAGCGGTTGCCGCCCTGATACACCGTGCCGGATACCGGGTTATGCGGGCTGAGGGAGGGGATGTAGGGTTCCGACCAATGGAGTCCGTCGCGCTTCATGTCCTCGATAATCTTCTCGACCACGAGCGCACGTTGCTTCTCCACGATTTCAAGCGACTTCGATTTCTTCTGCTCTTTCATTTCAGTCCTTTCCGCGTCAGCCGTTGGCATCATTATATCAACGCGCATGGACGGCGACCCGATGCTGATTTTCAGAAGGTTGCAAGAAAAACGACCCCGCAGAATCGCGTCTGCGGGGCGTTGAGAGGGTCGGGCCTATGCTGATGCCAGCCGTATGTCGGATTGCCGCCAGAAGGCTCAGGATGCGTCTGGTGCGATTTGCGTATTTTCGGCTTGATTCTTGGCCGTTTCTTGCATACTCGTGACGAGGACGGTGCGCTCGTTATCGACCCAGATGTTATAGGAGCAGGTGACGAGCGAGATGACCTGTTCCGGTTCCGTCTCGGAATCGAGCACCATGGCGGCGTTCGCACGCGATTCGCCGTACCATGCACGGAAGTCCGCCTCACCCTCGAAGTCGATGCGCTTGTTGCGCTCGCGACCGTTGACTATCTGCGCGAACCGCGCCTCGTAGGTCATCTTCGCGGTCGGGGTCTGGATGAGCACGTTGGCGTGCTCGCGGGCGAAAGCCTCATCCGTGTAGCTGGCGATGATTCCCATGGGTGCGGCCACCGTGTCGTTCCAGAAGTGATGGCCCATGATGACGACGTTGCGGCTGGACAGGCCCAGCTCCTCGCAAGCGGCGTCGAGGTAGATGCAGCCATGGGGGGTGTAATTGCCATGCACGTCATGGCGCAGGTAGTATTCGGGCGCGTCCGCATGGGCTTGCAGGATGGGGGAGTTGACGGATGTGCCGGGGATGGTGACCCAGCCGATGACATCGGGGTTGATGCCTTGCCAGTACGCCCAATCGACCTCGGGGAACCCATCACCGGAATCCTCCACCGCCTCGGGGGCGTTGGGCGACGGGGGAGTGATGGCGGCCTCCCTGCTCATGAGGAGGAGGGCGACCATGGCTGCGGCGCTCAACAGGAATACCGCCGATGCCGCGAGCGCGATGCGCGATTTCGTTCTCTTCTTCAATTCCGTTCACCTCCTACTTTTCAATCATATCATCCGGCCTCACCGACGGTGAACGTCCATGTGATGTCAGCGAGCTTGGTTTCCACTGACAGGTCCCTCTTGACGTTCTTGGCGTCGCCCTGCGCCTTGAGGGTCAGGGTCGCGCCCGCGTCGCCGGTGGGGGCGAGGTTATAGGAACCGGCCTTGCCGAGGAGGCGGAGGTCAGGTGACCGTCAGCGCCCATGGTGAACGGGATGACCGTCGGCACCGTCACCGTCAGGTTGGAATCGTCAATCTCGTACACGAGGGTGATGGTCTGGGAGGCCGGGGTGCTGGCATCCACGGTTCCCCTTATGGGAGCCGAGTCCGGGGCCACCGCCTTAAAGGCGTAATCTGCGATGCGGGGGGGGGGTTACATCCCATTCATCACCGCGAAGGAGGCCGTCGCCGATGACCCATGGCTCCTTGAGGGTGTTCCCATCCTCATCAATGCAGACGGCCTTGACCGTATGCCGCTTCGCGTAGCGCATGGTCACGGTCTGGTCGGTCATGTTCGCCGATGTGATGGTGCCCTTGAGCGGGGCGGAGCCTTCCGCGAGTCCCATGTAGGTGTAGCCCTCGATGTCCTGCGGCGTGAAGTCCCATGTGGAACCCATGCGGATGGTGCGCCCATCCTCGACGGTGCGGAGCACCTTGCCGTCATCATCGACGCATACCGCGCGGAGCGACCACTTGAGGTTCGCGGTGTCGATGGGTGCGCCGAAGACGGTGTGGAAGGGTGAGTTTTGGTTTCCACCAAAGCTGAATGTGAAGCAGCCTCCCTTCCAAGTCGTGGCGAGGCGGTGGAGCGGTTGCAGGCCGGAGTCCAGACGCTTCTCGTCACCGGCATTTTCGGAGATTCCGAAGAAGTCCCCGTTGCCAGAGAGCGAGAGGTGATGGTCTCGGAGCAGGTAGGCACCATCGAAACCGTCATCCAGACCGACGTGCTCGAAGCGGATAGTGGGATTGGCTGACCATCCGTCGATGTCATTGAAACCCGTCACGCCACTGAACGACTCCGGCACAGGTGTGCCGTCCGAGAAGGTGAAGGTGGCATTGAGGATGGACAGGCAGTTGCCCTGCGCATCCGTGCTCAGATGCCCCAGCACCGATATGGCCTCGGTGGGGATTTGAGATTCGTTGGATGGACAGAGGTTGTAAATCCACATGGAGCCTCCGCCGTTTCTCTCTATGCAGAAGCCGTTCCAGTCCACGATGCCGAGCGTCATGTCGATTGGGTGCTCCCGCCCATCAGGCGCGGTCCATATGCCCACCTCCGGGAATGTGACGGAGGATGACATGGAGAGGGGGTAGACAAGCCAGCCGGTATCGCGCCACTTCCCGTTGAAGCGCACTTTTTCGGCGGGATAGGATGATGTGTCGAGGGTGAAGTACCTGTACGATACAGGCACACCGCCGTCTTCAAGATAGTGGATGGGAATCTCCTGCGCGAGCGCGGGTGTCGCGGTCGCGGGGGATAGCGCCAAGGCCGCGCCGAGTGCCAACGCGGCGAGAGCGCCTTTCATGTGGGAGAGCAAGGTCTTCACCGCCTTTTGAGTCGAATTTTGAGCCGATAACGGACAAGACCCGGCACCCCGATTGCAGGATGCCGGGTCTTGAAAAAGAGAGGTTCCCTACTCGGCAGTCGCCGGTTTCTCCTCGCCGCAGAGCGTGCAGACGAGCTTGTCCGGCACGGACTCATCGTAGGCCGGGGAATCGGTGACCTCGCGGGTGAAGCCCTCGCTCACCAGCACCTCTCCGGTGATGGGCACGTTGGTGGAGTAACCGGAGTGACCGGTGTCCTTGATATGCGCATCGGCGATGCCGTCGATGGTCTGCTGGCAGTCGTTGCACACGGTGTGGTAGCTGGTCTTGGCCTCGAAGACCGGCGGGACGTTCTCGGTGTGGGTCACCGCGTCGTGATGCACCGTCTTGTAGGTGACCGTCCAGTCGTGCTCGCAGGGCTTCTCGCCATCGACTTGCTCCTGTTGGCCGGTCGGGGTGCCGGAGCCGGGGGCTGTGGGCGTGCCGCCCTGCCTGCCGGACAGGTAGATGCCGCCGGTGATGAGACCGGCGACGAGCAGGGCACCCGCCGCGATACCGACGAGGATGCGGCGCTTGGCCTTGGCCTCACGGTCGGCGGGGGTCTGCGGTTTCTCTCCGTCGTTCAGACGGTTCTTGTCATCCATGGGTGTCCCCCTTTCTGGGATAGGGCGGGCGCTCCCCATTTACATGGACGGAGCGCCCGCAGCATGTGCAGTGGGTTAGGCCTCGGAGTCGCCCGAGACATCCCCGTTGTCAGTGTCGCCGCCTTCATCGGCTGCGGCATCCTCGGCCTTCGCGGCGCGGCGGTTCTTGATGCCGTAGTAGGCGCAGCCGCACGCGAGCACGGCGAGTGCCGCGATGGAGACCACGATGAAGAAGTCGTTGCCGCCGGTCTTGCCGAAGAACCCGCCGGGAGGCGTGGTGGTCACGGTGACCGTCTGCCCCTCATCGTCGATGTCCTTGTGCTCGGCGACCAGTACCTCGGTGGCCTCGTTGCCCTGCTCGGTCTGCTTGTACAGCTCCTCGAACACCACGAGGTCGTGGCCGTCGAGGGAGGAGGCGTCGAACTTGCCGAGGTCGATGTCGATGGTGCCGTTCTGGCTGTTGGGCGTGAACTTGAGTTCGGCGGTGACGTGCTGGTCGTTGATGGACAGCATCTCGCCGGTCTTCTTGTCCATGAGCGTCGCCTTGAGGGTGTATTCCTTGCCCGGAATCAGGCCCTCGTAGGTCACGCGGTCGGTGATTACCGCATCCTTACCGGCCATCAGCGTGTGGTCGCCGTCGGACTTGTCCGTGGCGGTGGTGCCGATGACGGTGGGCACGAGGTTCACGGTCTGCTCCTCGGAGTCGAGGTCGCATTCGGAGGCGACGATGACGGGGGCGGAACCCTCCTTATCCGCGACCGCGTTCTTGGACATGACCTCGAACACCACGATGTCCTTGGTCTCGCCGCCGAGGCGGTCGATGACATCGTTGGCGTTGAAGTGGAAGTCCATGGTCACGGTGCCGTCGGACTTGTCCGGGGTGAACTCGGCGGTCTGGTAGACCAGATGGGAGATGAGGTCTTCGTTGTCGGCGATGCCCTCATCCTCATCCTGCGCGGAGAGTCCGAGCACGTCGAGGAGCTGCTGCATGAACGCCGCGACATCCGCCTCGGTGTACTTCTCGCTGCCATCTCCCGTGAGGATGGGAAGGCCGGTCTCGGAATCCATGAGGATACCGGTCATGGTGTAACCGATACCGGTCAGGGCGTTCTCGTAGGCCACCTCATCGGTGATGGTGGTCTCCGCATCCGCGATGACGTTCTTGTCCCCATCGAGGCCGTCGGTGGCCGTGGTGGAGATGCCCGTCACATGGGCGGTCGTGGTCTGCTTGCCGTCCTCGATGTCGGCGTGGGCCACAAGCTCGACGCCGTTCTTCTCAAGGCTCTCGAATGCGACCATCTCGGTGTCCTGCGGGATGCCGGTGGAGTCGAAGGTGAAGGTCACCTCGACCTTGCCGTCGCTCTTCTCGGGCGTGAAGGTGGTCTCTGCGGTGACGGGCTTGCCGTCCACCTCAAGAGCCTTCTCCGTGACGTTGCCCTCCTCGTCGG